>Ga0208414_1002757_pt1 | contig 11213 bp, 8 predicted proteins | sample AntAceMetag02UKE_FD_184770 | JGI IMG/M metagenome (GOLD analysis project Ga0208414, IMG submission 184770) | Saline lake microbial communities from Ace Lake, Antarctica - Antarctic Ace Lake Metagenome 02UKE (SPAdes) (version 2) | ecosystem: Environmental > Aquatic > Non-marine Saline and Alkaline...
CCTGCTGATCAGTTCTCGCTCAATCGCGGTGTGGACATCTTCGTCGTCAGCAGCGGGGGTGAATTCCCCGTTCGCCACATCGACGGCCAGCGCAGTTAGTGCTGTCTCTACTCGACCAAGCTCGCCATCATCGAGGAGTCCGGCCTGATTGAGCACCTGGGCATGGGCTCGCGTCTGGGCAATGTCGAAGGGCGCAAGCCGGAAATCGAAGTGGACCGAGGCAGACAGGGCCGCCATGGCGTCAGACGTTCCGCCGGCGAAGCGACCTCCCCATAAGCGGGTGGGGGCACCTTCTGATGAACTGCTCATAACTGCTGTCCTTTCTCGGCTAGTTGCACGATGCTTCTGTTGAGTTGCGCTCCGCCTTCTGCATCGCGAGTGACCAAGAGCACTGTGTCATCGCCGGCCACCGTACCCAGAATCGTGGGCCAACCCGCTCGGTCCAAAACGCTGGCCAAATATTGCGCAGCACCAGGTGGTGTCCGCACAACGACAATATTGGCGGAGTGTTCCGCCTGTACAACAAGCTCTGCAAGAGTCCGGTTCAAGCGATCATCGGGTCCGGCGGAGACGAGTAACTGTTCGAATTCAGACAGGACATAGCGTGACGGACCAGCCGATGACGCGTTTCGCACCGCGCCAATCTCAGTTAGGTCTCGAGACACGGTTGCCTGGGTGACACAGAAACCTTCACTTTCTAGCAAGTCCTGCAACTGCGCCTGCGAGTGGATCATCTGTGTCGCAATGAGATCACGCATCCGCATGCGACGAGCCGCCGGAGTCCTGGGTGCATTCATGCAGCACCTGCGTAAACGTCTGCTGCGTCGGTAAGAATGGTCGGCCACCGCTGCTCGAATAGGTCTACATCGGCAATACTCAAGATCAGGGGTGGCGTGAGTCGGAGAACATCTGGACGCACCGCATTGATGATGATCCCGTGATCGCGCGCAGCAGCCTCGACCTGCACTGCCATCGGTTCACGCAAAACAACGCCGAGCATGAACCCTTCGCCTCGAACATGATGAACTTGTATCGGCTGCGCCGCAACATCTTTGAGACGTTGACTCAAATGCTGAACGTTGGGTAACAGCGCGTCTACCTCGATCGTATTGAGCACCGCGAGTGCGGCGGCACACACCACTGGATTCCCACCGAATGTTGTGCCGTGCGTGCCCGGAATTAGCAGTGCTCCAGCATCACCGAAGGCAACGCATGCTCCGATGGGGAGGCCGCCACCAAGACCCTTAGCCAAGGTGACCACATCGGGCACCACGTCGTGTCGTTGATGCGCAAACCATGCACCCGTTCGACCAATTCCAGTTTGCACCTCATCAATCACCAGCAGCGCTCCACACTTACTGGTGATCTCTCTCACTGCTGATAGGTAGCCGACCGGCGATGCGATGATCCCAGCCTCACCTTGAATCGGTTCGATGAATACTGCTGCTGTCTGGCTCGTCACCGCGCGGCGCAGCGCATCGACATCTCCGAATGGGACGGCCATCACGTCACCGGGAAGTGGTCGAAACGGATCCTGCTTGGCCGGTTGCGCGGTCAACGCCAACGCGCCCATTGTCCGGCCGTGAAAAGAGTTCTCGGCAACCACAACGTGTTGGCGTCCGGTGAGACGACTGAGTTTGAACGCCGTTTCATTCGCTTCGGCGCCGGAATTACTAAACAGCACGCGTCCGTCATGCATACCCGTCGGATCAAGCAGTTCCAGTAATTTCTCGGCAAGTCGAATAGAGGGCGTTGTCATCGCAAGATTACTGGTGTGACCCAACGTGGCGACCTGCTCGGTCACGGCCGCCACCAACGCTGGATGAGCATGACCTAGGGCGTTTACCGCGATGCCGGCCAACAGGTCAAGGTACTCACGGTCATCGTCATCCCACACCCTGGCGCCTAACCCACGGGTCAGTGTCAAGGGTGGCAAGCCGTAGTTGTTCATCAACGCTGCCGACCAACGCCGACTCCACTCCCCTGGATGCTCGGTGCTATCGAGGCTCACATTGGTTGCCAAATCTTTCGTCATCACTGACCACGATCGTCGACGATCATCGTGCCAACGCCCTCGTCGGTGAATACCTCTACCAATAGCGCGTGAGGCACCCGGCCATCGATGATGTGCGCCCGTGGAACTCCCCCATTGACCGCGGTCAGACAGGCTTCGACCTTGGGCACCATTCCGTCCGATAGACGCGGCAGCATTTCGCTGAGTTCAGCGGCCGTAATTGAAGTGATGACCTCAGAACTATCGGGCCAGTTCGCGAAGAGTCCCGCCACGTCGGTCAACATGATGAGTTTTGACGCGCCGAGAGCTCTGGCGAGGGCGGCAGCCGCCGTATCGGCATTAACGTTGTACACGGTGCCGCTGTGGTCACTCGCCACCGAGGAGACGACCGGAATTCTCCCATCGTCAAGGAGCGCGGTAACGAAGGCGGGATTCACATCGACCACGTCACCGGCGTGCCCTAGATCCACCTCAATCCCGTCGAGTACAAGGTGCTTCTTCTGTGCGGTAAACAGATGCGCATCATCACCGGAAAGACCCACGGCAAACGGACCGTGCTGGTTGATCAGGCTCACGATCTCGCGCTGAACCTGACCCGTAAGAACCATGTGCACGACTTCCATGGCCTCGGTTGTGGTCACCCGAAGACCTCCGCGAAACTCCGAAGCGATGTCGAGTCGATCTAGCATCGTTGAGATTTGCGGCCCGCCACCGTGGACGACAACCGGGCGTAAACCTGCCAGGCGCATGAAGACAACATCTTCGGCGAAGGCGCGCTGAAGGTCGCTGTCTACCATTGCGTTGCCGCCATACTTCACCACCACCGTGGCCCCACGAAATTTTTCCAGCCAGGGCAGCGCCTGAGCTAGTACGCCAGCCTTGTCCTGCGCACTTAGTCCAGCTGTCATGATCAGGTACCTGCCTTCTGTGTGATGCATTAACGGGGGCTGTCGGGGTCAACTGGAATAGGCCGAGTTCTCGTGTACGTAATCGGCTGTCAGGTCATTGGTCCAGATGTCAGCGCTGCTGTCACCGGCCCGAAGTTCAACGTCGATAACCACCTCGCGTGCGGTCATCGACACCAGATCCCGCGATTCACCAACGCTGCCCCGTCGACACACCCACACACCGTTGATCGCCACATCAACCTGATCGGGGTGAAAGGCCGCAGCTGTAGTGCCAATGGCGGAAAGAACGCGACCCCAGTTGGGATCTTCACCATGAATGGCGCACTTAAGTAAATTACTGCGAGCGATCGAGCGGGCCACATCTAACGCCTCGTTCTCAGTGTGCGCACCCCGGACGCTCACGCAGATTTCCTTGCTGGCGCCTTCGGCATCGGTGATGAGTTGGCGAGCCAAATCGGCACAGGCCTCGGTCAGATGGTTGGTGAACTCCTTCTCACTCACCTGTCGACCACTTGCCCCATTAGCCATCAGCACCACGGTGTCATTCGTCGACATGCATCCATCGGAATCGATTCGGTCAAAAGTCATTCTGCTTGCCAGTGCCAACGATCGGGCCGCTGCCTCAGCAGAAAGGGAAGCATCCGTGGTGAGGACGACGATCATCGTGGCCAGTCCAGGGGCCAACATGCCCGCACCCTTCGCCATGCCACCGATGGTGAATTCATCCGCCTCGACCTGCGTGACCTTTGGTACCGAGTCCGTGGTCATGATCGCGAGTGCTGCCGTTGCACTCTCAGCCGCAAGCGAGGCCGCAGCAGCCTCCACACCACTGAGCAATAGATCCATGGGTAGACGCTCACCAATCAGACCGGTGGAGCACACGACGACGTCGCCAGACCCAATGTCAAACCCATTCTGCTGCAGTGACTCTGCCACAAACTCTGCCGTTCGATGTGTATCAGCGAAACCTTCGGGGCCGGTGCAGGCATTCGCACCACCGGAATTGACCACGACCGCCCGCGCTGAACCATCTGCTACCACCTGCTGGCTCCACAACACCGGTGCTGCTGCAAACCGATTGGAGGTGAACACCGCGGCAACAACATCTTCCGGCCCCGAATTGACCACCAGGGCAACGTCTTGCGCTCCGGATGCTTTGATGCCGGCAGCCACGCCTGATGCGATGAATCCGTTGGGTGCGGTGACACTCATGGCGCAACACCCCACGCCGTCAACCCTGCTTCTTCGTTGATACCCAACATGAGATTGGCATTTTGAATCGCCTGGCCGGCCGCGCCCTTGATCAAATTGTCTATGGCGGCCACCACAACCACACGGTGAGCGTGTTCATCCACGCTTGCCTGAAGATGAACCGAATTGGACCCGAAGGTAGCCGCGGTATGCGGCCACTGCCCTGGCGCTAGCAGATGAACGAAGGGTTCAGCGGCGTAGGAGGAATGCATGATGTCGCGTACATCATCGGTGCTGACCCCATGGTTTACCGGGGCGGACACAGTGGCCAGAATTCCGCGACTCATGGGCGCGAGCAGCGGCGTGAAAGACACCGTGACCGGTTCATCGGCCGCAGCCGCGAGCGACTGCTCCATTTCCGGGGTGTGCTGGTGATCCCCGCCCACCTTGTAGGCAGACATTGAGTTGAGCACCGACGAGGCCGACAGCGCTTCGGTGGCCTTGCGCCCTGCTCCGGAGGTTCCTGACGCCGCAACGACCACGACTTCTGGACGTGCGGTCACGTCGGCGGCGAGCAGCGGTGCCATGGCCAAGGTGACGGCGGTGGGGTAGCACCCAGGGTTAGCCACCCGGGTTGCACCGGCCAGCAACTGCCTGGTGTGGCCAAACTCGGGCAGGCCGTACAACCATGTGCCCGCGTGCGAACCTCCGTAGTAGGCCTCCCATGCTCGGGCGTCGGTCAACCGATGGTCCGCACCCAGATCCACCACCCGCACCTGCGGTGGAATATGGGCCATTAATGCGGCTGACTCCCCGTGTGGCAGGGCCAGAAAAACGAGATCGGCGTTGCTGAGGTCCTGTGGATCGGTGGCTGCCATGACATGGTCGGTGAGCGAAGTCAATTGTGGATGGACGACATCAACACGATCTCCCGCCCGACTTCCCGCCATCATCGCACCGAGGTTCAACGATGGATGCCCGGCAATGAGCCGCAAGAGTTCGCCGCCGGCATAGCCAGAGGCGCCAAGGACCGCCGCGGTAAATGACATGGGCAGAGTATACGCATATGCGTATACTCTCGTGATCGGCGGCTAACTGCCTCGCAGAACGGCGCCGCATCGCTGTGCAGCGGCGGCCAACATCAGCTCTCGAATTTGGGTGATTTCTTCCCCGGTCAGGGTGTGGTCTTCAGCACGCAGCCGCACGGAGAATGCGAGAGAGCGCTGTCCGGCGGGGACCTGGGGGCCTTGATAAACATCGAAGAGCCGGACCGACTCCACCATGTCGCCGCCACCGTCTTTCAGCGCCGCAGCCACATCGGATGCCGCAATGCCAGCATCAAGCACTAGTGCGATGTCCTCTTTGGCCACCGGTGCTGTGGCAATGACGGGCGCCTGCGTTTCATTCGCTAGAGCCACCGAGGCGTCAAGCAGCACACTTAGGTCTAGTTCGAATGCGCAGGACCGCGCTGGCAGTCCCCACTGGAGGAGAACGGCAGGGTGAAGTTCGCCCGCGTATCCCAAGCAGACGTCATCGCGGTACAGCCCGGCCACTCGACCAGGGTGGAAGGGGGCGTACTGGACCGCCCGTGGCTGCAGGTGAACGCCAATTTCTAGTGCACCGCCTCGAGCCAAGGCAACGGCCTGCGCCCAGTCGACCGGGCTACCCTCACCCCACCATCCAGATCGCACCTGCTGACCGATGAGGAGCCCCGCTAGATGCTCAGGTTGGTGCGGTAGAAGTTCTTCCAACGCAGCAAGTTCGTCCTCACTCGGACGAGAAGTGGTGGCCGGACGGATAACAGTCGTGCCTAGGGCGTGGGATTTGGTGGTAAAGAAGACCCGACCCATTTCGCTGATGAGAACGTCATCTGCACCGCGTGACCTATTGCGTCGAGCAACCGCAGCGAGCCCGGGAAGCAAAGTGGTGCGAAGTTGAGGTTGTTCATCGCTGAGTGGATTGGCAAGGGTAACGCCACGTTGCCGATCGTCTTCTTCGTCCATGCGCAGCGCAGCAATATCTGCCGGACCCATGAAGGGATAGGTCAACACCTCAGTCAAGCCAGCTCCGGCCAACCAAAGTCCGAGTCGGCGACGTTTCCGCTGACGCTCAGTGAGTCCGCGACCGCCAGAAATTGCCGGCAGGTGAGAAGGCAACTGGTCGTAGCCACCAAGACGCAATACCTCTTCGACCAAATCGGCCGGATCAATGAGGTCTGGCCGCCACGGAGGCGCCAACACCGTGAAATGGTCCGCTGCATCACCCTGCTGACTCGCCACCTCACACCCGACTGAGGTTAACCGCTCGGCAACCACACCCGCAGAAATCGCCATCCCGGCAGTGCGCTCGGGCAACGAACTAGCCATGACGATCTGCGTGGGTTCGTAAGGCGACTCCCACGCGGTAAATCCGACATAACTGCCGCCGCCGTAGTGCAACAGCAATTGCATCGCTTTAGCTGATGCATAAGGCGCTAGTACACGGTCGACGCCACGTTCGAAACGTCGCGAAGCTTCCGTTGCCAGTCGGTGACGACGCGCTGTTTGCGCGACGCGACGCGGAGTAAACCAGGCCGCCTCGAGGACAATATCGGTTGTTGTGGAGTCGATTTCACTGCTAAATCCACCCATTACTCCCGCCAAACCCAGCGGACCCGAGTCGTCGCGAATAACGATGTCGTCAGGACTCAATACGCGTTCCACATCATCTAGAGTGGTGAGGTGCGTGTCCGAAGCGGCATATCCAGCGCGGACGGTTCCGCGCAGTTTCGAACCATCAAAGGCGTGCAGTGGCTGCCCGGTGTCCAGCATGACGAAGTTGGTGACGTCAACGGCAAGGGAGATTGAGCGCATTCCGGCTGCGGTGAGACGACGACGCATCCATGCGGGCGTCGTAGCGGATGGATCGAAACCGGTGATTCGCCGGAGAGTGAACATCTCGCAGATGGCTGCATCATCAACATCGCAGGGCCAGGGCGCATCGGTAGCTTCGGGTGCAGGAAGATCAGCCAACGCCATCGCGTGATCGTTGAAGGGCAGATCAAAACTCGTCGCCACTTCGCGGGCAATTCCGCGGACGCTCAGTGCGTACCCGCGGTCAGGCGTCACCGCAATGTCGAGGATTTCATCACCAATCCCCAACAACTCCACGGCATCGTCACCCACCGCGCCATCGGGCAAGACGATAATTCCGGCATGGTCTTCACCCAGAGCAAGTTCGCGCTCAGAACAGATCATGCCGTCGGAAACGTGGCCGTAGGTGGTGCGGGCGGCTATCTGAAAATCACCGGGCAGAATAGTGCCTGGCGTCGCGATAACAACGAGATCGCCCACGATGAAATTACTTGCCCCGCAGACAATGCCACGCGTTCCACCGTGCTCGGAACCCAGATCAACCTGGCACCATCGAATGGGCTTCTTAAACTCCGTAAGCTCTTCAATGCCCACAACCTTGCCCACCGTTAGCGGTCCCTGGAGTCCGGCCCCGAGGGTTTCCACCGACTCAACTTCAAGCCCGGCAGCTATCAGGCGTTCAGCAATCTCGCGACCATGCACTTCAGGGGGAAGGTCGACGTAGGAGGCCAACCACTGAACACTGACGCGCACTTAAACCTCAATCCCAAATGCCCGGGTAAACCGAACGTCTCCCTCAACCATGTCCCGCATGTCCGTTACTCCATGCCGGAACATCAGCGTGCGCTCCACCCCCATGCCGAAAGCGAAACCTGAGTACACATCATGGTCGATTCCCGCGGCTTCCAAGACGCGTGGATTAACCATGCCGCAGCCGCCCCATTCGATCCAACCTTCGCTGCCGCAGGTGCGACACGGACTGCCCAAGTTGCCCACAGATGCGCCACGGCACACAAAACACAAAACATCAATTTCCGCGCTAGGTTCGGTGAAGGGGAAGTATGACGGGCGCAGGCGCGTGGAAATACCTTCACCGAACATCATCGTCGCCAAGTGATCCAAGGTGCCCTTCAAGTGCGCCATGGTGATTCCCTCATCAACGGCGAGGCCCTCTATCTGATGAAAAACCGGCGTGTGGGTGGCATCGAGTTCATCGGTGCGATAAACGCGCCCCGGTGCCACGACGTACACGGGAAGTGGCCGTTCTAGCAATGCCCGCATTTGAATCGGCGACGTTTGAGTGCGCAGGACAACACCACTGTCGGCGGAATCGACGAAGAAAGTGTCCTGCATCGTTCTTGCGGGATGGTCGGGCCCGATGTTGAGTGCATCGAAGTTGAACCATTCAGCTTCAGCCTCCGGGCCTTCGGCCACCTCATAACCCATGAGCAAGAACACCTCACTCATCCGCTCCATCATGGTGGTGAGCGGGTGTCTGCCCCCGGTGTGCCCGCGGTCGGTAGGCATCGAGACGTCAATGGTCTCCTCGCGCAGCACTCGCAGATCTCGTTCAACTGCCAAGTCACCGTCACGTCGTTCCAGCGCCTCGTTGACTGACCGGCGTGCCTCGCCCATGCGCTTGCCCGCCTCCGCCTTTGCCGCCGGGGGTAATGCGCCTATCTCGCGATTGGCTAGTGAAAGGGCCGACTTGTCACCGGTATGATCCCGGCGCACGTCTTTCAGTTCAGCCAGGTCCCCCGCCGCCTCAATAGCCGCTAGCGCTTGGCCAACAGCCTCGTCCACCGCCTGCGGCTCTAGCGCCGCGACACCAACGGGGTCATAGGAACGATTGGGCGCTGACACTGGTTATTCACCCACGATCAGGGCAACAAGCCGATCAACACTTTCGGCCAAATCACCACTGCCATCCAACACAATGTCGGGACGCTCTGGGCTTTCATATCCTTGACCGACACCGGTCATATTAGGAAGCGTGCCCGATGCCGCCTTCGCGTAGAGACCCTTGGGATCGCGTTCGACGCACAACTCCACCGGTGTATCCACAAAGACCTCGATGAACTCACCGTCGCGGAAAATCTCTCGGGCCGCCCGACGATCGGCGGTGAAAGGTGACACCAACGCCACCAGCACAACGAGTCCGGCCTCCAGCATTAAGCGCGCAGCCTCGGCAACCCGGCGCACGTTTTCGGCACGATCCTCCGGAGTAAAACCTAGGTCCTTGTTCAAGCCGGTGCGCACGTTGTCGCCATCCAAAACGAAGGTATGCAGGCCCAGCGCATGAAGACGTCGCTCAGCCGCATCGGCGATCGTGGATTTGCCTGATCCCGGCAGCCCGGTGAGCCACACCACCTGAGGCCGCTGGTTTTTCAGCAGCGCACGAGCATCGCGGTTGACTTCATACGCGTGGGGCACGACATTGAGCGAACGGCGCAGCACGTGCGTGACCATGCCCGCCGCCACCGTGTCTGCCGTGACGCGGTCGACCAGCAAGAAGCCACCTGTGTCGCGGAAGTCAGCGTAGGGGTCCATCGCCATCGGGACGTCCGTGGCGATTTCGACGCGGCCGATGTCGTTCATTTCCAGGACTCGAGCCGCCAGTTCTTGACCACTGACCACATCGCGTCGGTGGCGCACAACGGTGACGGTGGCCGGCACTGTCCGAGGTCCGTTGACCAGCCAGTAGGACCTGCCGTGCATGAGCGGTTCTTCACCGGTCCACACCACATCGGCGGAGAAACGATCTGCCGGTTGCGGCCACGCGGTGGCTCCTTGAGCGTTGACACCGATTGCCGCTAGGAGATCGCCGCGGGTGATGTCTACTTCGTGATCCAGTGTGATCGTGATGGCTTGGCCGGTGTACCCGACGCTGAGGTCTCCGTGGAAATCAACGATCCGTTCGACTTTGGCGCTAACCCCACTGCCCGCCACGACGATCTCATCGCCAGGCCGAACGCTACCTGCAGTAACGGTGCCCGCGTAGCCGCGGAAATTATCTTCGGCCCTAACGATGAACTGCACCGGGAGTCGAAATGACGCCTCCACGCTCTGCACCGGCGCCCATTCCTGCAGCGCTTGCAGCAGAGAAGGACCCCGATACCAGAGCATTTCAGCGGTGGATGTCGTGACATTATCGCCCACGACAGCGCTCACGGGAATGGCCAGTACCTCATCAACTCCAAGCCGGGCAGCTGCGGTCCGCACTTGACCGGCTAACTCTTCGAATGTGGCGTGCTCGTAACCGACGAGGTCCATCTTGTTAATGGCCACGATGATGCTCTTCACACCCATCAACGCGCACACGGTGAGGTGACGAAACGTTTGGGGTCTCACCCCACGCGCTGCATCGACAAGCAGCACGGCAACCTCAGCATTTGATGCCGCAACAGCCATATTGCGGGTGTACTGCTCATGCCCCGGTGCGTCAGCGATGATGACGCGTCGGCCATTGGGCAAATACATGTGGCGGTAGGCCACATCAATCGTGATGCCCTGTTCGCGTTCGGCCTCTAGACCATCGGTGAGCAGCGAGAAATCGATCTCGCCAATCGGGATCGTGGATCCACCCCTTCGGGTGCGGCGTGCGTAGTCGAGTTGGTCCTCGGGGATGGAACCTGTCTCGGTGAGCAGGCGACCGATGAGGGTTGATTTACCGTCGTCAACGGAACCACAGGTGACGAGTCGGAGGACGGGAACGAGACCGAAACTGTCGGTGCGGTCATCACGGGAGTGCGTCACGGTGGTCATTAGAAGTAACCCTCCGCTTTCTTGGCTTCCATCGATCCGCTGCCTTCACCGTCGATCAAGCGCCCTGCGCGCTCTGAGACATTGCTCTCCAGCATCTCGGCAATCAAGGTGTCCAGATCTGCCGCGGTTGACTCCACCGCGCCACTGAGCGGATAGCACCCGAGGGTGCGGAACCGAACACTCTTCATCACCGGTTGCTCGCCAGGGAGCAACGGAAGTCGATCATCATCAGCCATGATCAAGGTACCTTCACGTTCGACCACGGGTCGCGGTTTGGCGAAGTACAGATCCGGGATCTCGATGCCCTCGCGGCGGATGTATCGCCAGATGTCAAACTCGGTCCAATTGCTGATGGGAAATGCCCGCATCGTTTGGCCCTCGGCTAACAGGGTATTTGCCGTCCGCCAAAATTCTGGCCGCTGCTTACGAGGATCCCATCGGTGCCCGGGTTCGCGGAGACTAAAGATGCGTTCCTTCGCCCGA
>Ga0208414_1002762_pt1 | contig 11207 bp, 9 predicted proteins | sample AntAceMetag02UKE_FD_184770 | JGI IMG/M metagenome (GOLD analysis project Ga0208414, IMG submission 184770) | Saline lake microbial communities from Ace Lake, Antarctica - Antarctic Ace Lake Metagenome 02UKE (SPAdes) (version 2) | ecosystem: Environmental > Aquatic > Non-marine Saline and Alkaline...
CAGCGTCGCTACGCCGTATTCTACGACGAAGCCGGAGCCATTGGCCGCCGCTACCGTCGCCAAGACGAAATCGGCACCCCGTGGTGTGTGACCATCGACTTCGATACGATTGAGAAAGAAGGCGACACCTTCACCCTGCGCGAACGCGACTCCATGGCCCAACGCCGCATCACCGAAGCCGATTTACTGGCGATGTTAGACGAGCAGGTTTACTAAGCTCTCCGCCTAAACAAATGCAGCCCCAGTTAACCCGGGGCTGCACCGTAATACAATTCTGTCCGATAAAGACCGTCCTATTTCTTGGCTTGTTTAGCGGCCTTCTTTTCTTTGGCGGTCTTCTGCGGAGCCTTCTTGGTCTCTTTCTTAGCGTCGTGTGATTTGCCCATAAGTGTGTCTTTCGTTGTTTTCCCCGTAATTGAGGAAAGCTCAAATCTGTCCCGCTATTCCCTAAACGCAATGACGTTGAGTGGGAGCCGGACAGCTACGCTTTAATTCCTTTAAGGTGGAGAGACGCGTAGAATGCACTCTGCCCCAGTGCGATCAGTCCAAAGACCGCATTACACATTCCAACTGATTTTCCATTGGGCGGATAAAACGACCTGTTTTCCTTGCGTGTCAGGAAAAGGGTTTAAGGTGGAGGGGTGTGGGTAACCCTCAACTAACGATGGGTTACCTATTATAATTTATGGCAAACTCCCCCTTCCCCTCCTCTGAAGGCAACGGCCTTCCCAGTCTCGATGAGATACTGCAACATGCGAAGTCGCTGATCCTAATCCCGATCATCATGGTCATCGGATTCGGAGGCTTCAGCAGCTTTTACACCGTGCAACCCGAAGAAGAAGCCGTGGTGAAACGGTTCGGTAAGGTTATCGACATCAAACAGCCGGGCTTTCACTTCAAAATCCCATTTGGCATCGATAGCGTTCAACTCGTGCCAACGGCTCGAGTCCTCAAAGAGGAATTCGGTTTCCGCTCAGTTAATACTGGTGGTCGCACGGAATATGTGAAAACCCGCGATCACCGCGGCGAGTCGCTCATGTTGACTGGCGATCTCAAGGTGATCGACGTCGAATGGGTGGTGCAGTTCCAAATCGCGGATGCATCAAAATTCCTCCACGAATCCCGCGACCCGATTCAAACGATCCGCGACAATTCCGAAGCCGTGATGCGTCGGATCGTGGGCAATAGCCTCGGTAGCGATGTGTTGACCGAAAAGCGCGTGCAGGTCGCGAGCCTAGCCCGCATCGAGCTACAAGAGCTTCTGAACAGCTTCAATATTGGGGTGCAGATTAACACCATTGAGCTGCAGGACGTGACGCCGCCCGAAACGGTTAAACCCGCTTTCAATGAGGTCAACCAGGCCGAGCAGGAGCGTGAGCGTCTGATCAACGAGGCCGAAAAGCGTCGCAATCAAGTGATTCCCCGCGCCGAAGGACAGGCCTTGCAGATCATCGCTGGTGCCGAGGCCTATCGGGCCGAACGCGTCAACCGTTCCCGCGGCGAAGCGGGACGTTTCACCGCGATCTTATCGGAGTATCAAAACGCTCCCGCCATCACGCGACAGCGCATGTATTTAGAAATGATTGATCAGGTGCTGCCAAACGCAGGCCCGGTTTACATCATGGAGGACGGCGTCAGCTCGCCGATCCCGTTACTTAATCTTGGTCAATCCGGCAGCTCGCTGCCGATCGGAGGTGGAAAATGAATCGTCAAAATATAACCATTATTAGTCTGGTGGTGGCTCTCATCGCGGGCGCCGTCGTCATTTCTTCATCTGCCTACACGATCGATGAAGCTGAGCAAGCGATCGTCGTGCAACTCGGAGCGCCGGTGGGTGGTCCGATTACTGAGCCGGGTTTGCATTTTAAGATGCCGTTTATCCAAGAGGTGCGTCGTTTCGATAAACGACTCCTCTCATGGGATGGAGATCCGAATCAAATCCCGACCCGCGGTGAACAGTTCATCTCGGTCGATACCACGGCCCGTTGGCGCATCATTGATCCGCTCACGTTCCTGAAGAGTGTGCAAAACGAGCGCGGCGCTACGATGCGGTTAAACGACATTCTGGATTCCGTGGTGCGAGATCATATCTCGGCGGCGGATCTGGTGGAAATCGTCCGGTCGAAAGACTGGGAGATTTCCGAGGAAGATCTCAAACGGGCCCAGGCGGTCAGCGCAGGCGATGAAGAAATTCTCCTCCAGCGCGTCGCCAGTGGACGCCAGGAATTGGTGAAATCCATCTTGGCTAAAGCCAGCGTGCTGATGCCAGATCTCGGAATCGAATTGGTCGATATCCGGATTAAGCGAATCGATTATGTCGAAGCCGTGCAGCAGCGCGTGTTTGAGCGGATGATCGCTGAACGCCAACGCATCGCCGAACAATTCCGATCGGAAGGACAAGGTCGCGCCGCCGAAATCGACGGTATCACCCAACGCCAGCTCGCGTTGATCACCTCCGAAGCCCGACGCAAAGCCGAGCTGATTCGCGGTGAGGCTGATGCCGAGGCTACTCGGATCTACAACGAAGCTTTTGGCGCTGATCCTGAGTTCTTCACGTTCTTCCGTTCCTTGGAAAGTTACAGCCGTTCGATCGGCAGTAAGACCACCCTGTTCCTCGGTCCTGAATCCGACTACGTGCGCTACCTCCGCGACTCGAGCCCGAGCCCGGACAAAGCTCAGAAGTAACCGACTCGCAGTAGACCTGCTTTAAAATGACCCGAACATTCACCGTGTTCGGGTCATTTGTTTTTAAAGCGCGCAACTGATCAGCAGGTCCGGATGCAACGCGACCGACGGGAATACCTTCCGGACCTCGCGGTTGACCTAGCCACCGCACCCCATTTAGGAAAGCCTCACCTCATGCTGACTGTTTCTCGTTCCCATTACGGCCCACCGGAAGACCTGAGACTCGTCGACGCTCCCCGGCCCAAACCGGGTGCCGGTGAGGTTCTGGTGAAAGTGCACGCTGTCTCCGTCAATCTCTCCGATTGGGAGTTCATGATTGGGCGCCCCTATTACGTGCGCGTATTTGGTCTCTTTCGTCCGAAAATCAAAGTTCTCGGATCTGATGTTGCGGGAGTGGTGAACGCGGTGGGCGCAGGCGTGACCCAGTTTCAAATCGGCGACGCCGTGTTTGGCGACATCATGGAAACCGGTGGCGGCTTCGCCGAATACGTGGCCGCACCCGCCAAATGCTGGACGCTCAAACCGAAGGCTCTGAGTTTTGAAGAAGCCTCTACCCTGCCCCAAACCGGCTGCATTGCGGTGCAGGGAATTCGTGACATCGGGCTCGTAAAGGTAGGCGAGCAAGTTTTGATCAATGGCGCTGGTGGTGGCACGGGAACCCTCGCCATTCCGCTGGCCAAGTCTCTCGGCGCGGAAGTCACCGGCGTGGATAACGGTCACAAACAAGCACTCATGAAACAGGTGGGGGCCGACCACGTGATCGACTACACGCAGACCGATTTCACCCAGCTCGGAAAACACTTCGACTACATTCTCGATCTGGCGGCTTACCGGCCGATGTCCGATTATCTCAAAGCCATTAAACCCGGCGGCCGTTACCGCATGGTCGGAGGCTCCGTGCGGCTGATGCTCAAGCTTCTCACCTGGGGGAAATTTGTTTCCTGGCGTCGCAACGTGAGCCTGGGCGTGCTCACCGTGAAACCGAACCATAACCTCGAAGGCATCGCCCAACTCGTCCAAGACGGCACCTTCACGCCCATCATCGATCAAGTGCTTCCGCTAGACCAAGTCCCCGCCGCCATTCGCCGCGTGGGCAACGGAGAAGCCTTGGGAAAGATTGTAATCAAGGTCGCGTAGCCGGGTCATTAGATCCTGCTTCTAATTCGACTCAGCAGAACACGATCGACTGAGATGACGGGCGAAGGCCCGCATCACCCAGAGATGAACGACGGCCTGAGTGCGAGCGTAGAGCCACCAAGGCAGTGCGGGGGCAAAGCCAAGAATCGAGACGATGAGGCATTTGTTTTCTGGAAATAACCGAAACTCAAAGCGACCCGGAGGCGTGACGTTCCGAGCAAGTAATCCGCCGGTGATATGATAGGCACGGCGGCGCTCGTTGTGTTGGGACTGAGGCGTGGGCTTGAGTTCGAGCAAGGTCCAACGATGGGCGAACCGGAAATGCAGGACACCTTCGTCATTCTGCGTCGCACTAATGATTCCGCCAAAGCGTCGAGTAAGCCACGTGCCGTAGGCATCGCATACCTTGGCGGCATTCCAATCCGTCGGTAGCGACATGCGTTGCACGGAGCGCACCCGGCTCTCTTGCCGGATCGTCCGGCGATCGGCCCGTTGCGTGGTGCTCCGGGGGTTTGGCAAGGGATTCCCTTCGGCGTCAACTGCACGACGTAGCGACTCCTCCAGCGACACGAGTTGCGGGCGCAGTTGATCGAGCAGCGGATTGTTCTGAGCCGACAAATCATGAAGCAAACTTTCCTGCAATGGCCCGACCAAGGCCAAGGGCACGCCGCCAAATAGAGCGACCCAATGTCGAGACAGGGTGAACAGGTTGAAGGGCACATCGATCGTGCGCACGCGCCGACCCAGGCCGCGAGCCGTGGCGTGAATCAATTCGCCGTAGGTCATCGGTTCGTGGCCCCCTAGGTCGTAAGTGCCGCCGCCAAAACGGTCTTCACTCATAACGAGTCGGAAGGCTTCGCAGATATCCTGCACATCGATCGATTGCGTTCGCGAGCTGGCCCAATCGGGCAACACCATGAGGGGCAACCGACGCACGAGATTGACCAGCATGGAAAACGAGGAACCTCCCGCGCCAAAGATCAGGCCGGCCCGGAGCACGGTGACTTGCACCGAACGACTTCGCAACACGACCTCAACCTCGCGACGCGAACGCAGGTGTGGTGAAAGCACTTCGTCTGCGGGTGGCATCAATCCGCTCAAATAAATGACATGGCGCAGTCCGGCACTCTCCGCCGCGCGGATGAAGTTGTCGGCCAGCAGTAAATCGGTGTCTTCAAAATTCCCCTGCATCAGGCGGCTCGACGGAGCCATCGAGTGCACCAAATACACCCCAATATCACATCCTTGCAGCGCCTCCGTCAGCTGGGGCAACGAGTAAAGATCACACTGCCGCCAATCGGTGGAGGACGAGGAGGGATTGGCCTCGAGGACGCTGGGACTCCGGGTAAGAGCCCGAAAACGACAAGAGTGGCCTAAAGTCCGGCGGAGATGAGAGCCCACAAAACCACTGGCACCGCTCAGCGCGACAAGGGGCAAGGCTGTATCAGTTTGGGGCACGGGATAATTAAGTCATGAAGCAGGCCAGACACAAACCGTCGTTTGGTTTATCGGCCTGCTGGTATTCCCAGGGGTCCCTGTGCTGCGGTGTGGGCGTTTGACTATGATCTACGTTCAAGGATCCGGAACCTCAGGAGTCTCGTTCACTCCGCTTTGAGCGAGGCCATATCGATCACGAAGCGGTATTTCACATCGCTCTTCAGCATGCGTTCGTAGGCTTCGTTAATCTCGTCCATGCGGATCATTTCGATGTCGCAGGTGATGTTGTGCTCTCCGCAGAAATCGAGCATCTCCTGCGTTTCCGCGATGCCACCGATCAGTGAACCGGACAGACTCTTGCGGCCGAAAATCAGACCGAAGGATGAAATTGGGAATGGCTTTTCCGGAGCGCCAACGAGGGTCATGTTGCCGTCGGGGGCGAGCATATTGAGCAGGCCATTGATGTCGTGATCAGCCGAGACGGCATCGAGAATGAAATCGAAAGTGCCAGCGTGTTTCGCCATCTCATCCTCATTGCGGGAAACGATGACTTCGTGCGCACCGAGACGAATCGCATCTTCTTTTTTACCTGGTGAAGTCGTGAAGACGACGACGTGCGCGCCGAAGGCGCGGGCGAATTTTACGCCCATATGGCCCAAACCACCGAGGCCGACGATCCCGACTTTTTTACCCGGACCCACCTTCCAGTGGCGCAGAGGAGAATAGGTGGTGATACCCGCGCAGAGCAGCGGAGCAACGCCCGCGAGATCGAGATTCTCCGGCACGCGGAGGACGAAGTGCTCGTCGACCACGATAGCCTCGGAGTAGCCGCCCAAGGTCGGACCACCGAGGTGCTTGTCGGTGGAGCCGTAGGTCATGATCATCGAGGGTGAAAATTGCTCATTGCCCGCGCGGCAATGCGGGCAGCTCAAATCGGCATCGACCATGCAGCCGACCCCCGCGAGGTCTCCGGCTTTAAACTTGGTGACCTTTGGGCCGACCTTCTTCACGCGACCGACGATCTCGTGTCCAGGCACGGCGGGATATTGGCCATTACCCCATTCGTTGCGCACGAAATGGAGGTCGGAGTGGCAGACGCCACAGTAGAGAATCTCGATCTGCACATCGCGATCAGTGGGCTCACGGCGTTGGATGTTGCTGGCGGCCAACGGCGAGGTCGCGCTGGCAGCGGAGTAGGCTTTCACGGAATAAGCGACGGGTTTGGACATGGGAATCAATGCATACAAATTTGGCATAAAAGCGAATTCCAGATGCCGTAATTTTGTCGGTGGTGGCGCACACGGAATCACACCCTTGCTTGTCTTAGTCGACCGATAGGACTCACTTCGTGTTAACCATGCCTCGTCCCTCCGAAAGCGATACCGACAATGCCCTCGAACGGCTGCCCAAGGCGGCGCTCAATCGGGATGGCCTGCGCGAAACTTGGGCACTGGCCACTTACATGCGACCTTATCGGAGTCGATTTTTTGTCGGCATGGGATCGCTCTTTGCGAGTGCTACACTGGGTCTGCTGTTTCCCTTACTCGCGGGTGCGTTGATCGACGCGGCCATGAATAACGGCCAAGCCGCCGTGCCAGTGCTGGGGCCGCTCACCCTCAATCAAATCGCGCTGACTCTGGCGGTCTCGATTCTGTTTCAAGCCGCGGGTTCGTTTAGCAGTGCCTTAGCGTTCAACCGGGTCGGACAAAGCGCCTTGGCCGATCTCCGCAGCGCGACCTATGCGCGGATGCTGTCCCTACCGATGACGTTTTTCGGGCAACGTCGCGTGGGCGAGTTGGCCAGTCGCGTTTCGACCGACATCGCGCAGATCGAGGGCGCACTCATCGATTCGCTTCCTCAGCTTTGCCGCCAAGCCGTCTTCCTCAGCGGCGGGCTGGTATTGATCGCTGCCACTTCCCTGCCTCTCACTGCGGTGATGCTCGGCACGTTGCCTTTATTGATCGCGGCTGCGGTCTTTTTTGGTCGACGGCTGCGAGCGTTTTCCCGGGAAACGCAGGACCGCCTGGCCGATAGCCAGACGATTGTCGAAGAAACCCTGCAAGCTATCGCCAGCGTGAAATCATTCGCCAACGAAGCCTTTGAGCTGCGCCGCTACGACACCGCCAACCACGCTACCCTCGCCGCCGCGTTGAAGGCCGCGCGTTGGCGTGCAGTGTTTGTCGCCTTCTTCATCGCCGCGCTGTTTGGCGGTATTCTGATCGTGCTCTGGTATGGCGCGCGTCAGTTGCAAATGGGAGCCCTCACGGGCGGCGAGCTAACGCGTTTCGTGCTCTACACCACCTTTGTCGGCGGGGCTATGGCGCAGTCGGCCGAACTCTTTAGCCAGATTCAAAAAACAGTCGGCGCTACCCAACGGGTGCGAGAAATCCTTCATGAAAAAGTCGAAGATGAAGGCGCTTCCACTGAAGCTCCGACCGCGACTCGACTGCGCGGCGAAGTGGCCTTCGAGCACGTGAGTTTTCGGTATCCGTCCCGGCCCGATATAACCGTGCTGCACGAAATCGATCTCGTTGCACGTCCCGGTGAGCGGATCGCCCTGGTCGGCCCCAGTGGTGCGGGAAAATCCACGCTTACCGCGCTGCTGCTGCGCTTCTACGATCCCGAAGCGGGCACCCTGCGGATCGACGGTCGCGATGCCCGCGACTACCCGCTGGCGTGGCTTCGCAATCAGATGGCCCTCGTGCCGCAGGATGTCGTGCTCTTCGGCGGCAGCATTCTCGAAAACATCTCCTATGGCCGACCCGGCGCGGACCTCGCCGCGGTCGAGGGGGCAGCGCAGCAGGCCAATGCCCACGAATTTATCCGCGCCTTTCCCGAAGGCTACGAAACCCTCGTTGGCGATCGCGGCATCAAGCTCTCGGGCGGCCAACGCCAACGAATCGCCATTGCCCGCGCTCTCCTCAAGAACCCCGCGATCCTCATTTTGGACGAGGCCACCAGCTCCCTCGACAGCGAGAGCGAACGATTGGTGCAGGAGGCGCTCGACCACCTCATGCAAGGCCGCACGACTTTCGTGATCGCACATCGCCTCGCGACGATTCGCGACGTGAATCGGATCGCGGTGATCGACGGCGGCAAGGTCGTCGAAACCGGCACCCACGATGAACTCTCCGCCCGCCCCGATGGGCTCTACCGCCACCTGAGTGCGCTGCAATTCGGGGCTACTCCTACTCCACAATCGTAGCTTCGAAGATTTCCACCTGTTCGCCCTCGGTGAAGCGCCAGCGCAGGTTCCAACCGGCGAGAGTTACACCGTAGGAACGCGCGGTGGTTTTGTCTTTTTGATACGCGGGTTGCAGATCGAGCGTGAGCACTTGCTTGACCAGCGTGAGCACTTCGGCCGGTAAGACCGACACTACTTCATCCGTCGCTAAAACATCCTCCGCTGATCGCGCGGTCGGGGCCGATCCCGCCCAATCAGCTCGTGCCTCGGGCTTGGCTTCGCAATAAGGCAAGTAAGGTTTAATATCGTAAACCGGAGTGCCATCCACGCAGTCGATCCCGCCGACCCGCAAAACGCCGGGCTCAATCGCGAGCAGTTCCACGAGCGACAATCCCAGACCGTTGGGTCGCATCGGCGCGCGCGAGGCAAACACGCCCACGCGTTCGTTGCCGCCGAGTCGTGGCGGACGCACGGTCGCTGCCCCATCCCACTCCGGGTTCTTGTGAAACCCCGTAATCAGCCACACATGCGAAAACGCCTCCAAGCCACGCACGAAATCCGGTGAGCTAAATTCGGGCAAAAACTCCACGCGCCCCTCCGCCGCCGCGATGATCCCTGACTGGCGCGGCACCCCGAACTTTTCGGCAAAAGGTGTGCGCAGTGTAGCAATGGGAGTCATCTCCAAAGCCTCACTTACGCCCAAGATCCAATCAACTCAGTTCACGGGATATATTATAGCCACAGATCACACGGATGACACCGATTCGGTCTGCGGCCGAAAACAGAATTCATGGATATATTCAATTTCATTGGGCTAGTTAATCTGTGCCCATCCGAGATATCCGTGGCTTCAACTGCGATCGTTAGGTTCAAATCCCGTGCTCTTCATTCGATCTGGGTTTCCGATTGCCCGACACTCCGCAAACACCCAATCTGCATCCATGGGGCCAAAGTATCTACCGACCGATAAGGACAATAAATTCAACACGCGCTACCACGCGTTTGATCGGCGGAAAGAATCACCCGAGATCGTCCCCGGCACTCGCCTGCCCAAGAAATTGACTAAGAAAGCCGCCGCGCGCTTAGCCGAGAAAAACTCCCCACCTGAAACGAAGAACTGATCGGGGTTTCTCTCATGTAGTTTCACTTCGTTTCTCAACACCCAAAAAAAACGATATGAAAAAACGCATTGTGATTTGTGCAGATGGCACCTGGAACCGCCCCGAAGAAGATCTCGATAAAGACTTTCCGACCAACGTCCTTAAGCTCGGGCGCGCGATCAAACCCGTCGCACCTGGTGGCATTCCCCAACAGATATTCTACGATTGGGGTGTCGGCTCTTATGAGAAGAAGGTCCGCGGTGGTATCACCGGACGCGGCCTCAACAAGAACATCGTCGATGACTACCGCTACATCGTGCAGAACTATTCGGCTGGCGATGAGATCTATCTCTTCGGATTCAGTCGCGGCGCCTACACCATCCGGTGCCTGTGCGGTTTGATTAACAACATCGGGATTCTGAAACGTCCCGACGCGAATCTCATCAACGAAGCGTTCACGCATTACAAAAAATCGAGCGCGGCCTACGCTCCCGCCGGTGAAAAATCGAAAGCATTTCGCGCCGCCCATTCTCATGCTTCACGCAAGGTCCATTTCGTCGGCGTTTGGGATACCGTTGGCGCGATGGGGATTCCCATTTCCTTCCTCGGTCTCTTTGACGACAAGGATGAGTTCTACGATACGAAGATCGGCAGTAACGTCGGCGTGGCGCGACACGCTATGGCTATCGACGAACTCCGGAGCGACTTTGTGCCCACCGTTTGGGAACCGAAGCCCGACGTGGATATTCGCCAAGTCTGGTTTGCCGGAGCCCACAGCAATGTCGGCGGCAGTTACGCCCCGGATGAGGATGGTGCCACCCTCTCCGATACGCCGCTCCAATGGATGATGGGCGAAGCCAAAGCCAGCGGTCTAGCACTCGAACCTCACCTGAAGGACGGACTAAAAACCAATCCACGCGCTAAACTGCACAACTCCCGCCGCAGCTTCTATCGCGTGAAGAAGAAATTCTACCGCGATATCGACCATGGCAAAGGGGACGTGCTTATCCACGAATCTGTGAAACAACGCTGGGATCAGGATGCCAAATACCGGCCTAAAAAGCTAGTGGCCTATATCGATTCCCATGGTTGGCCCGCCGAACTCGTAAAGTCCGCGATTTAACCTGTGTCTCCTTTCCGAACTCCAGATGCCTCCTTGAGTAATGGGTCACGCTCACTCATCGAATAGAGGCTTGGAAAACGACTGTCATTTTTCGCCGGATCGGCGACATCGCTACACTTTGCTGCATCGGATTAATCCGCTCTTGGGAGACCGCCTGATCATGTGGATTGGGCTCAACCCGAGCACGGCCGATGAGCAGAAGCTCGACCCCACGCTCACGCGCATCCGTGGGTTTTCCGAACGCGATGGCTTCGATGGTTTTCTCATGACTAATATCTTCGGCTTTCGGGCGACCGATCCGAAGGAGATGATCAGCACCCGCGATCCCAACGGACCCGAGAACGATGCCGCCCTGCTCGCCGCCGCCGAGCGTTGCGAAATGGTCGTCGCCGCATGGGGCGCCCATGGGGTCCATCAAGATCGCGCCGTCGCGGTAGCCAAGCTACTCTCAGGCCACAAACTATGGTGCCTCGGCAACACGAAGGCCGGCCACCCCCGCCATCCGCTCTACGTGAAAGGCGATCAACCGCTGATCCGGTGG
>Ga0208414_1002764_pt1 | contig 11203 bp, 7 predicted proteins | sample AntAceMetag02UKE_FD_184770 | JGI IMG/M metagenome (GOLD analysis project Ga0208414, IMG submission 184770) | Saline lake microbial communities from Ace Lake, Antarctica - Antarctic Ace Lake Metagenome 02UKE (SPAdes) (version 2) | ecosystem: Environmental > Aquatic > Non-marine Saline and Alkaline...
AGTTTCCTAACTGTGTCAATGCTAAGAACGCGCTTCCATCTAAGGAGGACGTCAGTGGATCTAATTGAATTCCAAATTGATCAATGTCATTTCTATAACTCGCGGTAATAGTAGTCCACTTTTCTCTGTTAAGAATCACATTGGCTCCCAAACCATACTTAAAGCGCTCATCAGTGAATCCATAGGCACCGTAACCATTGAATTGCCATTTCCGACTGAAATTCTCGTTGGTCCTTCCTCCTATTCTTATCCTGGGCCCTTCAACATCATTTAAACCAACCAAAAACGGCCATGGACCCAAATCGAATTTACCTACCTCCACATAGCCTCTTGCGACCGTCTTCAGGACATTTGTCCACGTTTTCACAAATCGAATATTGTTCAGCGAATCAATCATTGCCATAACATTCACTTCAGTATCACTCAACTTATCATGTCGATTGGCCTGCCAAAAGTCTTCATCACTATATTTCGCGTCTTCAGCAAGCTCAATGGTTCTTTCAAAGAACTTAGTTGGCTTTGGCTCGGTAATTTTTATGTTTTTATTCGAACTATAAAACTTAGCTAAAAAGCCTGCCGATTTTTTAGTAATCTCAGTTGCATCTATTAGAATTCTAGACTTGATGGGCAGCCATGCGCCAGTCTCTGTTCTTTCAAGTTCTTGTTGGATCTTAATACGATCAATGAAGTTCAGGTTAGCAGTAGACTGCATGGTAGCATCTATCTGCTTGATTGCAAAGTCAGACTTGGTTATCCAAAGGTTTCCAAAAAAAGCCAATTCCTGATCGTTCTTGGGCTTAAATTCAAGGAGATAAACAAACTCATCTCCGAGGTAGAGACTGTCTTGAAGCTCATACTCATAGATTAATCGCCAAGCATCACCTATAGGCGATGCAAACTCTTTCTCTACGATATTCATTCGATTTTGATAGAAGTTGTATTCTTGAAAGGAAGAACCGATGACTTGAGAAATTAGTGAACCGTCCTCAATCGCCACTCCCTTGATCCGAGTACGCTCAATTTCCTCCTTTTGCAAACGAGGATTATCTCTGTAATAGAACTTCGAAAGCGATTCAGAGATAAAAAGCGGCAAAATAGGCTTTCCATCTTCCCCTGCAATCACTTCAATCGAATCTAGTACAGCACTTATCTTCTGCATATACTTCTTATTCCGAAGCTGTTCAGAAATATTATCTACATCTATTTGAATCTTGTTATAGCTGTCGTATTCGTATGCGTCCAACGTACGTTTATCATTGGTGCGCTTATTATCAATGACAGATCGCATGATCGCAAAAGCAGGGTTTTCTTCTTCTCTCGCGAAAACCACAAAGTCATCAAGCCCTTTTGCTTCTGGTGTTAGTTGAAAATTAATGGTTTGAGTAATGCCTTTCTGATAAACTTTATACTTGGTTTCGTAACCAATGAAGGAAACCAAAAGAGTATCGGATGCAGCATCTCCTTCGATGGTATAAAAACCGTCAAAATCTGTTGGAGATCCTACTGAAGTTCCTTTAATCACCACACTCGCAAATGGTATTGGGTCACCACTTTCTGCATCAGTGACCTTGCCTTTAATCACAGTTTGTGCCTGAATTGAACTTATAAAGCAAAGTAAGACGATAAGAGATAAAAATATTCTCAGTTTCAAAGTGGCGTATTTTAATTTAATAACTCTTATCTAACGGTATAAAGGGATAAAACGTCAGGGTATATATAACTAACTCAGAGGTTAACTCTTAGAAATCTGAGAACGTTCCCTCATATAATTATTAATATGGATATCTGATCGCTTGACAATTCTCGAATACCACTCTAGTTTCAATTCTTCTTTTTCTACTTCTGTCAACTGCCAAGCGATATCACTACTTTTTAGCCTAGAGACTAACTCTTGCAATAATAAAGCAGCACTTACTGAAATATTGAAGGACTCCGTAAAGCCATACATCGGTATATGAACAAGTTCATCTACTTGCTCTTTGGCATAATCCGTGAGCCCCTGCAACTCTGTACCAAATATAATTGCTGTTTTATCAGTGATATCTAAGTCATGTATAGATGCAAATTCTTTCGAGGGGGTTGTCCCTACAATGCGATAATTTTTCTTTTTCAAATCTTTGAAGCACTTCTCCGTACTCGTCTCTTCCCTTTCGTACTTGTGCTGAGTGATCCATTTTGATGCCCCTCTAACGACATTGGGATTCACTTCGTAATCATGAAGTCTTTGGGTGATGTATAAATCCTGAATACCAAAACAATCACATGTTCTCATAACGGCACTTGCGTTTTGAGCATGATAAATATCCTCAAGAACAACCGTTAAATGACGCGTACGTTCAGAAAGTACCTGATTGATGGTAGACACTTTATGAGGTGTTACAAACTCCTTTAACATTTCATTCAGCTGCTTTCTCAAGGCTTTGGTTATTAAAAAAAGAAAGCCGTTGACGAAATAGCCAACAGCTTCGGAAGATGAACAAACAATATTTCTACAACCCTTTGACGGCTGTTCAGACCGTCATATTAAAGACAATCCATATTGTTCAAACCCTTACCGAATTTACATTTCTAAAATAGTTCTATCGTATCACCGACATTGTAGTTACCAGCACCCCCTTTGTTCTTATCGTCCTTTTTTGGAGGTATTGGTTTAGGCTTCGGTTCATCTGGCTTTTCTGGAGCCTTGTTTACTTCTGCTTCTTTTTCCTTGTCCTCAACAATAGGTTCTTTATCAACTACAGGAGACTTATCCTCTTCTGGCTTTGGTTTATCTTCTACTGTCTCGTCAGGCTTTGGCGTTTCAATCTCTTGTTTCGTTGGTTGTACCTCCGTTTTCGGTTGCGCTTCAACCTCCTCTACCAATGCTGTTTCTGGCTCATCCGCAACATCTTCAGCTTTCTTATTCCCTCCAAGGAGCACTACTTTCTTGACATTATGAGGTGAAAGCTTATTTCCTGTTGCTCTCCAGCCCTTCACATCAATCAACATATCCATATCAAAAACAGTAATCTTGCGTTCGCGCAAGCCTTTGATTGTATAGTGTACTTCGACCTGGGCATCCTTCAGCGTGGTGGCAAGAAGTAATTTCGCACCCTTCTCTTCACTGATGAACATGAACTTTTTATCCTTTGTGGAAGTCTCCACTTGGAATCTTTTTACGTAATGTAGGGCTGTTGCCGGATCGTAATGAATGGCAGAAATGACGCCATCTGGGTCAAACTTATGGATATAGTGAATCTTTGTTGGATCGTAACGATTCGTTAAGTCAAAAGATGTTAATTCATATTCGCCATTATTATAAATGACCAGTATCATATCAGCTGCCTGAAAGTTACCGAGATGCGTACCACGATCATCACGATTTAATCGACCGACAGATTCATCATACCAAATATCAAGCCCTCCTAAAGTAGAACGACCTTCCATTTTTAGTTGAACCTTTCTGACTGGATACTTTGTGACAATATTCCCGCCAGAACCTCTGCCCTTGATATCAACATCTGCAAAACTAAAGTCAAATACTTTGACCCTTGCCTTAGCACCTGAAGTGAGGTAAACTGTAACCAGTTCTGCCTCACCATTAGGGTTTGCAGTAAAATATAACATCTTAGATCCTCTCTCTCCTTTGGTAAGGTCATATTCACGGTCTCGAGTAACACCCAAGACTTGGAAACGCTTTACCATGGATCGACCCGATTTACCGTCTAGGTACATCATGTTATAGACCATGCGTTCATCGTTCTTTTTGAACACACCTGCCCATATAATGTCTTTGCCTACGAAAATCTTATCCGAGATTCTAACGACTTGGAACTTTCCATCTGCTCGAAAAACGATGATATCGTCAATGTCAGAACACTCACAAATAAATTCATCTTTCTTCAAGCCATAACCAACAAACCCATCCTTTCTATTCACATAGAGTTTGGCATTATTGGCGGCTACAACTGCAGCAGTAATGTTTTCAAACGATTTGATTTCAGTCTTACGCTCTCTACCTTTTCCGTACTTCTCTTGTAGCTTCTGGAAGTAGGCAATAGCATACTCAACAAGGTTCTTTAGGTTATGCTCAACTTCAGCCAACTCCTCTTCAAGTTTCCTCATCAACTCGTCAGCCTTGAACGCATCAAAACGGGAGATTCTCTTAATTTTGATCTCAGTCAGACGAGTGATGTCTTCAGTGGTTATGTCTCGGTAGAATTCCTTCTTGAAAGGATTTAATCCTTTATCAATAGTTTCTATTACTGATTCCCACGTTTCGCACTCCTCAATATCGCGATAGATTCTGTTTTCGATGAAGATCTTCTCTAAAGAAGAGAAGAGAATCTTTTCTAGAAGTTCGCTTTTCCGAATTTCTAGCTCTTGGCGCAGTAACTCTACTGTTTTCTCGGTGCTTACCTTGAGCATGTCATTTATTGAGACAAAATGTGGTTTGTCTTCAATAATCACACAGGCATTCGGAGAAATACTGCTCTCACAATCTGTAAATGCATAGAGTGCATCAATAGTAATATTAGGTGATTGGTTAGGGGCTAACTCTACTAATATCTCAACGTGTTCGGCCGTGTTATCAACTACCTTCTTAATCTTTATCTTTCCTTTATCATTGGCTTTGATGATAGAATCAATCAAACCAGTGGTCGTTGTTCCGAAAGGAATATCCTTAATGACCAAAGTCTTTTTATCAAGTTCCTCGATAAGTGCACGAACCTTAACTTTCCCTCCTCTTTTTCCTTCGTTGTATTCTGAAAAGTCAGCCATCCCTCCAGTTGGAAAATCGGGATAAACTTTTACGCTCTTACCTTGAAGTATTTTGATCGATGCTTGAATTAGCTCAATGAAGTTATGTGGTAGTATTTTAGTGGATAAACCAACTGCAATTCCCTCTACTCCCTGTGCTAGAAGTAATGGGAATTTTACTGGTAGCGTTACGGGCTCTTTCTTTCGACCATCGTATGAGAGTTTCCATTCTGTTGTCTGAGGATTAAAGACCACCTCTAAGGCAAACTTCGATAGTCTTGCCTCAATATAACGAGCAGCTGCAGCTCTATCCCCAGTTCGAATATCACCCCAGTTACCTTGGGTTTCAATGAGCAAGTCTTTCTGTCCAATGTTGACCATTGCGTCTCCAATAGAAGCATCTCCGTGTGGGTGATACTGCATGGTTTGACCAATGACGTTGGCAACTTTGTTGAATCGTCCATCATCCATTTCCTTCATGGAATGAAGAATTCTTCGCTGAACAGGCTTGAATCCGTCTTCAATTGCTGGAACAGCCCTTTCTAAGATTACGTAGGATGCGTAGTCAAGAAACCAGCTTTCGTACATTCCTGAGACAGGAATTACCTCTCTAATCTGGCCTCCGTCTCCCTTACTTAAATCATCAATATTGTCTTCGCTCATGCTAATCTATGCGGCCTCCTCAGCCAAATCTTTCTCAATCTTCAAGTTATCTATTATAAAGAGCTGTCTATCAGGTGTATTCTTGCCCATGTAGAATTTCAACAGCTCTTGGATGCTCGTATCTTGTCTCAGAATAATTGGCTCTAGCCTCATGTCTTGACCGATAAATCCTTTGAATTCACCTGGGGAGATTTCTCCAAGCCCTTTAAATCGAGTGATCTCCGGTTTAGTGCCCAGCTTAGCGATGGCCTTTTGCCTCTCTTCATCGCTGTAGCAGTAAATCGTCTCTTTCTTATTCCTAACCCTGAAAAGTGGTGTTTCCAATATGTAGACATGACCACGCCTTACGAGATCAGGGAAAAACTGAAGAAAATAGGTCAATAAGAGCAGTCGAATATGCATGCCATCAACATCTGCATCAGTGGCAATTACAATTTTATCGTAACGTAAACCTTCTAGCCCATCTTCTATATTGAGTGCATGCTGGAGTAAGTTGAACTCTTCGTTCTCATACACTACTTTCTTGGTTTGGCCGTAGCAGTTAAGAGGCTTTCCTCTTAAACTAAAAACTGCTTGACTTTGTACATCTCTGGACTTAGTAATCGATCCACTTGCTGAGTCTCCCTCAGTAATGAATAAGGTTGAGGCAATACGAAGCTCTTCATCCTTCTTATCGTCATTGAGATGTACTCTACAGTCTCTTAATTTCTTGTTGTGCAGATTTGCCTTCTTGGCTCTGTCGTTGGCCAGCTTCTTGATTCCGGCAATTTCCTTTCGCTCTCGTTCTGACTGCATGATTCTTTTCAAAAGGGCATCTGCCACATTTGAGTGCTTGTGCAGGTAATCATCTAATGCCTTCTTTACGAAATCATTGACGAATGTTCGCATAGTTGGCCCATCAGGCGCTACATTTTGCGAGCCTAATTTTGTCTTTGTTTGAGATTCAAATACTGGTTCTTGAACTCTTACCGCTATGGCACCCACAATAGAGGCCCTAACATCAGTAGCATCAAAATTCTTATTGTAAAACTCTCTTACCGTCTTAACTACTGCTTCTCTAAAAGCCGCTTGGTGCGTCCCTCCTTGTGTAGTGTACTGACCATTGACAAATGAATAGTAATCTTCTCCGTACTGGTTGGTATGCGATAATGCTATCTCGATATCTTCTCCTACTAATTGAATAATCGGGTACCGTAAGTTATCCTCATCGGTCTTTCGAGACAGCAAGTCGTGGAGTCCCTTTTCAGAGTGATACTTCTCTCCATTAAAGTTTATGGTAAGGCCCGCATTTAGGAAACAATAATTCCAGATAAGGTCATCGAGATATTGTGGAATGAAATGATAGTTTTTGAAAATAGTTTCGTCAGGTCGAAAGACAATCTGAGTACCGTTTCTTCCACTACTTGAAGAGGCATCAGCATCGCTGGTAATTACGCCTCTTTCAAATTCAGCAACCTTGTGCATCCCATCACGATATGAAGTTACTTTGAAATAAGTAGAAAGCGCATTGACAGCCTTTGTACCAACTCCATTAAGGCCTACAGACTTTTGGAAGGCTCCGGAGTCATACTTTCCTCCTGTGTTAATTTTAGACACACAATCAACCACTTTACCCAGAGGGATTCCACGGCCATAGTCTCTTACCTCTACTTTTAGCTCAGAAACCTTCACATCAATGGTTTTACCAAAACCCATCATGTGTTCATCGATACTGTTATCGATTACTTCTTTCACTAATACGTAAATGCCATCATCTTGAGCCGATCCATCGCCAAGCTTCCCAATATACATTCCGGGTCTTAGTCTAATGTGCTCCTTCCAATCGAGAGACCGAATACTATCTTCGGTATAATTCGCTACTTGATTCGCCATTCAAAATTTCAATACAAGGGTTTGAAAACAACAGTGCTCATTAGCACAAATCGAAAAGGGAATTTAGAATTAAAAATCTAGAAATGCACGCCTATTTTTGAGCTTAAGAATAAGCAATCCCTCAAGCTCTGATAATGAGTAGATTACTAGTTTCTTCGCTTACCTAGAATGACAGCTAAGTAGAAGAACCAAACCAAAATTAAAACGGGCCCTAAATAGACGTAAAAGCCTAAAGTCTTGATGTTATAGTCTGAGGACATGTTCATTAATCCTAGAAAAACAAGGATCAAACTAAAGAAAAGGTTGAGTACTCCTGCAAAACCTTTTATCCAAGTTATTAAATCCCTTTTTAAATATTGATTTCTGATACCCACACCATCTTCTGTAGTATTGATTTTTTGAAGCACCTTGGTGAAATAATAACAGACTAGATTCGCTAATAGAAAAATGGCTATCGCTCCAAAAAAATAGGTGTCTTTATTTGCTGTTCCTAGTGCGTCACCGGCAGGATCAAAACGATAACTGACTTGGCTTGCCATAAAGGCATAGGACCAAATTAATGCGCCCGTAAACAGTAAAATTGTTACATTTCTAAAGAACCCTATGAACTTATCCATCTCTTACTTTTAATCTGGCGCGAAGATAATTAATAGAACTGGTTTCATGGTATAACTATTGAATAATCGAAGTAATTGAAGCGCATTTTAAAATCACGAATAATTTAAATTGTATGCTGAATTCAATTTTTTATTAAGTTCGTAGCATGAGTCTTAACCCGACTGTAATTGCCATACCTGTATACTTCTTGCTCATCGGCATTGAATTATTGGTACATCGAATTAAAGCCACGAAATCTTATCGGCTAAATGATGCCCTTACCAACATCAACTGCGGTATTACTTCACAAGTGACGGGGGCATTTTTAAAAGTACTCTCAATCGGAGTCTATACCTATATCTACGAGCAGTTTCGGTTTGAGACGATTCCGAATAGCGCAATGACATGGATCGTTGCTTTTATCGCGTACGACTTCTTCTATTATTGGGCTCATCGTATGAGTCACCAAGTAAACCTTTTTTGGGGTGGCCATAGCGTACATCACCAAAGCGAAGAGTACAACCTCTCCGTTGCCCTGCGACAGAGTTCAACACAAATTATCTGGACTTCATTATTTTACACGCCTATGGCACTTGTAGGAATTGATCCACTCGTGCTATTATCAGTTTCTGGTTTCAACCTATTGTATCAGTTTTGGATTCATACCGAGTCAATCGATAGGCTCCCGAAGTGGTTTGAGGCCGTCATGAACACTCCTTCGCACCATCGTGTACATCATGCACGCAACCCTAAGTACATTGACAAAAACCACGCTGGCACCTTTATCATCTGGGACAAGATGTTTAGAACCTTTAGAGTCGAAGAGGAAAAGCCCATGTATGGAATCACAAAAAATCTTAATAGCTGGAATCCTCTGTGGGCCAATATTGCACACTATTCGGATATGCTTTCAGACCTCAAAACGATCCCAAAGGCTTCTGACAAACTAAAATACATCTTCAAAAAACCGGGATGGTTGCCTGACAGCTTAGGAGGTTATAGAGCTCCTTTGGAGGTTGATAAAACTACTCATCAAAAATATGACCTACATGCTGTTAAAGCAGTAAATACCTATGTTTTCATTCACTATGTGATATTACTTATTGGCACAGCTTTCTTCTTATTCAACATGGAACGGTTTGACAAAAACCTTCTCGAAAAATCAGTCATGGCAGGGTTAATCATTCTGTCTACTATAAGCTTCGGAGCATTGTTTGAATCTAAAAATTGGGCATTCCCTCTTGAGGTTTTGAGACTCCTTCTCATTCCAATGACACTCATTTACTTCTTTTCAGAACTTGAATTATCTCCCATTTTAATATGCAGTGCATTGACATATATCTTAGGGTCATTATTTTGGTTACTGAAAACCCGATCAGTAACTTCGCAGACTGTTAATAACAGCTGATATGAAGAATATTTCTCTACTCCTATTTGCCTTACTGATAACGGTATGTCTTGGCTGTTCAAACCCTAAAGATTTAGGCGAATTTGATACAGAAAAATGGCAAGCCGACATTAATGGCTGCAAAGGGGATCGTGCCGAAATGATTGATGACCTGATTGCTGTTAAATCCAAATTCCTTGGCCTTTACCAAAAGACAGTCATCAAGTCACTAGGTCAGCCTGAAGATCAAGAATTATATTCCAGAAGTCAGACGTTCTATGTCTATTACATCGACCCTGCTTCGAGTTGTGAAAGTAGTGTTGAGGACCCACGCATATTAGAGATTAGATTCACCTCTCTTGGCATTGCTAACGAAGTGAATATCAAATAGTAAACAACTAACGACTTAGTAGAAACTAGGTTAAATCACTATATTAATAACCGCTGCTTACTGCCAACTCAGTTTTTCTAGAATAATATTTCTCTTACCGAAAATTTTATATAACTTAAACTCAATCAGATGAATAAGCTGATAAACTTATTGGCTTTCGTGCAATCGTTTGACTCGTTCAAATGATGAGTCAGTAAAGATTAAAATTAGCTCAAAGTTAGTTTTAGTTTTACAGGTAGTTTAGGTGAAGGTTAGCTGCTCCTCAGGCTAACCTTCCGCTTTTTTAAGCTTTATCTGAAAGTCGAAGATTTCGATTCTCCCAGCCTTGTAGAGGCCTCCTAAGATTTTCTTAAAGTTCTTTTTACTCATGCCGAAAGCTTCTTTGATAGCCTCAGGGCTACTCTTATCTCCCATTTCAAGAACACCCCCAGCTGAAACTATTTGATCAAGAATATTAGTACTCATATCCTTAACGGCTTCATAGCCTTGCTTCTGTAAGGACAGATCAACTTTACCGTCTTCTCTGATCGTCTTAACGAAAGCTTTCTTTTCATCACCAATGGTCAGGTCTTCAAAGATTTCGTTATTATAAATCAGTCCTTGGCACATTTCATTGATCACCACCTTATATCCAAGGTCTGTCCGCTGCCATATATGAACTTTTACCTCTTGTCCAACAGTAAGCTGGCAAGCATTACTCAAGAAGGCAGAAACCTTACTGGTACCAATCATTCGATTGGTTTTATGATCGAGTACTAGCATGACCAAGTAAGATCTACCTTCGACCATTTCAATCGCCTGCTCTTTATTAGGCACGAAAAGATCTTTTTCTAAGCCTATGTCAAGGAAAGCACCAAAGTCGGTTACCTGCTTCACCTTTAGGCCCACCATATCACCGATTTGGCCCATAGGCATACGCGTAACCGCAATAGGACGGCTCATGTGATCGGTGTAAACGAATACTTCTATCTTATCACCGATTTCATATTCCGAAGGCAGGTATTTAGCTGGTATTAAAATCTCATCTGCTAAATCCTCACCATCGTTCAAGTAACAACCAAAATCAACTGCTCGGCCGATCGTCAACTTCTGAATTTTTCCAATCTCAATCATCTATTTATTCTCTTCTATTCGTATTTTCAATGTAAACACACACAAAGGTATGATTAAAATAGGCACCATTTCCAGATATGGGCTGATTCTGTTTAGACTAAACTTAATGGTCTGGCTCATTCTTTCCCTCCCTCAACAAGTCCATGGACAAAAGGCCAAGCCTTACCTGGCATCTCAAAACTTTGACGAGAATTTCCGGGGGAAAGATCGCTTTAGGGTAGTATTCTACAATGTTGAAAACCTCTTTGACTACTTCGATGATTCTACTAAAATGGATGAAGAGTTCCTCCCGCGGGGCGCAAGATATTGGACCAAGTCAAGGTATCAGACGAAGCAAAAGAGCCTTGCCAAAACGATAATGGCTATGGGTGGTTGGGAACCACCAGCACTAATAGGGCTTTGCGAGATTGAAAATCGGTATGTGCTCAATAGCTTAACAA
>Ga0208414_1002768_pt1 | contig 11188 bp, 18 predicted proteins | sample AntAceMetag02UKE_FD_184770 | JGI IMG/M metagenome (GOLD analysis project Ga0208414, IMG submission 184770) | Saline lake microbial communities from Ace Lake, Antarctica - Antarctic Ace Lake Metagenome 02UKE (SPAdes) (version 2) | ecosystem: Environmental > Aquatic > Non-marine Saline and...
GATATTATAAGCGACGGGGCTATTTCACAACTAGAAGCATCAAACATATTGCAAGGGTGGCGCGCTCAGGTTGTAGTAGCCACTGGTGTCATTGACGACCAAAACGAAGACGATGACGGAAAGACACCTAAAGATTACTTCGATGAAAACTTAGAACAGTTCTGCGGTGCGGATGCGGCAAGGGTCTTGCATCTTCAAGCAAGCACGCCCGAAGAAATGGCCAAGGTTACGGTGCTGGATAACAAAGAGATAATCGATATGACTGAGAAGTCTACGATTCGAGTAGGTGAAAAGGTGTGCAGGCTTGCGGGTGTTCCTCCTATTTTGTGCGGCTTTAAAACGGCTGGCACGTTAGGGAATGTTCAAGAACTCAAAAACACAATGGATTTATTTTACATATCTATTATAAATATTCAGAACTATATTACGTACAAGCTTAACTCATTAAAACCAAACCTACTTAATGGCGAAAATTTAGACTTTACGATATCTAAATTAAACCCATTCAGCTTACTACCCGATTCTATTCTAAGCAGATTAACAGACCAAGAGGTTCGGCTATTGTTTGAAATTCCAAAAGTGCAAACCGAAATTGATGAACTAGGCCAGCCGATTACCGCTATTGACACGGAAGCCGATACCACAAATTCCGTCCTGAGAGACTTAACAGGCCGACAAATTCAAGGATTTCAAAGGATAATTCGAAAGTTTAATCAAGATCAATTTACTTATGAACAAGCAGCCGTTTTACTAAAAAGCAGCTACGGTTTTACAGATGAGGAAGTAGATATATTTCTTGTAACTAAAGAAGAAGAGGAGGAAGAAGATGCAATTAACTAAAGCAAACTTAGCTGTTTATTCTCAGTTCACGACCAATATAACGGATCGAATGATAGACCCGCACATCTTGAATGCACGAAAGTATGACGTACAGCCGTACCTAACAGCCGATATGGTGACGGCTATCTTAGCATTGGCAGATGATGCAGATAACGAACTAGCTACATTTTATAACGACTACGTTAAAGAGGTATGGGCGTTAGCTACTTATATCCGATTTATGGTAGAGCACGGTATTAATGTAACTCAGTTTGGAGTTACAAAGCCAACTGATCCGCGTGGCACCTATACGCAAGTGGGTGAAGTTGAGAGGGCTAATATTCTAAGAATGAAACGCGCTGACATGGCCGTTGCTGTTAGCGAAATGACCGACCGATTGAAGAAGGTTCTGTTTACTTTCGATTCTGTTATTTATGTTGAAAGCAAAACGATTAACAGCCGCGTTAATATTATTAGCCCAATCAAGAGAAAAAATAAAAGACCGTTCGGATTCAGAAACGGACGTTACGACTATGACGTTTTAAATTAAAAAAATGGCAACAGCAGCAGAATTAAAAGCGACATCGAACGCGCAACTAGCTAGTAATGGTCAAATCCCAGCGGTTAAGCATAGAACGGTTAACGATGCGATTATAGATGAAATGTTTTTATCGCAGTCTCGCGGTAATGTTTTGTCAGGTGTTCAAGCTGCGGCCGCTTTGGCTGCGGGTGACGAAGTAATCGTTATAAGAGGCGGTGCGGCTTATAGGCTTCAAGCTGACGAATTTGGTTTTATTGAAAATCTTGTTGATTTAGCGGACGTTAATATTTCAAGCCCAGCCAACAATCAAGCGATAGTATACGATTCGGCAACGTCTCGATTTATTGCTAAGACACTGGCGTTAACACAGACTAGCCAGATCGATCTCGGCACAAATGCCACAGCATGGAACGCATTAGGCTTCGAATCTTCAAGGGCTCAAGGTATTTATACAGCTAGTAATACATTGACTTTAACAAATGTCAACAACTTATACAGCTTCACTTTACAAATTACAAACACGGGTGAGACGGTATTAACGATCGCGGGTATAACAGTTGATTTCAAGGATTCGGTATTACCAACGGGTGTGACATTTGCCTCGAACGCTTTGACTTTTCCAGATGATTCAGCAGTAGTCTATAATATTATAGGTGTATCATTTGACGGCACGACCTTCGATTGTAAAATGGAACTAGACGGATCAAGTAATCCGCTGTCTATTATTGGAGGGGGAACGGGTGCTGTTAATGCTAGTGGAGCGAGAGCTAATTTAGGAATCAACTTAAATGACTATCAGTTAATTTCGGAAAAGGGAGCAAACAACGGATATGGCAGCCTTGATTCTGGCGGTAAAGTGCCGTTAACTCAGCTTCCGTCAACGCTACTACAATATCAAGGGGTGTGGAATGCCTCAACAAACACACCAACACTTATCAATCCAGACACTAGTAAGGTGTCTTACGTTTATAATGTCAGTGTTGCAGCGACTAGATTCGGTATTGTTTGGAGCTTGGGTGACTGGCTTATTTATAACGTCAATGGAGATGTGGAAAAAAGTGACAATTCCGATGATGTAGTTAGCGTAAATAGTCAAACTGGGGCTGTCGTTTTAAATACCTCTAACATAAGCGAGGTAACTAATTTATACTACACGGAGGCAAGGGTTTCATCGAATACAGATGTATTAGCAAATACAGCTAAAGTATCAAACATAACCCAAGATTCAATAGTAGGAATTACAGGAACTATTGACGAGTTTAATACCTCAATAACCGATGCAATATTAAGCGGAAATAATACGGGTGACCAAACTTTACCCACCGACTTTGTTAGCGCAGCCAATGGAGGTACTTTTAATGACATTGTGATTTTCAAAAACGCAACCATTTTTGGAAATTCTGGCTCTAGTTATGACTATCGTTTTCAAACAATAGGAAATAATTTTTCTTTAAAAGAGATAGCCACTGAAATACTGAAATACACTCAAGTAGGTTCTGCTGGTGGCGGTTATTTTGATTTTAAGACAGGAGTTAAATTTTCTACATTAGCTGGTGGCGGAGCTAGAATGGCTATAACTGATAATGATGGACTAATAAGCGCACAAGCTATTCCCACTGACTTTGTGAGCGCATCTAGTGGAGGAGCTTTCGGTGGATCTATATCTGCCACAAATTTATCAGGAACTAATACTGGCGACCAAACTTTACCCACTGACTTTGTGAGCGCATCTAGTGGAGGAGCTTTCGGTGGATCTATATCTGCCACAAATTTATCAGGAACTAATACTGGCGACCAAACTCTACCAACTGATTTTGTTAGCGCATCTAGTGGTGGTACGTTTGGGTCTCCTATTACAGTAAGATCCACAGGTACTTGTTTGACTTTAGATAACGAAAACGAGGCTCTTTATAAACAAATATTTAAAGATGATGGCACGGTTAGATCTTACATAGGAGCATCGGCCACCCGTTTATTTTCAGTTGGGAACAGTAGTGGAACTGAAAAGTTTGCGGTATTTACAAATGGTGACGCCACAATATCTGGAAACCTAATTGCTGAGCAGGGTACTTTTAATGACTTTTTGATTTTCAAAAACGCAACCATTTTTGCAAATTCTGGCCTTAGTTATGACTATCGTTTTCAGACAATAGGAAATAATTTCTCTTTAAAAGAGATAGCTACTGAAATATTTAAATACACTCAGTCTGGGTCTGCTGGAGGTGGTAATTTTGATTTTTTCACTGATGTAGATATATCAGGAGCACTAACCAAAGGTAGCGGTACATTCAATATTCCGCACCCATTAAAAAGCAAAGAAAAGACACATCGATTAGCGCATTCATTTGTTGAAGCACCACGAGGGGACAATATTTATAGAGGTGTTTTAACGCTTGAAAACGGCTTTGGAAGTATTAACCTAGACGAACATTCACGTATGACCGAGGGCACGTTCACGGCTCTTAACAAGAACATACAATGCTTCACTACAAATGAAAGCGGATGGACTTTAGTTAAAGGCAACGTAAAGGGTAACATCTTGACAATCGAATCAAAAGAAGTTTGTAACGATACTATTTCGTGGCTAGTCATTGGCGAACGTCATGACCAAACATTTAAGGATTCAAGCATAACCGATGGCGAGGGTAATTTAATTGTTGAACCGTTAATTAAAGAAGCGTGAACGGAGCAATATTAGGGTATTACCAACAAATGCCAGTAGCATTTACGCCAACTTTTTATCAGAAGTTTCCCGCGTTGACTATTGGCATTTCAACTTATAAGCTTAACAATGTTCCGTTTGCTTTAGAGGCTTTTAAGGTTAGCACATTAATCAAAGAGGACATTAAGTTCTTCAATGATAGATTTATTAGCAAGGATCAGATCATTGCGCTCAATGCGCTGCCAAATGGGAACGGAACCATAACGGCTTCAAGGGTATTTAATCAAGCCAATATTGCAACTGAATACACGGCTGCTAGTATATTTGCTTATCAAACTTCTGAGGTCGTAGTTGACGAAAAAAACAATCCAACATTTAAATTTGTTGGAAGCAATATGATTATACCAGCACTTCCCGAAATCAGAGGGGCGTTCTCGTTTTTCTTTGTTGGGGACATTCGAGTTCTGACTCAATCTTATTTAATATGGAGCGAAGAATATAGGGACGGAATAGGGAATGGATTTTCTATATTTGATAACAACGGAAACATTCAGTTCATAGAATGGAATGGAACGGGTTATGTTAATCAAACAACTTATTCAACGGCTCGGGAATTTTCAGTTACAGAATTTTCAAGAGATGCGGACGGTAAATATAGAATGCGAGTTAATGGCACAACAGTATCTACAAGTTCAACGACTAGTACTTTGACATTCCCAATTCAATCTTTGCGGATCGGTAATTCTGCGGGGGGTGGAGGTCAAACAGCTTTGACTGCAGACTTGGGCGCAATACTATTGTTCAACTCCGATATTGCAAACGAAAGAACTGCCATGACAAATGACTTGATAAGGTACTTTGATGTTTAGTTTGTCAAAGCCATGTAGGCCAGTAAAGCCGCCAATAGGAGGAGGAGGCGGACACGTACCGCCAAAGCCGCCAGTACCGCCAACCCAAGATTAAGGCTATGAACAAAAGGATAATGATAAATATAAAGCAAGCGGCTAAAGCTATGCCGTTTGTTTGCTTAATTGTTAACTGCTTGTCATTGGTCTTTTACGATTCCAAATGGTACGATCAAAACGTATACTATTTACTTAGTCAAATAACAGGGCATGGCTTTCTTTTATTAGTTGGGTACGCGTTCTTCGCTCATTATCATAGGCTTTGTTATTATACTCTAATCAGTATTTACGGTCTAATTTCTCTTAATCTTTTAAACATATGTTACTATCTATTCGGAGGCTTTCCGTTTTACTTTTATTATTCTGCCGCTATTATGCTTATAAGTTTATCCCTTTCGGTTATATTTATAATCAAAAGAAAATGAGTAATACAAGCGTAGAGTTACAAGCGGTTCATTATATGGGCTATCCAGCAATTTTTTTGTTGTCACCGTTGTTTCTTTACTTCGGGATCGACCAAGAAATATTTGTAATATTGTGCAGTTTGATGATTGTCGATAGTTTTTTGGGCGGGGTTAAGTCGCATCGGCTTCATAAAGTACTTCCAAACAAGTTTCAAAAGTGGGAGTGGCAAAAGTTTTGGTGGGGGTTATCTATAAAGATAATGATCGCCGCGCTTCCGTTTCTATTGGCCGTCTTAGCTATTACGTTTCAATATGATGGTAAATGGTTTATCGATGCTTGTTTAAAAATTATGATAGTATCCGAAGTCTATTCAGTACTGGGGAATATGTACGCAATCAAGAACCGAACTGACGTTAAGAAGATAGACGCGTTTTCAATGCTACTGCATACGATCCGCGAAACGATTTACTCATGGATAATAACATCACTAAAGAAGATAGAGAAATCAAAAGACTGCGACTTTAAAGACAGAGAATGAACATACCATTTACGTTTATGGAACTTTGCATTACTGACGAACCAATCAGTCAAGAGATCGCAAACAAGCTACTACACTTTCATATCTTACCGATGTCAAAGGTAAGGCATGAACTAGGCTCGTGGATCACCGCAAGCCAAAACAGCGGCTACCGTCCTAAAGCCTACGAACTAATGAAGGGTCGCAGCGGAAACAGCCAACACACGTTTGAGGGTTCGGGTGCAGTCGACTGGACTTGTAAAAAATCTAAACTACTTCAGCTATTTAATTTGATAATAGAAAATACAGAATACAATCGAATAGCTATCTACGAAAATTTCATACATTGTGACTACGGTTCTAACGATGGTTTTCGTTATATTTACGAGAGCGATTCAAAAAGCGAATGGACATTAACTAAAACTATAAAGCTATGTTAAAAGGACTATTAAAAAATATCAGTATCAAAGGGGTGTTTAACACCATCTTTCCAAAGGCCGAAAAAACTAAAGTCGGCCAGTTCGTTAGTGGTGTGGTTAACGGGGCTACTCAGGGAACGCCATTGACATTCATTCAAGACTTTGCCAAATCCTTCTTTGATACGAACGAAGATGGAAAAGTAGACATCGAAGATTTTAAAGGTATGAACATAAAGACATTCGGAATGGGAATAGGATTCCTAGCGTTCATGGCTTTGTTAGCATACCTTTTTCAAAGCATTTAAAATTCATAGTAGTTTGTTTAGTTGTTTAGTTTAGACGGTCAGCAATGACCGTCTTTTTTTATGCTTTAACTAATCGGTAAGCTTGATAAAAAGAGAGCATCGACACAAGCCCAAAGCCGACAAAGCATATTCCAAAGACTGATCCTGTAATTATACTTGTCACCATGTCGGCCACGTTGAACGCTAACAGCGTCATGAACCAAAGGCACGCGAAGCCTATTACTATTCTGATTGCTATTTCTATCATTTTCGTTTATTTAAAAGCCAAACAACCGCACCGACTAACGATGCGATTGTAGCTATATTTGTGATTAGTTCCATATTAAAAGGTGTGAGTTGTTATCAATTACATTGAGAGTTTTTTCTTGGTTTGCTTTTGCGTAAAGATAATCTCTACTTTCTTTATTAGTCATTTCTGTTTGACCAATAACAGTGTACTTGTTAGTCTCAAATAATACTCTTCTAATCTCTCTTACTGTTAATGCTAGTGCTTCCATAATCTTTATTGTTTCGTATACCCAAATAAACGCAATCCTTTTTTATTGGTTGCGCTTATTTATATGGGCGGTACTAAAATTATTCAGTCGGTAAATTATAACTAGTTAGCACTTGTTTTTAAAACGTTTTTCTCTACCGTGATTTCAAAATCATAGTGCCAACTTTCATCAGATCCGCAACTCAAAGCGTATGTTAAGCTGCTAGGCTTTACAAGTATACCCGTTACAACTCTTTGCAACTGATCATTATCTGTGTGAAGATAAACCATGTCGCCAATATTATAATAATTGTGTATGTGCATAATGTTATTTATTCAAAATTACCCAAACCTTCTTTTGTCTGTCTCGCTTCTTGTTCCTTATCCGTTGCTTTTCCTTTAGAAACCTCGCAGTCTCAGGGTCGGCCATTAGCTGCTTAGTGCGCTCACGTGTGTACTTCGCTTTGCAATCGTGGCAGACTTTGCTTCTTTTCCCGTAACGCCTTAGAGGCTGCTGGAGTTCGCACCTTACGCACTCCTTACTTTCCTCTATGACGTACTTAGTTGCCCAGTCGCTACTCACTCCCAAGGGGCTTTTTCTTCGTCCGTGAAGCTTTGATTACTTGTCGGAGGCGGTGCGCTTTGATCTGACTTGTCAAACTTCCAGCACTGAATAGTATTGAAGTATCTAATTTCGCTTGATTCGTCTTTCTGCCACTTTCTACCCTTTAGATTAAGGTGAGCCGTTACGGTGTCGCCTACCTTCATATGGTCTAGGCTATCACATTTGTCTTGAATCACTTCCATTATAATAGTCTCTGGATACGTTGGGTTGTCAGCTACCTCTAATACAAATTCCCTTTTACAAAACTTATCATTTACGTGATTAGTCGGGAAAACTTTGATTACTTTTCCTGTTAATTCGATGCTCATATTATTTCTTTTTTGGTTTTGGTTTGTCTCTATTTACTTCTTCGGCTCTTAACATCTTGTATAAGAGTAGTTCGCTTATGGTTCGGTTCTTAGGCTCTTCCATATTTAGCTGAATGAACCTATAAGCCATATTAATACCGTCATGCAAATCAAATATAACCTCTCTCAATTCGTCCTCGTCCATTACTTTATATTTATGTGTTTGCTTAATTCATTCAATGTCTCTTCGGTTAGGTGTATCTTTCCTTTTGCATCCCAAACGTCCGTGACTTCTTTGTGTTCGATAGCGTAGCCGCTCATGTACTTGTTTTCGTGCGTGCTGTTGGCATCTTCTACCATCTCAGTGTATATCGCAAACTTATAATTATCGGAGTGCATTACGGCATTTAAGAATCGTTTGCATTTTCCTGTGGCTACGTCTCTACTATCTACCCAAATGTTATCGCTTTCGGATAGGGCTTTCTTTATGTCTTCAAATTCCATACTTGTTATACGTTTAGTTTTCCGTTTGGGTTGTTTGATTTTCCGATTATTTTTACAACAAATGAATTAAAGCCGCTAGCTATGTAGGTGTTATGCTTTAATGACAATCTATTTAGCTGAAACTTATCATTACATTGCAATATATCTTCTAGCATATCTTTAGGAACTTTGACAGATCCACTTCCGTCTCGCTTAATCCATGAGATAAACTCTAATTCTTGCGCTTTTTTAATCATGGCTTAATCTTAAATGTCACCTCGACAGTGTAATTATTCAGAGCGTATTTGATTTTGGTTCTGTCAATTTCAATGTGTCCGACTGTTTTATCTTTGCATAGATATTTATAAAATAGATCAGTCTCTTGGTGCTCGGCCTTTTCTATTGGCGTTTCTGGTAAGGATTTAAATTCGCTCATAGGAATAGTTGTTTTTGATCGCTAGAGATTTGCATCCGTTCCAATCTGTTAAGTGTTTGTTTTAGTATTCGTATCTGACTATACGCGCTTTGCCTTTCTTTGGTTGCGTAAATGTTATTTACTTGCTTTTCAAGCTTGCAAATAACACCGTTGATGTTGTCTATTTCTTCTAACATTACCCTTTTATAATTAAAACATCCTTAGTATGAGTAACAACTGGCATCGGAACTTCTTCGCCTGTTTCTTCGTCAAAGAGTCGCGCACCTTTTTGCCATGATTCAAATGCACTCTTATACAATGATTCTTTATTTTTAACCTTAGCAGTTAAATCACTCCATTCTTGAATGCCTTTATAGTTATACATCGCACGCCCTGATCTTCTTTCAATCTTAACACCTTTATGCTCAAATGTTTTTAAAGGATATTTCTCTGACTCCTCCATTGCTAATTCATAAACAATTTCTTTAGCATCCTTGCAAGCCTTTTCAATATTGCTTAACGATCTCAAAGCTACAATAGCATCTTTAGTGCCGTCCGTTACTGCGTTAGCTAATAGCTGTATAATATTAACAGCGTTGTCTATTGGGTTGTCAATGTTTGACTGCTCCCAAACTTTCTGATCTTCAAATAATTCTTTACTCATAATATTATAGGTTTGATTGATTGACTAATTTATCGCTTAACTCTTGAGTGAATGTAAATTTCTTTTTGAAGTCATCCGTTGTAAAGCCCTCCTTTAGAGCCTTGACACAACGCATCCAGTCCGCAGAACCTTCTATCAATGGTATCAATGCTTTTGCCTTTGGAGGCGTTGGCATGTCGTTAGAATGCTTTGTGTCCGTGTCGTCTATCTTACCTACTGGAGTAAGGAATGTATAGAGCAAACAGTTTTTAAGCGCGTAGGTTGTGGCCTTACCAGCGCCTTTGTCTTGGTTATCTATTCCATGACCGTAACCGCTTAACTCTTGGCTTTCGCCTGATTCATGCAAGAGTAGATATTTAGTTGTAACCTTTGTAAAAATAGATTGTTTCATCTTTTTTCCGTAATTTGTTTCTTCTTCCCATCGGTCAAGATGCGTTTCCTCCTTTATGTCAATCGGTAAAATGCATAGGCCATTCTTTTGAAGTGCTATGTTAAATACCTCTTTTACGTCTTGATCTTTTGTTCCGTCATAAGAATATTTTCCGTCTCCTACTTTGGAGTTCTTTTCCATTCCTTTGACCTCGGCCATAACGGCTAAGATTGCTTTTGCTAAGTTCTTCATTCGTGTTTGTTTAAATTGAATACTCTTTAATATCGGTAACTTCGTCAAGATAGAAGCCTTCTTCATGCTCGATGAAGGTAGCCGTTCCAGTCACCCAGTCGTCACTGCCTTGAATGCGCCCTAACATTTGTATGGTGTAGTCTTGGCAGTCCTGGCCGAACGTGTCGCGGTCGCCTTGTTCGCTGATCCAGTCAACATCGTGCCACGAATCTAAGTTGTCGATGACGCTACTGTTTTCGGAATAGAATCGTTTGTCTTTATTGTTCATAGCTATCTTTACGAGAATGAGTTGAAAAGGTTTAAAAAAAATAACAGTACCTAAACGGCACTAGCGCGCCCGTTTAGCTTACGTTAGGCACAATATTTTATTAATTTTTGCCCTCGCTCTTTTGTTTTTTCAAAACAATTTAGTTTGGCTTCTGTATTCATTAAAAGCCTTTTTACCATTATTAAAATACTCCTTTTCTATTTCGCAAATATCTAAATCAAATCCCTCCATATCGGCTGCAATTGCGTGTGTGTGGCTTCCTCCGTGCGTGTCTAATATTTTAAATCCCTTTTCCGCAAATTCGGTTAGTATTTTTCTGTATAAGTATATTGGCTTTTGTGTTGGGTGTAGTTTTTTAGTGGCGCTTGTTTTGCCTTGCAGATTACCATAATATCGATAATCTATTTGTATGGCATTCTTATCAAAAGATGTCCAGGCAAGTTCACCATCTGCAAAATTTGGCACTGGGTTTCCTTTATGCCAATAAATAAAGCATCTACCACCAAACCCCCAAATAAACGGGAAGTAGTTTCCGCCCCAAATAATTTGGTTTTTAGAAACCCTAAACAGTTCTTTAAAATATTCCTCAGTTGGTGCAATATTCCAATCCTTTTCTTGCGCCTCCATTCTAAAATTAAGTATTGCCGTTTCTTTATTCCCATATCCATAAGGCGGATCTACTATTGCAAGGTCGTAAAAGTTATCAGGTTTAGTTTTCATAAACTCGATGTTGTCTATATTGTAAAAGTTTATTTCGCTCATATAATTAAATTAAA
>Ga0208414_1002772_pt1 | contig 11178 bp, 9 predicted proteins | sample AntAceMetag02UKE_FD_184770 | JGI IMG/M metagenome (GOLD analysis project Ga0208414, IMG submission 184770) | Saline lake microbial communities from Ace Lake, Antarctica - Antarctic Ace Lake Metagenome 02UKE (SPAdes) (version 2) | ecosystem: Environmental > Aquatic > Non-marine Saline and Alkaline...
CTGAAAGTGTGATTTTCATTGCGATTTGGTATCCATAAGTTAGGTTTAAAAAAAGACATATAGTGTTTTAGTTATTTTATACGACTTTGGCTAAAACGAGCAAAAAAATGTGGCGGTCAAATTACAATATCGGGCTACAACAAAAAAAATTCCGAGTGAGGTAGAATTTAATTTAATTTGACCAGTATAAGAGAGAATTTGATGGAAAAACTTACCTTTGAAAGTATTAATGTTCGGGCCTCCGTTGTCCCATTGAGGCGTCCCATTGTCGCAAAAGTTGGCCAGTTCACTGAGTGGCCATTGATCTTAATCGACGTGCAAACAAAAGAGGGTATTGTTGGACGAGCCTATCTTGAACCGTATATTAAAGATTCCGTTAAGTATATTGCTCCCGCATTACACGACATGGCAACCAAATTCAAAGGCAGGCCAATTTGTCCTGCCGACATGTACCGAGAGGTAATTGGTTCATTACATCTAATTGGACGGCAGGGTCTCAGCGTGATCGTGGCAGCTGGTCTTGATATGGCGCTTTGGGATGCACTTGCTAAGTCTGCAAATATGCCTCTAGCTAATTTACTTGGAGGATCCACCGGTCCTATGAGAGCATATAACACGAATGGATTGTGGCTACTTCCGTTCGACGAGCTAGCTAAAGAGGCTGAAGAATTGGTCAGCGAAGGGGGCTTTAAGGCGATCAAGATGAGACTAGGACGACCCAAACTTAAGGACGACATAAAAGCGATAGAAATCGTTCGGGAAGCGGTTGGAGAGGATATACATCTGATGGTTGACTTCAATCAAGGTCAGACAATCCAAGAGGCAATTACTAGACTTCACGGACTAGATGATCAAGGAATGTATTGGTTTGAAGAGCCCATTGTCTACGATACGTACGCACAAAACGCACAATTAACCAGAGAAATAAAAACCCCAATATCAATCGGTGAAAATATATATGGGCCTCGTTCATTCCTGGAAGCAATCCAAGCAAATGCTGCCGATCTATACATGCCCGACCTCATGAGAATTGGTGGGGTCACTGGTTGGATGAGTGCAGCAGCAATCGCTGGCGCAGCGAACGCGCCATTATCAAGCCATTTGTATCCTGAGGTATCCGCCCATTTGCTGAAAGCGTCTGAATCCGCGGATTGGTTAGAGTATCGCGACTGGGGAAACCCTTTGATTCAAGAGCCGTTTGAGGTGAAAGACGGCATGGCTAACGTGCCGAATCGCGTCGGGAATGGAATCGAATGGGACGAGCCAGCGGTGAAAAAGTATCAGTACTTCTGAATTGAGGGAAACCATGATCGAACCTCCTTGTCTGTTCTGTGAACTTCAGACGACAGGGAGTGAACGCATCGTTGCAGAAAATGATTTGGCGTATACCGTCCGTGATGGCTTTCCAGTAACCGAAGGGCATACCTTATTCATACCTAAACGACATACCCTAGATTATTTTGGTCTAGTCCCTGCCGAGGTGATCGCCATACATGAACTGATCCTAGACCAGCGAAAAATCCTACTCGACTCAGACTCCAGCATTGAGGGCTTCAACATAGGCATGAACTGTGGTCAAGTTGCCGGTCAGTCGGTATGGCACTGCCACGCGCACCTGATCCCAAGACGTAACGGTGACACTGAGTTTCCTAAAGGAGGGGTCCGACACGTAATTCCGTATAAGGGTAACTACGAGGACTTAAGGTGATGTATCTGCTATTACAATGCTCACTCATATCAAACCAGCCAGTAACCACGCTGTCAGAGCCCTGGAAAAGCAACAAACAACTGTACTTCAAACGTCATGCTGTGGCACCGAAATCAGTTTTTTCTCATCGGCATATCAAACTGTTATGAACATCTAAATGTTCCCTTGTGACAAGAGGCAGTTGAGCCTAAAATTCGCGCTCTAGAAATCCATTGATTTAAATGAGATATGAAACGTGATTCTCCCAGCGCATATATTCTTGAAATGCAACTGCCGCCAATTGAAGCGATTCATTAATCGACGACAAATCAAATGTTAAAGCTTTGGTCTCAACATCGTCAGCTCGCGCTATGTCGCACAACATATCGATTAGTATTGCTTCTAATATTGATTGGTATGCACCAGTTTTACTCAGGACATGCTTACGCGAAGGATCCAATTGGCGTCCTTTCAGCCGTTGTCGGCACGATCAATATTGAGCGTGACGGTAAAGTTTTTGCTGGCGCGACCGCTGATAAAGTCTTTGAGCAAGACAAGATCATTACTTTCGGAAAAAGTCGCGCTCAAATTCTCCTGGCTGATCAAACAGCAATTAATATCAGTCAAAATGCTGAACTTGTTTTAACTAAATTCGTTTACGGTGGTGACGAAGAAACAGTAGCAATCAAAGTATCAAAAGGTACGTTCCGATTCATTTCTGGAAAAGTTGCGACCAGCTCTCCAGAAAAAGTTAATGTTGAAACACCTGTCGCGACAATTGGAGTGCGCGGCACGGAGTTTATTGGTCAGATTGATCAGGCCGAATCCCTCGTAGCACTCTTCAATGGAAAAATACAAGTTGCAAATCAGTCATACACACAAGAAGTTTCATTGCCTGGGTTTGGGGTAACGATTGATTCAACGGGACTCATTAGTGCGGCAACAAAAATACCAGAAGCGCAATTGAATGCGCTTTTGGATGCCGTATCTACTAGGAAAGAGGTTCTCGATGAAGAGATATCCGATCCTTTGGAGGTTGAAAAAGAAGAGGGTGCGGGGGGGGAAGAGGAATCAACAGACCCAATTGATGAGAACGGTGACCCCAGTGAAAACGATGGAAATGCGAGAGGAGACGATGAGTTATTGAATGATCCTGAAAGTAGCCCATCTCTCGATTCAGATTCAGAGGCAGCGAATCAACAGGATGGGCCCAAAGAGCAGAAAGCTGTTTTTGGGGTTGACCTCAATGTCGCGTCCGAATATCGCGAAGAATACGGAGCATCAGAATTTGATTCGGGTGCAGGAGATTTCTCACTTGAAAGTAAGATTTACTCGAGTGATCTAATTCAAATGGAATTATATAACCAAGGGTTTGGAGATAAAAGATACGCTGTGAGTGGAGGGGAATTAGAATCCAATCTAGCAAGAAATGATTCCCTAAAAAATATTAATCTATTTGACGCTGCCGCAAGGTTAGAGTCCGTCGGCATTACAGACCAGATTTTTTTCCAGATCAGAGAGTTTGTAGCTCTTGATGATGCACCACGCTTGGATATTGATGATTCAGCATTAGCGTTTGGAAGTGGTACCACTTTTACGGTACCTGAAAACACCGCTAATTCAACCTTCATTACCCTTTCGAATGTTACTGGCTCAGCTTTGTTTTCTTTTGATCCTGCGTTTGACGGCACAGACGATAGAGCTCTTTTCGAATTAAACAGCAGTACTGGAGAATTTCGGTTTATAAATGCACCAGATTTTGAAGCCCCGCTGGATTTAAATAACGACAACACTTACATCTTCAATTTATTGGTTTCCGATTCTGTCAGTACGTTGCGTGGCCAAAAAAATATTAGGGTTGAAAATCTAGGGGCTCCAGGTATGGATGGAGTCGATTCGGCGGTTCAACTCGTTGCCTCGTTAAATCCAGCACTATTCACTGATTGGGCAGATTTTTTTGTTATCGCGCAGGATGGAAATTTCACCTGGGATAGAGACACAAGTAGTTTTAGCTCGGTATGTGACAGCTCCTCTGGTGCTTGTTTAAAGCTAGACAGTTTTTTCTTGTCCTACAGCACAAATACGGATAACGTAAGCTTGGCCGCCGGTGGCTCATTTACTGGACTTGTTGTGAGTGGCACTGAAACAAACGGAACTTTCAATGTCAATTTCTCAAATCACAATATTGACAAGTTTGTTCAAGGGTCGACTCCAGGAACATTTTCCTTTACATCCGGAGCATCGCTAGCTGGTTCGGCTACTCCAGACGCTGATGACAGTGTCAACATTTTTGATTCCGAAGGCTCTTTGATTGCTAGTAATGTTACGCTGACTGTTGGAGCGGGATTTAACCAGGGTCTCCGGGATGGGTTTAATACCGTAACCTCTGCGCAGTTGAGGCTGGATGGTACCAGTGGGCTGGGCGTTTCAGTGTCTGGGGTAGAGCTCTTTGCTGAAATTGGTCGACCAACTGTGACTGGAGACGAAAATAAAGCACCAATTCTTGTGTCTGTAGTGGAAAGTTTCGCGCAGGAGAACTCGCTCAACCCTTTTTCAGCAAACTTTGGCGATTTTGACGCCGATTTTGTAACCGTTACATTAGATCCGTCCACCGATGGCACCGATGATCGGGCTTTGTTCACCTTATCGGCTAATAGAACATCGAATTGTCTTAACTCTGATGGAGAAGGTTGTTTTTTCTTGACGCCGATACAATCGTTCGATTTTGAAAACCCACAGGATAGAAATAGTGATAACAACTATGTGATTAATTTAGCGTTTTCTGATGGCGTGTTTGATAGGACTGTTGCCGTTAGCCTGACGGTGCAAAATGATTCGGTTGAGCGACCACTCGATGCGCTTACGATCAATGAAAATGATCCTTCGGATCTGCAGATAACGTCCGGATCTGAGACCGGCTTGGCCTTCGCATTTGATACGAATACAGCCACACTTGATGATCAGAATTTATTTGATCTCGACCCAAACACTGGAGAAATTACTTTCATAAATCCGCCTGACTTCGAAACACCTCTGGATCGAAATGGCGACAATCTATACCTCGTTCAAATATTAACTACCATTGGTGGTTCGCTCTCGACGACACAACAACAAATCAATGTTACTGATGTTGCAGCGTCGAATGCGAATATTTTCACATCAAATGTCCAAGCGTTCACCGCGAGAGTTGATAGCGTTGTCGATACCTGGGAAGCTTATTTCACACTCGTTGGTGACGGCATTCTTACTTGGGATCCTGACCTAAGTGGTATCTCCCAAGTCTGTAGTGGTTCACAATGTCTCGACGTTAATCGCTTCTTCATCAGCTATAACACCAACACGCGATCTGCCACCCTTCAATCAACTGGCACATTTACCAATGTCCCGGTCGCAGGAACAGACACAAGCGGTACCTACTCTGTCACGTTCAGTGATCGATCTGCAGCCGATTTAGTTAACATCCAGAACCCGAGCACCTTTGCCTTCTCCACAAAAGACCTCGGTGCGACGAACGTCTTATTGCCTGATGGGAACGACGTCGTCACCATATTGAATAATGCGAGTACTGACGTCAGTGCGAGTGTCACCATACAAGCTTCAACCCATGCAAATGCTCCGACGAGTGCTGGCTTTACTGCCACACAAGTAGGAACTGTATCAGTATCCGGAACACTCGCGAACGCAAGCTCCAGTGATGCCATCACCAACGCGATCGAGCTCGGTCAGCCTAGCGTAGGCACCGCCGTCGTTAATCCTTAACGAATATGTTGGATGGTGCAGGAACCGAAAGATCAATTGTTTCCTGTATCTTTCGGGTACTTACCATTCCCTTGCGTCTTGGGATTAAGTGAGCATCTGGACGATCTGGACGTTATTCGTGTTGATGTGTTTGGACTCGTTATAACAAAGTAGCGCACCCATCGGTGGGAGATGTTGCCGTAGCACCCTAGACTTGATACGTTAATGATTGATACAAAAAACGACCTCGTCCGGAATTGACCAACAGCTCCGGTCTTGCTTAAGACCTTGGAAGCATTCGTTAATTGTTGTGTAACCGCCTTCATTCCAACAAAACTCCCACATTCCGTCTTTAGGCACGATATGACCAAAGGAGCCACCCCGAATAACCTCTAGATCTTGTGGATTGCAAGTTTCCATGCCGGATCTACAAGCCGTCTTTAATAAACCGTCTGTAAATTCACCCGTTTCAGTATCCAGGTCACAAGGTCCATTGATACCGATTCCGCCATTAACGGTTAATTTACAATACGTATTCTGTGCATTACTTGTCGGAATGCTCATTATCGAAGTTAGCGTGATGGCGATGAGTAGCTTAGTGATCATTGAATATGAATGTAAGTTATTAATTTTTTTGATTAAGTCATTATTTATATGAATTAAATGTATATTATTCGGCATACGACATACTGCTATTTATATACCTTGGAAATTCATTAATTTACATTTTGATGATTTCTGGATTATCCACATATATTCCACATTGAGTATACTGACGCGGCGATGGTCTTGGACCGCGGTAACTAAAACATCAAAGGATGTTGATCTAAAGGCTGTCTAGATAACAAGCCGTGCGCAAAGTACTAAATAATGCTCAACGCAACTGTAAATTTAAATTCTCACTTAAAAAATGCACTCGTGACCTCATCTGGTAAAGCCATACCAGTCAGCTTAGCTGATTGAAGGATCTCCCAAAAGTATCGGTACGTCGCCCGGTCATGCAAATCGCCGTTATATTGAATGGGGCCCCAATCGGCTTGCTGAGCTTGAAGAAGTATCTGCACACCGTCGGCCACTTCACTAAAGTCTGGCTTCATCGCGTCCACTATGGCTTTAATCTGAGTAGGATAAATACTCCACATCCGCAAAAATCCGAATTCGGTTCTCGCTCTTTTCGCATCATTATGGGTGACATCATAATTCTTTAGATCCAGAGTAACGTTGTGTGCCGGAACAATTCCATTACCTAGCGCGGCTGCAACCAACTCGGATTTAGCCCTTGATAGCAACTTATGGTCGAACTGACCGGGGCTTCTCATGGCGCTTGATGGTATGGCTCCGTGGTGCCCACTTACAAAATCCATCAGGCCAAAATCAAGTACTTGTACCCAGTCAACGGTCGCAATTTTATGGATATCACTGAGTGCGCCGTGCGTCTCGATTAAAATATGAATGGGAATTGAGCGAGTAATCCCGTGCGCTTCAGCTTGATTTTTAACGTACCCTACCATTTCCTCAACTTGCTCAACGGTGGTTGACTTGGGGATCGTTATATAAGAAACCAGCTCACCTATCCCTTTCACAATAATATCTATATCTTGTTTCCAAGAGGGGTGCGTGTAGTCGTGAATACGAACGCCTGCCATTTTATGCTTGTTCTGGTCAGAATTGAGAACACGCACGATCATCTCAGCATGATTTTTTTCATGACCGGCAGCCGCTCCGTCCTCACAGTCACAAGTAATATCAAAAACCGGCCCTAAATCTTCTTGTAAGTTCAGAGCTTTGGTTATTAGCTTTTCGCTTCCTGCGAAATGCTCACATACCGGAATAGATGGGAAGGGTTTTTCCCCTTGAAATAGCGCGTCGTTTGGGTGAATTAAGCTCATCTTAATTTCCTTTTGGTATTGTTACAGTATAATCGATGTCAAGGACAACGTTGTCTTGGTAACGCGTCTTCGAATTTTCTTTCATTATGGATTTAAGTGAGAGGGGCTCTTGATTTTTGACTCCAATAAGACGAAGCCTCAATAAACCTAGATCTGATCTACTCTCAATACTAATTTTCTCTAAAACCATAGTTTTTGCATAAATCGTATCACCAGAAAAGCTAGGATTACTATGACTTCCGCTATTTATGGCTACGATGTTCAGTGCATTCTCTAGCCCCTGAAAATTAATTGCACTGCATAAAGAAATGATATGACCACCGTAAACCAGTCTTTTTTTAAAGGCTGTTTGCTCCATTAAATACGCATCAAAGTGAACTCTTGCGTTATTTTGATAGAGATTCGCCGCCATGGTGTGGGTCGCATCGTCGATTGTTACGCCTTGCATATGATTAATCGTCTGACCGACTTCATAGTCAGCCCACATTTGATTTGATCCCGTTGATTCAATATCAAAATTCTTGGCGTTAATTTTCTCGTCAATACTGATATTCGTAGTATCTACAAAATCTCGAACTTCGGGAACAAAACTCTCCGATATCTGAGCGTTCACATTATTTTTAGGAAGCATCACCCATCGCTGCCATGATAAAACGACTTCGTTATTTTGGTTGTAAGCGTTCGATTGGACATAAACGATCCCATTCTTCTGATTGGAATTTTCTTTAATTCCAATAACGGTAGATTCACATCGAATCGTATCTCCCGCAAAGACTGGTTTAAGAAACCTAACATCGGCATACCCTAAATTAGCAATTGCATTGAGAGAAATATCTTGTACCGTCTTCCCAAACGCCACATGGAAGAGCAGCAGATCATTTATTGGTGTTTTTTTATGTCCAAGTTGTGAGGCAAACGTCTGTGAGCAAAATAGTGGACGTCGATCCCCAGTCAAAGAAAGATATAACGACGCATCACCTTCGCTAATTGTTCGTGGAATCGCGTGGACGATTCTCTGCCCCAAAGAAAAGTCTTCTAGGAAATTATTTTTACTCATTTTCGAGCTCAGTAATTGAATCCCGCATCATCAATAGTTTCTCTGCAGCTCTTACATTATGTCTCTCTATCAATCGTTCGTTGACGACTACCGTTCCTCGCCCGGCCTCGTTGGCCTCTTTGAGACCCGTAATGATTTTTTCAGCGTGTGCGATTTCTGAATATTTTGGAGTGTACGCATCATTAGCGTATGGCAGTTGATCTGGATGAACCAAAGATTTGCCATCAAATCCCATATCTCTTCCGAGTCGGCATGCGTATTCGAATGCATTCGTGTCGTTTAATTTGCTATGAATCCCATCGATGACCCCTCGGCCGTGAGCTCTTGCCGCCAAAATTACGAGTGACAAAGAGGTTAGAAGCGCTGTTCGCTCATGCGTGACTCTTGCCGCCATTTGAGAAATTAGATCAGACGTCGCCAGCACCATGCACACAATGCGGTCAGATGCACTCGCAATTTCCTCAGCGTGCAAGACTGCCAAAGGACTCTCGATCATGACCATAACTGGCACATCAGATCCGCCTGCGTTATCGAGTGCATAGATCGCCTCAATCACATTGTTCTTTGACTCGATATTTGGAAATAAGACTGCATCAGGATTAAGGCTGGCAATGGCCTCAATATCATCTTTTCCCCAAGGTGAATCCAGGTCATTAACACGAACAACCACCTCACGATTTCCGTAACCTTTATTTGAGAGGAACTCGACTACATTTTCTCGTGATTGCTCTTTCGCCTCAAAAAGTATCGGATCTCCCAAATCAAGAATCACCGAGTCGGCGCGGAGAGATTTTGCTTTTTCCAGGTAGCGCCGGTCGCATCCTGGGACATAAAGCATTGATCGTCGTGGTCGTAATCTACTGGTCATGAGCGTATCTCTTTTTCGGGGCTAATTTAGAAGCCTCAAACTTTAAGCTATTAGATAAATACATGTCAATTATTTCTACTAATCTTATATAAGAGTTATATGTACTATTGCCATAATAAAAAATAATATTCCATATTTAACAGATATTTAATAAGATTTACATTAACAATGTTAAACATAAAAATCTATTGATTTATGAAATATTCTTATATAACATATATAAGAGTTAACTATCAGTTACGTCATCAGGAAAAGTTAAATGGATCCGCTGTACCTACAGATAAAAAATAGAATCACCGAACGCCTAGCTGGCGGGTTGTGGAATCCAGGGGAATCAATTCCCAGCGAGATAGAATTAGCTCGATCGTTTAATGTTAGTCAGGGCACCGTTAGAAAAGCTATTGAAGAGCTTGCCGCTGAGAATATTTTGATACGTCGTCAAGGAAAGGGGACCTTTGTTGCCAGCCACAATGAGGAGGGCAGTCAGTTGCGCTTTCTGCGACTCGCGTCCACGAAGAACAGCAAAGAGAAATTAGATAATCACTTAATTTCTTTTAATAAAGAAAAGGTAACAAATAAGATTGCCAAAATATTGGGTATCAACGTCGGCACTACAATCGTTTCTATCAAACGTGTACTGACATTTAATCAAAAACCATTGATTTTGGACTTCATCAAAGTTCCAGCTTCTTCATTCCGGAAACTATCACCGGAGATGATCGTAGAAAACCATGGAGCAATGTACCGAATGTACGAAACAGACTTCGGCATACAAATGCTTCGCGCACAGGAGAAAATTAGAGCTGTAGGTGCAAATGCTGACACAGCAAAACTACTTCTGGTCACAGAAAATACTCCCGTTTTGAGCGTTGAGCGCATCTCATTCACATACGGCGACAAGCCAATTGAATGGAGACTCGGGCTTTGCCTCACCGAAAACCACCACTACGCCTCGGAACTAGATTGATTGAATGGATATAGAAATGAAAATGAATACGGATATTAATAGCACCATACGGAATTTAAACGTCGATTTATTGGGGACCATCTGGCCAGGAATCCAACTTTATTACCCACCGGTTAAATACTCTCCCTCTGCCGGAATATACGAGACGATAGAAGACGCATCAAATCGCATGCAGCGGCATGCGCACACCACGGAGGCGCACACTTTAATTTTCGACCTTGAAGATGGCTGTAGACAAAAAGAAATGAGTCGAGAGCTTTTGCTGAACGAGCTTCCGCTGCTGCGTGAATCAAGACCTGACGTAGCGATAGCGATAAGGGTTAACTCATTTAAAACTTACGATTACGAGCTTGACATGCAATTTATCGAGCGAGTACCAGACTGCGTGGACACGGTCATGCTTGCCAAGGCAGGGGAGGTTTATGGAGCCTCGGAAATAAAGTATCTAACAAATCACCTAAAGAAGATTAACTCCACGATCACCATTCAACCGATCATTGAACACCCTAGGTCCCTCAAAATAGCACCAGATCTGATGGTGTTTGATTCTGTTAAGCACGTTGTATTTGGTATTCATGATTTTTCAAAAGCTATGGGAATCAATATCACGCCGAAAAACCACATTGAGGAGCTCTCTTACTTCTCGAACGAGCTGATGTTTGAAGCGCGAATTTCGGGCAAAGGAGTGATCGGAGCGGTGGAGACACTAATTGGGGGATCTGCCATGCCGAGTAACTTCTTAGAGCAAAGTGATGTCAGACGATGGTTAGATTTGCATGGTGATGAGGAATCCCGAATTGTCTACAGGCATGCTGTCCAAGAGCGAGAAATGGGTTTGACAGGAAAGCAAGTGATCCACCCTAGCCACATTCATCTTTGTAAAGTAGCCTACACGCCATCACCCTCAGATATTACTTTAAAAGTGAGGGTACTCAAAGCAGCCGTGGAGGCAGATGCACTTCTTGGCGGAGC
>Ga0208414_1002797_pt1 | contig 11107 bp, 12 predicted proteins | sample AntAceMetag02UKE_FD_184770 | JGI IMG/M metagenome (GOLD analysis project Ga0208414, IMG submission 184770) | Saline lake microbial communities from Ace Lake, Antarctica - Antarctic Ace Lake Metagenome 02UKE (SPAdes) (version 2) | ecosystem: Environmental > Aquatic > Non-marine Saline and...
TATTGGACTAAATTTTGAACCAATTATTCCACTTAAGAAAACAGTTACAGGGGCCGCTGTAAAAGCAAAGATCTGACTTAAAATTAGAAGCCATAAATTTTTGTTCATTAAAAAATGTACTTGTCCCCTAAATAAAGAACAAAACCTAACATCATGCCTATTAAAATATATTTCATAATAAGGTTTATTTTATTTCTATTTTTTCGGGAAGTATACCTTTGGGACGATACCTCATTATTAATAGAAGCCCCATACCCATCATCAAATATCTAAAATATGGAACGCTTTCAATTAAATGAAGCTTTAACACGTGGGTATCAGCTAATCCGAATGTGAATATATTAATCAAAAATAAAGCAATTGGTGCAGCCTCAATCCATAAAAACCAAACTGCAAAACCACCTAAAATTGCACCAAAATTATTACCACTTCCACCAACTATAACCATTACCCAAATTAAAAATGTATATCTCATTGGTTGATAACTGCCTGGTGTAAATAATCCATCTTGTGTAACCAACATAGCACCGGCAAGTCCTACTATCGCTGAACCTAAAATAAAAATTAACAAATGTTGCTTTACTACATTTTTACCCATGGCATTTGCGGCCTCTTCGTTGTCTCTTATCGCTCTCATCATTCTTCCCCATGGAGAATAAAGTGCTTTTTGTGTAATTGTTAATAAAGCAACAACTACAATTAAGAACAATCCTGAATAACAAAGTTTTACATAAACTGAAGATCCTTCAATAACTAGTTGATTAAGTAAAGCTTGTTTATCCGTTATGTTGGCGATTAAATCTAATTTACCAGAATTAAATTTTGTAATTAAATTTACAAACCACTCTTTAGTTTGAAGTTCAACTTCATAAGGCACTGGTCTATCTAGCCCAATTACATTTTTAACACCTCTAGTTAACCAATCTTCATGTTTAATGATTGCGATGACTATTTCTGAAATAAGTAATGTTGCTATTGCTAAATAATCCGCTCTTAATCCTAAGGCAACTTTTCCAACTATAAAAGCCAAACCTGCTGCAAAAAAAGCCCCTACCACCCAAGAAAAAACTATTGGCAAACCTAGTCCGCCAAGGAATCCTGTGGTTGCAGGATTAACATTTTCGATAGCCTCAATACTTGGTCCTGATGTAATTCTTATAATAATAATTCCTGTTATAATAATTGCTGCAATACCATAGGTTCTGAATTTTGATTTATCAAAATTTTTTAATACAAAGCGTATTGCAAATATCATGACTACTATTAACCATAAACACATTATAATATTAAATCCCCCAGCAACCCAGGCTTCTTGAACGGGGTCAACGGATATTAAAACTGCAGCTAAGCCTCCAAGAGCTGCATAACCCATAAGACCAAAATTAATTAAACCTGCATAACCCCACTGAATATTTGCACCCATGGTCATCACTGCTGAGATTAAACACATGTTGAAAATTGAAAGAGCCACATTCCATGATTGAAATATCCCAACTAAAATAATAAGCCCAAGCATTATTGCGTAAGCTATAATTACATTTAGATGGTTTCTCATAGAACCTTCCCCTTAAATATTCCATTGGGTCTATAGAGTAGGACAATTACCAGTATAGAAAAGGATACAGCAAATTTATAATCTGTTGACAGTAATTGAACTAAAGTTTCTGGTTCCATACTTACTGGTAAAACGTACATAAAAAATTTTTTGTAAGCATAGGTTAAAAATATCTCTGAGAATGCTATTACATAGCCACCCAAGAAAGCTCCAAAAGGATTTCCAATTCCACCTACAATTGCTGCAGCAAATATAGGCAACATATTGTTAAAGTAGGTAAAAGGTTTAAAACTTTTGTCTAAACCATAGAGCGCTCCTCCAATAGTTGCTAAGATACCAGCTATAATCCATGTAATCATAACTACTTTTTTTGGATCAATCCCTGAGAGTAAAGCTAAATCCTCATTATCCGAATAAGCACGCATACTTTTTCCAGTTTTTGTTTTATTTAAAAACCAAAATAAAATAGATACTAATACTATTGTTACAAAGATTGTTAAAACCTGACTAGATTTAATTGCTAGACCTTCACTAAGTCCTGTCATCTCTTTAAACTCACCTGCTTTAATAATAAATCTTTCTCCATCAAAAAACCTTCTATCTGCTGGACCAATTATTATTCTAACTACGGCTTGTGTTACAAACATCACTCCAATACTAACCATTGCAAGCTGAACTGGTGGGCTTTTATTAACCCTATAATACTTAAATACAAATTTATCTACTAAAAGCATGTAACCAATTGTAAAAATTATTGCAAAAGGTATAGCGAGAAGAGCTGTAGGTAAAACACCTAATGAAATACCTAGTGATTGAAAGTACCAAGTAAATAAAATTGTCACCATCGTTCCAAATGCCATCATGTCTCCAGTAGCGAAGTTAGCAAATCTTAAAATTCCATAAATTAAAGTTACAAATATTGCACCTAGTGCTAATTGTGAACCATAAGCAAGAGCTGGTACAAAAATATAGTTTAATAATAATATTATAGCGTTTAAAAAATCCATATTATCCCCCTAAAAAAGAGCTTCTTACTCTTGGGTCATTTAATAATTCTTTACCTGTTCCTGCATACTTATTTTCACCAGTAACTAAAACATATCCTCTGTCAGATATATTAAGTGCTTGTTTAGCATTTTGTTCAACCATTAAAATGGCAACGTTAGTTTTTTTAACTTTAATTATATGGTCAAATAATTCATCCATAACAATTGGAGATACTCCAGCCGTTGGTTCATCTAACATTAAAACAGATGGTCTTATCATTAATGCCCTGCCAAGTGCCACTTGTTGTCTTTGACCACCTGATAATTCTCCAACTAATTGACTTTTTTTTTCTCTTAAGATTGGAAAAAGCCCATAGATTTCTTCAATAATATTTTTAAAGTCATCATTTCTTAAGTATGCACCCATCTCTAAATTTTCTTCAACAGTCATTCCTGAAAAAACATTTTTTGTTTGTGGCACAAAGGAAATACCTTCTCTAACTCTATCTTGAGGTGAAAGTTTTGTAATATCTTTACCGTTAATTACAACAGATCCAGATTTTAAATTTAAAAGACCAAGCATTGCTTTCATGGCGGTTGATTTACCTGCTCCATTAGGCCCAAGAATTGAAACTATTTCACCCTTGTTTACATTAACAGAACAAGAGTTAATAATATCTGGCCCACTGCCATACCCACCTGTCATCTTTATACCTTCAAAAAAAGCCATTAGTTTTCATCCTTTAATTTTGATCCTCTACCTAAATAACTTTCAATAACTTTTTCATCTTTTTTTACTTCTTCTGCTGTACCTTCAAATAGAACAGAGCCTTCTGCCATCACAATAACTGGATCACACAATCTACTGATAAATTCCATATCATGCTCAATCATACAAAACGTATAACCTTGCTCTTTATTTAGCTTAAGTATTGCCGTTCCTATGTCTTTAAGTAATGTTCTGTTAACGCCAGCGCCCACTTCATCCAATAAAACAAGTTTAGCATCAACCATCATAGTTCTTCCAAGTTCTAATAATTTTTTTTGTCCACCCGATAAATTGCCTGCCAATTCATTTGATAAATGTTTAAGGTTTAAAAAATCTGCTACATCCTGTGCTTTTTGCTTAATAACAAGTTCTTCGGTTCTAACTAAATTTGGTTTCAATAAAGCAGTTATTAATTTTTCACCAGATTGATTTGCTGGAACCATCATCAGGTTTTCAAGTACAGAAAGATTGGTAAATTCATGTGCTATTTGAAAAGTTCTTAAAATTCCTTTTGAAAACAACTCATATGAATGAACGTCAGTTACATCTTCATCATTAAAAAATACCTTCCCACTAGAAGATTTTAAATTTCCTGCAATCAGATTAAATAAGGTAGTTTTTCCAGAACCATTGGGTCCTATAATTCCTGTAATAGATCCTTTTTTAATTTTTAACGAACAATTTGATACAGCAGCCAACCCTCCAAAATATTTAGACAAATTTTCAATTTGTAAAATATTTTCGTTCATAAAATATTACTTATTTAATCTTTTATGAATGCCGTTAAGTGTTTTTTCTAATTTTTTATAGAAGCCCAATTTAGTTAGGTCTCTAACTCCTTGTTCATTTAAACCTTTGGGTGTTTGAGATTCTTTTACTAAATATTTCAAATCTTTTTTTGAATTAGCAACGGCATCTTCTGATAAAGCTAAAAATAAAGATGTAATATATTTTTGTGCGTTGTCTCTTTTAATTCCTCTTTTAACCAGCCAGTCAGTCATCACTCTTAATAATTCATAAAAAGGCGCCATCATTCCAGATGTTGTCCAAAAGTTTATTGAAGATTTTTCATTCTTAATCTCAATAGTTGTTCCAATTTTGTTAAAGAAATCTTTTACCTTTTTATTGGGCGGACAAATAGGAACTGGTCCTTTTTTTAAAGAGATTGGAGGTAAAGGTATGGCTCTTACTATTTTTGCTTTAACTTTAATTGCTTTTTTTAACTGTGTCAGAGTAATTGTTGAAATAAAGCTAATAATAGTTTGATTAGATTTAAACTTAAGATCTTTAATAATTTTTTCACCAACTAAAGGTGTAACTGATAAAAAAACCCAATTACAATTATCTACTATTTCTTGATTGTTTTTAGCAATAATAACTTTTTTAAAATTTTTTTTTAAGTTTCCTGCAATTTTTTTATTGCGTGGTGATATTAAAATCTTATTAAAAAATATATTTGAACTGCAAATACCCGTAATTACTGATGATGCTATTTTACCCGTACCTATAAACCCTAATTTCATTTTTTTAATGTATCACTAATTAAGAAAATTATTGCGACAAAAATTTTACAAAAAAAAACCCCCTTAATAAAGGGGGTTTAAATTTAAATTATTAAGTTAGATAACTAAAATGATTTTCCAATCGAAATCTTAGCACCATAGCCTGATATACCATCAGCAGTAACTGATTTAGCAGTGTCAGCAGAGTTAGTTAAATCTTAGCACCATAGCCTGATATACCATCAGCAGTAACTGATTTAGCAGTGTCAGCAGAGTTAGTTAAAGTAGCACCATCAAATTCCATATAGTTTGCTTCTAATCTAACGAATGCACTGTTATCTAAATTTCTATTATATCCTAGACCCAAAACATAACCATCAAGTTCTGTATTTCCGTACTTACCACCCGTTGCTAATGTTTCATTAGTTGTTACGTCAACTTGCATATAGCCAGCTTTTACATAAACATTTTCATTCAATGCAATAGTTCCGTAAAGAGTCATTAAATTTTCAAAATCAACCTGTACTTTGTTAACACCAGTCGCTGATCCATCACTTGATCCTTGCGTATTCTCTGTAGTTTCAGATTCCAATGCATGAGGTACGTAATCAATACCTAAGGCAAATCTATCTCCAATTGTTTTTTCAACAAAGATTGAACCAATTCCATATAAAGCTTCAGCAACATCTTCTGTAGATTTTTTTGTTACCGTTGAACCAGCACCACTAGAATGAGTACCACTAAATTTTTCTGATGCTCCGTCAACTTCAAATACTCCAGCTGATACAGATAAACCAACTCTAATCTCTGCTTGAGTTTGAAAGGCTACTAGCATCACAGATGCTATGATTGTTATTATTTTTTTCATATTATCCTATTTATTTTAATTGTTTTAATATTATTTTAATATTATTTTAATATTATTTTAATATTATTTTTACCTTAAATAACCCTTTAATTGTCTTTTTATTTTGAAAATTAATATTTTTAAAATTATTGTGATATTTTTAACACACAAAAATTGCTTTAAATAATAACTTATTCAGATCATATCACTATTTTTTTAAATATAAGAAACTTTCAATGTATGGTTGCTTTAATTTCAATAAGTAACCTTATTTTTGATTGAAAAATGATCCCCTGATTCTTAACAATTCTCTACTTAATTCTTTATTTTGTTTAAATGGCCTTCTTCCATGTAGCCAAAAATAATTATTGGCTACTATGGTGGATCCAGGTGCTAATTTGGTTATTACTTTATTTTTGCTTCCTTCTAATCCATCAGATAATTTTTGTAAAAAATTACCCTGGTCCATGTTTTTGGGTTCGGGGAACTGATCTATATACGAAATATTGGGCCTACCCTTTTCATCTGTTGAAAAGACTGGATGCTCAACTTTGTAAGCTATATTCTTACTTTTTGGTGATCCCCAAATAAAATTTTGCTTACTAATTGGATCATTAAATAAATCTTTGCAATGCTCCCAATCATCAAGATGAAGCATGGCTGTTTCTCCTCCCTCAACATTTTGTTCTTCTATTTTGGTCATAAGCAACCAATCTGTTACTTCTTTCACATACGTGCCGTCTGTATGAAGGTCCATATTTGTGTATGCTTTTCTTAAATAAGAATCACTTTTATCCTCATGCTTAACATAAAATCTTGCATAATATTTTCCAGCCATTGCATCTTGGTTTGGATTACCGATTAAATATGCAATAGCAGTTGATAGCTTAACTAAAAAAATATCATTAATTTTTGGATTAATATTTTTTGGTCCAATTATAAAGCAACCGGTATTTCTATCTCTAACTATTGAGTTAAGTAGTTTGCTTAATTTGTTAGATGTTAAATCATCTAAACTTTTTGCTAGCGTAAATCTTGTAAATGGTTTGTACTCAAGTGCAGTAATATTAAATTTATTAAATGGAAATATTAATTTATCTAAAATTTCATCATTGATTTGAATGTTAACTATTCTTTTTGAGTTTTTATGCTCAGTTATTGTTAATCCAGAAATATTTTCCATTATAGATAATTACTTAATAATGCCATCATGATAGCAGAAATAACGGTTGGATAAACAAAATTTCTTTTTGAAATAAAAAATACAAATAAACAAAATAAAACTACCAGCGATCTACTTAAATAGCTTGCGTCAGACAAAACACCTACAGGAAAGATTATTGTTCTAGCAATTAATGCCGCAAGAGTTGAATACGCAAGACAATTAAACCATCTAAATAGTTTTGAAGTTTCTTTTATACCCTCAGATGTGACTGCTCCTAAAAACCTTGATAAAAAAGTAGCTAAAGATGTAACTAAAATTGCAAGAACTACACTAGTTGACATTAAGCTCACCTACAAAATAAGCAATAGTTCCACCCACAAGTCCACCAAGTAAAATTGACCATTCGGGAGAAAAAAAATAAAATATTGGTCCTAGTAATAAACCTAGTATTACAGAGCATGTTATGTGAATGGTTTTCATTGCTCCAACCATCATGCATAAAAAATAAATTGGATTTAAAATTGCTAATCCCATCATCATATTTTTATCTAAATAATCTGATAGATAAAATCCAATAAAAGTTCCTACAACTGCAGTTGTCCAGGTGGCACAGCCAATTCCAATCCAAAAATCTATTCTATGTTTTTTTTCTACACTCTTATAATTACTTTTCATTATTAACCATGCTGAGACAGCTATAAAATGGCATGAAAAATAATATTTCCACTTAGGTTGACTTTTGTGGATCATCAAAGGGAATAAAGAAACTGCCATAGGATAAAGACGAGCATTTACAAACCATACAGCTAAAAAAATATTTAATAATGAAGCGCCAACCAATAACGACTCTGCCATTACTAAAGAGCCTGGTAACGCATAGGTTAGCATTGTCGAAAAAATACTTTCCTGAATATTAAAACCTAAATTTTTAAGTAGCGCTCCAATTGCAATAAAGCAGCACCCAAGTGCAAGAGCTGGACTATCTGGAGCTAGAATTGATTTAAAACCTTTAAAGAAAAATTCTTTATTTATCATTATCCACCAAGGAACAATCGACCGACTTCTTCATTTTTAAGAAGCTCATCACCTTCACCAACAATAGCCGTTTCTCCAGATACAAGTACATAACCAATATCAGCAAACTCTAATCCTTTTTTTGCATTTTGCTCTACTAATAATATTGTCTTTTTTTCATTTTTTTGAAGATCTTCAAGTATTTCAAAAACCATATCGATATATTTTGGTTCTAGTCCAATTGAAGGTTCATCAACTAATAATACTTCAGGATTCATGATTAGAGCTCTAGATATTTCTAAAAGTCTTCTTTCGCCACCAGATAATACTTTTGCTTTTTGATTTCGTCTTTCAGCTAAACGAGTATATTTTTTTAAAACCTTGTTAGCTGCTTCTCTAGATTCTTCTTCTTTGCCTTTTATAAATCCACCCATTAAAAGATTTTCTTCAACTGTCATATCTGGGAAAACAGAATTATCTTGAAGAATATAAGCTACACCAGCAGTTTTTAATTTGTCTGCAGGTGATAATTTTGTAACATTTTTATCCTCAATCAATACATCTCCGGAATATATATTTGTAAACCCATAAATTGAGTGGAGAACTGTTGACTTGCCTGCTCCATTGGGTCCTATTAAACAAAGCGACTGTCCTCTAGCAATGGTTAAGTTAAAATTATGAAGAATTTGCATTTTACCATAACCAGCATTTAGGTCTTTAATCTCAAGATACTTTGATTGATTAGATAATTTTAATAGTTCTTCATTTAATATTTTTGATCTTATTTTTTCAGATTCGTCTTGAACCTCATCAACTGAAATTACTGTATCAACCTTACCCCCCGCATAGCCTGTAATTTTTTTATCTTTTTCACTCATTAATGCGCTCCAAGGTAAGCATCGATAACTTTTTTGTTTTTTTTAATTTCTTCAGGCTTACCATTAGCAAGTAATTTTCCATGTGCCATACAATACACATGTTGCGCTAAATTCATTACTACTCGCATATTATGCTCTATAACAAATAAAGTTATTTTATATTTATCGTTAATTTTTATTAGTCTATCTATAATTCCATTGATCAAAGTTGGATTAATTCCTGCGGTAGGCTCATCTAGCATTAGCATTTTTGGTTCATTCATTAATGCCATTGCAAGTTCTAGTAATTTTTGTTGCCCGAATGATAATTCTCCTGCTCTAAGATGTCTTTTTTCATATAAACCTACAAAAGATAAAATTTGCTCCGCTTCCTCATCAAGCTCTTTAGGTATTTTTTCAAACATACTAAAATAATTGTTTGACGTTTTTTTGCTAATTTTCATGTTCATCATACATGTCATTTGACCATAAATTTTTGTTTGTTGAAAAGTTCTTAATAATCCTAATGGTGGTATTTGATTAACCAGTAAAGTCGATAATTCCGTTCCTTGAAATTTGATTGAACCTTTATCAATTGGGTGTGTTCCAACAATAGAATTAAATAATGTTGTTTTTCCTGAACCATTTGGTCCAATTAATCCAACAATTGAGCCTTGCTCTATATTTAAAGAAATATCTTCGTTGGCTTTTACACCCCCAAAGTATTTTGAAACGTTATTTACTTCTAAAATATTAGTCATTTGTATTAATTTTTACTTGGGCTAATCTTGCATTTTTATCAACTATCTCACCAAACCACTCGGGACGCTTACTACGTAACCAGCCCATCAGCCCTTCTGGGAAAAAGACAACAATTATTATAATTAAAAAACCGAGAGCTATTGACTGCCATCCTAAGAAATAAGTCCAAAAAAATTCTTTGAAGACTTGAAATATTATTGCTCCAATAATTGGTCCCCATAAAGTACCTTTGCCTCCTAAAATAGTCATTAGAACCATATAAACTCCAAATGTTGCTCCAGCGAATGCAACTTCTGTTGGCTCGATATAACCATTTATATTTCCATAAAGTCCTCCAGCAATACCCATGAAAAAAGCTGAAACAATCCAACCTGAAACTTTGTATCTCATTGTTGGCACACCCATGGCTTCTGCTTTATCTTCGTTATCTCTAATTGCAGTCAAAATTAATCCAAAACGTGTTTTGTATAACCACCTAAGAGTAAAAAAAACCATTATAAAAAGTAAAAAACTTAATGAATAAAAAAAGTTCATACTGCCACCTAAAACTTCTAGGTCTTTGCCATCGACTTTTGGCCAAACAGGAACTGTCATACCCATTCCACCACCCCAAATTTGCACACTCGTTGCAAATTCTCCTGCAGCAATACCTAATCCCAATGTGCCAATTGCAAAATAATGTCCTCTTAATCCTAAAAGTAATGAGCCTAACACTCCGGCGATAAGAGCTGGAATTAATCCGGCAAGAATTAATCCTAAAGGTAGTGATGAAAAATATTGTGATGCAGAATGAACAAAGGTTTTTACCCCTCCAGCTTCAGTCCATTCAGCTAAATCAAATGCATAAGCAATTTGAGTAGATGCACAAATATACATACCCAAACCAAAGAAAATAATATTCCCAAATGAATTGTATCCCATCTTACCACCTTGAATATTCCAAGTAGATGCAAATACCATAAAAATCCATAGCTCTGATAATTGAACTCTATAATTTGGTAAAACTAGAGGGGAAAAAAGTCCTAATAAAATAAGAAAGGTTAAACCTGTTATTTCCTTTTTATCACTCATTATTTTAGATATTCCCTACGTTTTGCTAATTTTTTACTTCTATAAACTAGTATGACTACTAGTAATAAAAATATAAACCCTATTCTATATTCAGACCCAAGCGCATAAGCTGAAAATTCTTCAATTGCTCCTAGACCTAATCCTGAAGCTAGTACACCTGGAATATTTCCAAGACCTGCAACTATTACAATCATAAATGAACGAACTGTATAAGGTAGTCCAATATAAGGGTGTAAAGTATACGTCATTGCAACCAATGAACCTGCTAATCCACAAATCCCAGCATTTATTGCGTAAGTGTAAGCATAGACTTTTTCAGTATCTACTCCTAAAATTCTAGCTGCTCTAGGGTTTTGCGCTGTTGCACGAATTGCTCTTCCTAATTTCGAAGTTTTCATAAAATAAATCACCGCAATAGCCCCTAAGATTGATATCACGAAAGAAAATACTTTAACTAATGCAATTGTAATATTGCCTTCAAAGAAAAATATAGTTCCAAGCCCAGATAAAGCTGTTTCAACCTGAGAACCAAAAGCCATGTTCATGAATTGTTGAATAACAATACTAATTCCAAATGTC
>Ga0208414_1002811_pt1 | contig 11073 bp, 11 predicted proteins | sample AntAceMetag02UKE_FD_184770 | JGI IMG/M metagenome (GOLD analysis project Ga0208414, IMG submission 184770) | Saline lake microbial communities from Ace Lake, Antarctica - Antarctic Ace Lake Metagenome 02UKE (SPAdes) (version 2) | ecosystem: Environmental > Aquatic > Non-marine Saline and...
AACGGTAGCAGCGGGCATGATCCGCTGATACCGTCGAGTGTAACGACGAAGGCCGAGAGGCCGAAGATGGTAAATTGAGCATCAATTTGGCCCACAGGGCCTGACCGATCGGGTGCCCCATGGGCAGATCGTTCAGCAAACGGTGGCTGCCGGAATGATCCGCTGATACCGTCGAGTGCAACGACGAAGCGCGACAGCGCGTAGATGGTAAATTGGCTTCTGCCGATTTGCCCGCAACGAAGTGAAGGGGAGGAAACGCGGGCACCCTTTGGGTGTGTTGACGAACAAACGGTAGCAGCGGGCATGAACCGCTGATACCGTCGAGTGCAACGACGAAGCGCGACAGCGGGAGCCAAGGCCGCAACAGAGCTTGTTAGCTGGGGCACGGAGCTTTTGTTGCTTTAAGCGGGGTTTCAGATTGCCGCAAGAAGGCGCAAAATACGCAAAAAGTGAAGGATATGTCAGCCGCTGACATTAACGCAAAGACCGCAGGGCCGCGGTGCAGGTTGATTGCGGCAGTGAATCGCTGAAAGCGACGTCGAGGGTTTGATGGCCTTCAACTTGAAGGGCTGGAATGGCGAAGTACGATCTACGGTCAGCCGGCTGGGTTAACGCCTCGACGACTCCGAAACTTTGCGTTAGTATTCCTAGGATGTACGGGTTCGAATTTGGTGAATCAAAACTCATCCAAGCGGACATTATGGATACGCTGCCTTCGTTTCCTGATGGAACGTTTCAGCTCATTGTCGCCGATCCGCCTTATTTTAACGTACTGACGGAGGAGACCTGGGATACGCAGTGGGCGACACCGGATGACTATTTGGACTGGACCGAGCGATGGGTCAGCGAGGCCTTGCGAACCTTGAAACCCGACGGACTTCTCTACGTGTTTGGGCAGCTTGGGAAACGGGAGCATCTCTGGATTCACGCTTGGTCGAGGCTGTGCCGGATCGGAGCATTTCACGACCTGATTGTGTGGGATCGGGTGGTGGGATATAACGAGAGGGGTGATAGTTTTACGCCAGCTTGTGAAAATATTATAGTGCTGAAGAAGACAGCCGGTTCCGTGCCGTATTTTGATAAAGACGCGGTGCGTATTTCCTACGATGCCGCGACGATTGCGCGTTATATGAAAGACAAACGTTATCAGGATAGGGACGCGAGAAGGGCCCACCTTGAGAAAGGCAAATACGCCACCCATCTATTGCGCGTTCCGAGTTTGAAGGGAGCGTCAAAAGAAAAGGTTGGTCACCCGTCCCAAAAACCGGAGCGACTTATTGAGATGTTGATATCGAGTAGCTCAAAGCGAGGCGACCTCGTGCTCGATCCGTTCTTTGGCAGCGGCACGACCGGCGTGATCTGCCAAAAACTTGGCCGGGCATGGATCGGAATTGAGCGAAATCCCGAGTATTGTCGACTGGCGGGCGAACGGATTGCTAAAAGCCGACCAACCTGACCAAGGGACGAAGCGCGATAGCGCGAAGATGGTGCCACGAGCTTGGGGAGTGGTGGCCCAACGGGCTCGTGGCGGTGGGTGCCCTGTGGGCAAACGCGATGATGAAAGATTGGTCACTCGTCTCAAAAACCCATCGCGGTAATCAAGATGCAGATTAAATCGAGCAGTCGTCTCGGGGATGTGGTGCTGGATCCGTTTAGGCGGTCAGGCACCACGGCAGAGGCGCGCGAGCGGTGAGGCGCGAAGAGGGGCGGAATATGATTGGCCGCAAAAAGACGCAGAAGTTGCAAAAACAGGAGGGGGATGCTGACGGAGGTGAGGAGGGGTAGAATAGAATTGATCCAGAGATTTAGCTGTAAAAAGGCGCAAAAATAGGAAGGCTCTGGGAGCCATCAGGCTGTCTTTTTTTAACCACCGATTACACCGCGACGAACCGGATAAAGGCAGCGGAGTGGGAATTGAAATCCTGTATTCATCCGTGTAATCTGCTCCCCTGTCGTCCAAAGGGCACCTGCTATCGTCCCCCCTGCGGGGCACACCGTTCCGTTGCGCCATCTACGCGCTCCCGCGCTTCGTGTGGTGAAAAGTTCCGGGATTGGGTTCGTGGAGGTGGGCCGTCAGTGACGCCCGGCTCGAGGATGGGCCCAAGATTCGAGAATTAACGACTAGCAGCCTGACCTCATCCGAACCGCCCCCCTCCCTGACCTTCGTGCTTTCCCATCCCGCAGTCGCGGGACTGAACTGCGCTCAGCCAACTTCCTACCTTCCATTTGCGACCGCGCCGCAGGCGCTTACCGCTCCGTCTAGGCTCCACTGGAATATGAATTTAAAGGTTGAAAAATGGAAGTGTGGCTTCCAAATATCATCCATGATAGATCGTGCTCAATACCGTAAATTGATCCATCTGGCTTTGAGTCGCGCGCCGATCGTGGCGTTGCTCGGGCCGCGCCAGTGCGGTAAGACGACGCTTGCGCGGGAGTTTCTCCCGGTCGTGTCTCCCACTTACTTTGATTTGGAAGACCCTTTGGTGGCTCAGTTGATGGAAAACCCGCTGCAAGCCTTGTCCTCGCTACGGGGGCTGGTGGTGATCGATGAGGCGCAGCGGTGTCCGGCATTGTTTCCGGTGCTGCGTGTGCTCGCGGATCGCGAGAATCAGCCGGGGCAATTCTTGATCTTGGGCAGTGCCTCGCCAGCGTTGGCTCGGCAAGCGTCGGAGTCTTTGGCCGGGCGGGTTGAAATTATCGAAATGCGTGGATTCGACACCTCGGAAGTGGGGCAGGATCACGCGGATCAACTTTGGCTTCGGGGTGGGTCCCCCCGATCTTTTCTGGCGGCCAACGAAGCGGATAGCGATGTCTGGCGGCGGCAGTTTGTGTCCACTTTTTTGGAGCGCGATTTGGCGGCGCTGGGATTTGGCCAATCGCCGGCTGTGATGGGCAGATTCTGGAGAATGCTGGCCCACTATCATGGTCAGATTTGGAACAGCAGTGAAGTGGCGGCATCGCTGGGAGTATCCCACCACACGGCGAGATCCTATCTCGATGCTTTGGAGCAGACGTATATGGTGAGGCGTTTACTCCCGTGGCATGGCAATCTGGGGAAACGCCTGGTTAAGTCCCCCAAACTTTATTTTCGCGACTGCGGCCTACTGCACACTCTGTTGGGGATCCGCGATAAAATGGAGCTGCTCACCCATCCCAAACTAGGTGCCTCCTGGGAGGGGTTTGTGATCGAGGAAATCATCCGAACACAGCAACCGGATGAAGTGAATTTTTATGCCGTTCACAGTGGCAGCGAGCTGGATCTGCTGATGCGGTGGGGAGATCGTCGGGTCGGAGTGGAAATCAAACGTGCCGACGCCCCCCGATTGACCCGATCGATGAAGATCGCCCAGCAGGACCTTGGACTTGACGAGCTCTGGGTTATCTATCCGGGAACTCGTGTGTATCCACTCGCCGAAGGGATCATCGCTCGACCGCTTCATAGCCAATGAGGCATCCAAGCAAGGCGGAGACCGATGGCCCGAGAGGCGTAGCGAGGTGAAGTGTCTCTGGACGCCTGGTCTGCCGAGCGGATGCTCCGCGTTCCCCGGCGGCGTTCTTCGTGAGTTCACGGGCTATCCCCTGCCAACCGGCGTGGTTAAAACTGCCCACTTATCTCTGGTTTACCGTCTACGCACGCCGCGCGGCTTGGGCATCACCATTGACTAATTCCTGATGTCCCATTCACCAGACCCGCAGCGTCGTGCTCTACCCATTATCCATTATCCGGCGGCAACGCCGCCGATTGGTCGGTCGTAATCAAGGTGAAAGGTTTTACGGCGCAACGGTCCGGTAATGCCGAGGCAGAGGTGTCGCGGTGATGACGACTTCAGCCTTGATGAGAGCGACGGGTGGCACACTCATTTGGGGTCGGCATAAGAATTCCCCCTCCAGTCCCATGGGCAAAGTAACGAAATATACCGCTTTATTTTATGAAAGCATCGTAAGCGTTTATATCGGAGGCTTTGCACCTTTCCCACGACCAGCGATTGACCTTGGTCCACCCTATCTTGGCGAGGGTGGAGCCAGTACTTAATGCGCAGGTCGAGCATGATTGGGAGGTGGAGATACAGAAATACGATGCCGGCTTATCAATCTGCATTCCCAGCTCACGGGTATTTGCCGAGCTGGATGAAAAGCTGAAATGATAAAGCACGATTTTCTCTCGGACTTCCTATTTCAGCTTTTCCAAAATATCAAAGGTGAGGTTTAACTCCTCTTCATCATAGACGCGGCCTGGCAAAGCGCGGTTGGCGACAATGCAGCTGATCAAGAATCAAGATCTGACGTCATTCGCTCTTCTCACGGATCTTATTTTTCGCTCCATGAAATTCACAATTCACGACATGACCCTATTTCGGTACCATAATTCACGACATGACCCTATGTGAATTGCGCAAATGTAGGGGCGTTGCTTGACTGCGCCCGGATTGGGACGCGAACCATAAAATTCACAATTCACGACATGACCCCACGGGAATTGCGCAAATGTAGGGGCGTTGCCTGACGACGCCTGGTTTGGGACGCGACCCATGAAATTCACAATTCACGACATGACCCCATACGAATTGCGCTTTTTAGGCGGAATCAAATTTCGATTCGAACAGGCCATACCTTGGAATGTAACTGGTCGGAAATCAGGGGATTGCAAACGCCCAAGTTTCGGTTTCCATCCGTTTTTGCCTCAAAAATGAAACCAGTAATAATTAAAATTCAATGTGTGGAATAGTCGGATATATCGGACCGCATCAAGCGGGCTCTATTTTGGTAGAGGGGTTAAAACGCCTTGAGTACCGTGGTTATGACTCGGCGGGTTTGGCCACGATGGAGTCCAACGAATTGCGTGTCATCAAACGGGTCGGGCGGGTTTCCGAGTTGGCGAAGGCGACGGCTCTACTCAAACCTCAGGGGAATATTGGTATTTCCCATACCCGTTGGGCCACCCACGGAGGGGTTACCGAACCGAATATCCATCCGCACGTCAGCAACGACGGTCGGCTGGCCCTAGTGCACAACGGTGTCATTGAGAATTTCGACGCGATCAAACGTTTCCTGCTAAGCCGAGACTACACCTTCCGGTCCGAGACTGACACCGAAGTTCTGACCAATTTGCTGGAATACCACTACGCGAAGGAAGATCAGGCTCAAGGTTGGTTGGGGTTGGTGAATGCGCTGCGAAAGACGCTCCTACATGTCGAAGGCACCTATGGATTGGTCATCCTCTGCCAAGACTTTCCCGACCGCCTCCTAGCGACGCGCAAAGGCTCACCGCTCCTCATCGGAGTGGGAGACAATGAGCATGTCGTGGCATCGGATGTTTCCGCCTTTATCGGGCGCACCCGCAACGTGGTGTACTTGCAGGACGGAGAGGTCGCGGATGTTAGGGCCAACGAATTGAATCTTACTTCGGCGGAAGCTGCGGTGATCGCACCGATCGTAAACGAAGTCACTTGGAATGCTGAAGATGCCGAAATGGGGGATTACGACCATTTCATGCTGAAGGAAATTTTCGAGCAACCGGAAGCACTGAAAAATGCCATGCGGGGTCGATTCTCTGCCGACGAAAGCACGACAGTCTTCGGCGGACTCAATCTTTCGCCAGCTGATCTACGCGGAATCAAACGCATCCATCTGCTGTCCTGTGGCACCGGTTGGCATGCCTGCTTGGTGGCGGAACATCTCATCGAACGCTACGCCCGTATCCCGGTCGAAGTCGACTACGCCTCGGAATTTCGTTATCGAAACGTGCCCTTGGATCCGGCGACCCTTTTTATTGTCATCTCGCAGTCGGGGGAGACGATTGATACCTTGTCCGCCATGCGCGAAGCCAAACGCAAAGGCTTCAATGTTTTGGCAATCTGTAACACGGTGGGGTCTTCGATTGCCCGCGAAGCAGATGGGGGTATCTATCAGCATGCCGGACCGGAAATCGGGGTCGCTTCCACCAAGGCGTTTACGTCGCAGGTCTTGATCGCGGCGATGCTCGCGATTCATCTCGGTCGCTTACGGGATCTGAGTTATGCGGAAGGGGCCGCGCTCGTGAAGGCACTCAAACGAGTGCCTGAACTGGTGGAGCAAACGTTGAAACAAGCCGAAAAAATAAAGGTGGTGGCAGAAGTTTTTGCGCACCACCCCGATTTTTTGTTTCTAGGACGGATGGATCTATTTCCGATCGCGTTAGAAGGGGCACTGAAACTCAAAGAAATCTCCTACATCCATGCGGAGGGCTATCCTGCCGCCGAGATGAAACACGGTCCGATCGCACTGATAAGTAAAGATTGTCCGTCATTGGTAATCGCGCCCCGAGGGGAACTATTGAACAAAGTCATCTCGTCGATGCAGGAAGTGAAAGCGAGGGGCGGCCCTATCATTGCGTTGACGAACGAAGGCACGGAACTGCCCGCAGGATTGGCGGATGCGACCCTAATTATTCCTGAGTGCGACGATATTGTATTACCGCTGTTGGCGACGATCCCACTGCAACTCTTCAGTTATTACGTCGCCTGCGCTCGAGGCTGTGATGTTGATAAACCACGCAACTTAGCGAAAGCGGTGACGGTGGAGTAGAGGGCTAGTCTCGAGCCTGAAACTTGAAAGTGGGAACCTGAAACTCGAATAAGAGCGAGGGGTTGGAGTCGGCGAGTCGCGGAGCGAATCGATGACGCCGACGGGGTCCTCCGGGCAGGCGAGGAACCTAATGGAACCTTGAGATCTGAAGCTTTGAAATTGAAAGCCAAGAGATCAGAGGTGAAACAAAAAAACCGAGCAGGAAACCACATGATGACATCCCACGAGTAAAAGATCCAGATGCGCCAGCGAACGAAAGCGTTCGCGAGCAGAGTGGGGCGCTTTTATTGCGGGTTGGATAAGACTCGCGAAGAATTGAAAATTCCGGGGAAACAGTTGCTTCGGCCGGGGACGTCAGTGGCCGCCAATTACCGAAAGGCTTCCCGTAGTCGTTCTTCGGCGGAATTCATCGCGAAAATTCGATTGGATTCGCAAGAGGCGAATGAAGTCTCAACTTTTGCTCGAGTGATTACGTGATGACTGCGGAATCGACCTTGGGCTGATTGAGCCGATTCGGAACGAGTCCGATGAACTGATCGCAATTTTCGTGATCAAGTCGAAAAATACCAAGGAAAACCCAAAGGGATCCGTCTTCAAGATTCAGCGCTCAGGTTTGTCTCCACATTCAGGTTTTAGGTCTCCAGTCTCAGGTTTCTTTAGCCCCAAGTGTAATTATGAATAAAATCTTTGGAACTGACGGTGTGCGTGGCACGGCGAACATTGAGCCGGTGACCGCCGAAACTGCCCTGAAGCTAGGGCGGGCGGCGGCGCACGTATTTAAAACGCAATATGATCAGTCGCGTGGCGGCGGGCGACATAAGATTGTGATCGGCAAGGATACTCGTCTTTCAGGTTACATGTTGGAGAACGCCATCGCGGCCGGAGTGCTTTCCATGGGGGTGGACGTGCTGTTGGTCGGACCATTGCCCACTCCCGGCGTGGCTTATGTCACCCGCAGCCTGCGGGCCGACGCGGGTATCGTCATCACTGCCTCCCATAATCCCTACGAGGATAATGGGATTAAGTTCTTCCGGGCCGACGGGTACAAGCTGGATGATCCGATCGAACGGCGAATCGAGGAACTGGTGTTCAGCGGTGAAATCGATGACATTCGCCCCACCGCCGATGCGATCGGCAAGGCGACCCGGATTGATGATGCGCTGGGACGCTACATCGAATACGCCAAATCTTCCTTCCCTCGCGGGTTGACGCTTGAGGGGCTCAAAGTCGTGGTCGATTGTGGAAATGGGGCCGCTTACAAAGCGACGCCCTGCGCCCTGCGGGAACTGGGCGCGGAGGTCACGGTTTTTGGTCATCAACCCACGGGGCGGAACATCAATCTGGATTGTGGCTCGATGTATCCGGAGGTGATTTGTGCCCGGGTGAAGGAACTCGGCGCAGACATCGGTATTGCGCACGACGGCGATGCCGACCGCGTGATGCTCTGCGATGAATATGGGGAACTGCTCGACGGAGACGACATCATGGCGATTGCCGCGCTCGATCTCCTCTCCCAGGGAAAACTCGCCCAAAACACTCTGGTCGCGACCGTGATGAGCAATGCGGGCTTGGACATCGCCATCAAAGCGGCTGGCGGACAAATCGTGCGGACGGGCGTGGGCGACAAGCTCGTGATCGAAGAAATGCTTCGTTCCAACCACAATTTCGGTGGTGAAGCCAGTGGCCATCTGATTTTCCGGGATTACGCCAGCACGGGGGACGGACTCGTGGCCGCGTTGCAGATTCTCAGTATAATGAAGAACCGGGGCCAGCCCCTCTCGGCGCTGCGCCAAGGCTGGACCCGCCTCCCCCAACTGGTCACCAACCTCAAAGTCCGGGTGAAAGCACCGTTGGTTGATTTGCCGGAAGTTTTGTCGCTGGTATCGGAAGCGGAGACAGTTCTCAAAGCGCAGGGAGGGCGAGTGTTTCTGCGGTACTCCGGCACCGAGCCTAAGGTGCGGTTGCTCCTTGAAGGCACCGACCAAGCGGAGCTGCAGCATTGGTCGGATCGAATCATGGCGCAATTGCAGCATGAGATTGGCGTATGATGCAGAGTTCCTTCATGCTCGACTCCCTCAGGTTTCAAGTTTGTTCCTCGTTTGCCCAAAGGGCACCCAACTGCGTCACCCCTCCGGGGCAAATCGCTACACGATTTACCATCTACGCCTCCCGGCGCCGTCAGGTCTCTAATTTGTCGCTTCAGCATTGGTCAGATCGAATTATCAACCAGTTGCGTGCACTAATCGGCGCTTAAAACAGATTTCTTTATGCTCGACACCGTCCTCCGCGCCTCTGCGTTAAGACCCTCCGCCTTCAGATCTCAGTCTTCAGTTTTGAAGGCTCAAAATATCAGACATTCTGGTTTGACCTCTTTTCAGTCCCAATAGATATGAACTATAAATCATGAAAACGATTGATTTGGAAAAAGATGCGTTATGCTTACCGCCACGTAAGCGGGCGGCGATGGCCTCGCGGCTTTTGGAGAGTTTAACGAGTGAAACCGAGCGTCGGCACTCCGCCGCATGGAGCGAGGAGGCGGATGCCCGAATCGCCGCCTATGATGCCGGCAAGATCAGTGCGAAAACGGCTGAACATGTGCTGGCGTATCGAGGCAAGCGAGCCAAGTGAAAGTTTGATTTCTAAGCATTGCGGAGCAGGAGTATCAAGATGCCTATGATTATTATGAAGGTGTCGTCGAAGGTCTTGGAATGCAGTTTAAGGAAGAGTTGGTGATCGACCTAAAGCGCATCAAAGAATTCCCGGAGGCGTGGCAACGGGTTTCATCAAAATCGCGCCGATGCCGTTTCGACCGTTTTCCCTGCGGTTTGGTTTATCAAGTTAGAGCCGAGGAATTGTTGGTGGTCGCAGTCATGCAACTGAGCAAAGAGCCTAGTTATTGGGTAAAGCGTTTGTGAAGTAGGTGGAAGAGGTAGGGCCTGAACTTGAACTCAAGGCGAAGCGGCTTCGCCTTGAGTTCCAACAATCGGAAGAGATGAACAAACCTCACAATTCGCAGCCAGCCCAGTTAGATCGATGGGTAAGAAAGTAGCAAGTAACGGCCTGCCCCTCCAACACGCCCTCCATCCTGCCCACCGTAGGCTTGGCGGAGGCGGGAGGCACAGCGGCGGAGGGTCTCAATCCTCAGGTTTGCTCCTTCCCCCGCCCTGAAGGGCACCCGTGTCGTCGGCCCCTTGGGCCATCGTTGCTGCGATGCCATCTTTGCGCTGCCGCGCTTCGTCACGTTTCAGCCTTCAAATTTGCTTCTACGCCTTCCCGCCTTCGCGCCTCTGCGTTAATTTGTTCCAGTCAGAATCTTTCAACGCAAAGTCGCTAAGTCGCAGAGCATCCAACCCACATTGAATCAGTCCTTCGCGCCTCTGCGCCTTTGCGTTAAATTCCCTTCCCATCCCTCCCAATCATTTCAACGCAAAGCCGCAGAGCCGCTAAGCATCCAATCCACATACACCTCGATCCTAGCGTCCTTACCGTCTTCGCGTCTTTGCGTTAAATTCCGTGTTTCTTTCCCAACCATCTCAACGCCAAGCCGCCAAGTCGCTAAGCCGCAGAGCACCCAATCCACATACACCTCGATCCTAGCGTCCTTCCCGCCTCTGCGCCTTTGCGTTAAACTCCTTCTCATTCCTCCCAATCATTTCAACGCAAAGTCGCTAAGTCGCAGAGCATCCAACCCACATTGAATCAGTCCTTAGCGTCCTTCCCGCCTTTGCGTTAAGCATCCTTTTTCAAACTCCGTCTGTTCTCCGAGCCTTCTTCTACTTGCGCGTGGGGCCACCTTGGCTGAAATTACATCATTATGAAAAAAACCCTCAAGATCATCGTCGAAAAACACGCTGATGGTTACGTCGCCTATCCGGTGGGAGTTGCCGGGGTGGTGGTGGGGCAGGGAGATACTTTCGAGGCCGCGCTACAGGATGTAAAATCCGCGATCCAGTTCCATTTGGAAACATTTGGCGCAGAAGTGCTGGAGCCCGAAACTCCGGCCCTCGACGCCTTTGTCGCGGAAACGACGATTTGATAAGTTGCCGGGCCCATGCCTAAATTTCCCATCGACGCATCCAAGACACGCGTGTTGCGGGCATTGCTGATTCTGGGGTTTGTTATCGTGCGCGAACGCGAGCATATTTCCATGGTTCGGCTTAATGCCGACGGAAGCAAAACGCCGCTCACGTTACCCAATCATGCGCGTCTTAAAGGATCCACTTTGCGGGTCATCTTGCGCCAATCGAATATTTCTCGGGATGATTTCTTAGCGGCTTACGAACGCGCCTGACAACGAGCCGCTTCCTCAAGATATCAGACATTCCGGATTCCCCCCCCTTTTTCAGCGAGTCCTTCCCGTCTTCGCGCCTCTGCGTTAAACTCCGTATTTCTTTCCCAATCATTTCAACGCCAAGCCGCCAAGCCGCTAAGCATTAAAACCGCATGATCGTCCTTCGCGTCCTTCCCGCCTTCGCGTCTTTGCGTTAAATTCCGTGTTTCTCCATCCTT
>Ga0208414_1002813_pt1 | contig 11070 bp, 9 predicted proteins | sample AntAceMetag02UKE_FD_184770 | JGI IMG/M metagenome (GOLD analysis project Ga0208414, IMG submission 184770) | Saline lake microbial communities from Ace Lake, Antarctica - Antarctic Ace Lake Metagenome 02UKE (SPAdes) (version 2) | ecosystem: Environmental > Aquatic > Non-marine Saline and Alkaline...
ACGTTTCCTGATATGTTACCAGTCGCACTTCCATCAACATATATTCCTATCGGACTATTTATTGAAAATGTAGCGCTAGAGGTGTCAATATTGGTTATTGCAAGGTCTACTAAAATAGTTTCAATTGAATTATATGAAATAATATCATCTTTAGTATTCACTATGAATTTATTAAGATCATCTATTTCAACAATACCCAATGGTGCAGTATCAGATCGGTATTTGTATAATGGAACTGTAGGGTCGTATCGCAAGGTAATGACTGGTCCCGGAACATTAGAAGACGATGATAATGACGGAATATATAAATCATTAATACATGATGTCACACTCGCCGCCGTTATATTCCTTCCGACTGCTTTAGAAAACTGCTGTGACTTGGTGAGTTTATTTGTTTGAGTGGAATTATTATTATATTGTAAAATTTCCGCTTTGCGACGCATGTCTAATTGAGACGGTGTATAATTCGTATTTAAATAGGGGTTTTGAACTCCTTCGAATCTAATTGGTGGCAATGTCATTTGAATAAAAGCCCTACGTTGTCTAAGTGTTTCGCAAGTAGTATCTCCCATAATATAATAATAAATTACATTATATTATGCTTGAGGTTTGAACCATATATTTGATAAATAATCAAATTTGGTATCACGTTGATTAACAGCGGTTTTAAGGTTTGGTCCCGCTAAAGTAATATTGTTTATATGGAAAACATTTAAAGCTGTATTGAAATAACGAAGGTCTGACATCATTCCGTTAAATCTTCCCACTATAATATCGCCATAATTCTGTTTTGGTACGTTAGTAAATACATACCGTCTTGCGACTGTTCCGTTAACGTAAACATCCATAATTTTATTTTGTAAACGGATAGCAATATTAAACCACCGACTCAATGGTATATTAACGATTTCTATAATTTCATTCGGTCCGGCTACTGAATCCATTCGAATTTGAATCGTTCCTGAATTATCTGTTTTCTTCAATTTCATACTAGGACCATTTTGCTGAATACCATCACCTTTGCTAAATATAGTATCAATATCACCATTAAGGGGTAATTCGTTTAAATTCAACCAAACACTCCAAGTAAATTCAATACCTTTGGATGCATTATTTGAACGATATATAGTGACTGAATTTGAATTTTTAGGGTCCTGAGGTATGGTAACTGCTGTATTACCATTTATTAGACCTTTTATCACATACGGGGATAAATTTGGACGCGAGAAGTAACTAATTATATATACTCCTAAATTCATTAACATTATAAATGCAATCAAAACAAATATTAAAAACACAAATTTGGATATAGCGGTATTTGAATTTACAAATTCACTACTAGCAGAACCTAAATCTGCATCAGCTGTTAAACTTGACAATCCAGATGTTATTCTATTTGTAGCGCCAGAAATTGTATCTGAAACTCCTGTCTGTATTTCGGAAAATCGTTCATTTAGTGGCATATTAACGTCCATCTATATAATTATATTAGGATTTTAATTACATCATTGAATAGTAAAATGTCCATTTTTATTATATACATAGTTAGAACCGATGAACATTTGAATCCGCACCCTACGGGTGCATGTTCCAAGATTATCGGTCATTGACCACGAAGAATATAAATCCGCTATTCGGATTGAATCCTTCGTTGGTTTAGAATAAAGAAATCGATCTTGCAACAGCATTATCCCTCATTAACGAAATATTCATATTGTATCGATTTACTAAATTAGCAAGTCCTTTATCAGAACCGCTTCCCTCCATATATAAATTCCAAGCGGTTTGAGGGTTAGATGGTGAGAGAACCCGACTGAATTTACTCATATATGTGCCAGGTATAACCCCGAATGAGATATTGGATGTATTATCGGGAGAGTGTTTCATTCCACCTATCCCAACAGGATCAATAACTGATTTTACCAATTTTCCATCTAAATACATATCAATTGTGGAATTATCAATACTTATAGTTATAAGTGTCCATTTTTGTAAAGGGAAATTATTGGATATTTGATACGAAGTATCATGATTATTTAAGCTATTAGTAGTACCTATTCTACGATATAATTTCATACTCAATGTAGAAGTAGTTCCGTCAATAAACAATCCAAGATCATTTATGCGATTAAATATTTGTGTTGATGTATTGTTTTGTATTGGTTTATCCATGTAGATCCATACATTATATGTATACCTAACAGCGTCAGGTTTGGTAAGACTGCTCGCACTTATATCGGCGATTTTATCTTTCATATCAACTTCTTTAGATATCAATGTCGTGCCATATATGCTTGTGTATATCATATATATGATCACTACGATTAGTAACACTGAAAGTAAAATAACTAAGAAATTCATTTATATATAATTTCAAGTTATTTTATTTACTGGTGGGTTTTTATTATATAATAAATTATAATTTTGTATTATTTTTGTATAAGTAAGTGGTGTTATGTAATAATTTACATTACAAATTGCTCCATAAAGACCATCTGAACTTCCAATATTAATGGAATTTGACTCTGTATTATCTGTGTTTAAACGTTTACTATTTGCGAATGTTCTCTCTAAATTTCCATTGATGAAAATATCAACAGTTTTATTTTCATTGAAATTTAAAACGATATTGTTCCATTTTTGGTTTTGCATACTTATATCATATGGTTTGCCTTCGCCGATTGTGAACCTATATTTATCTTTGATTGGATCGTTTCTTGATGTAATATATTCTATTTTTGGGAAGGAATCGCCATAAGAGAATATATGCGATTTATCTAGTGAATTACTCGGTTGATTTAAATATACCCACATTGATATTGAATAATTTGCTCGTGTTGTTTTTTTAGAACCATCATCTTGCGTGTCGAATGTATTTGTAACTGGCATATCTAAAAAAACTGGTTCGTTTATAATTTGTATACTATCATTCATTAGCTTGGATGAAAATAATTTGGGTAGTGCAATGTATCCAAATACTAGTATAATTTGTAGAACTAATAAAATAAATGTAACGCTAGATGTCAAATTATACTGTTGTTTGAAATATTTGACAAGGTCCTCAAACAAACAAGGAATGTAAACAATCAGATTCAATATAAATCCTAACCAATCTGAAGAATTATTCAGATAGCGCAATATTTGGTTATTTAAAAATGATAATCCAACAATTATGATTGATATTACTAAACTGATTTCAACAATATTAATGAATAATCTGGTTGTAGGGTTGCGAGAAGAACTGTCAAAAAATTTATACCGTTTTAAATAATTTTTATAAAACTCAACAATTATTCCACCTATTAAAAATAATAGAATAAAAGCAATAATAGGACCCTTTATTAACAGACTTGATTTATCCATAAACAACTTATATAGCGATATGGCTACAATTATCATCAATATGGAAATTACAATAGCAAATGATTGTGTTTCGGATATACCAATATCGGACGATACATAAAATAAACTTAACATCATAGCAACTAATAAAACAACTAATACTGTTTGACCGCTATTCATATTAAGACTTGACATAAATGTAGATTCAGACATAATTTACCTAAACGTCTATATATTACTACTATAAATTTTCAATAGCAGTTTTCTTCCCATGACAATCTCTACATAGAGCAATTAGATTGTTAACGTGATTACTTCCACCATTTTCCAAGCGAATTGTATGATCAACCTCAAACCATGCAGGTAGTTGTTTTTTACAATCACCACAATGCCAATTTTGTTGGGCGGCTACAAACTTCTTTTTGGTTTCGCTAACCGACCGTTTTGTAGCAACCTTTGTATCTATTCCTCCTGAATTCATTATACGATTCTCATATTGCTGTGTACGTGGAACATTGAAATCATGTTTTGATGTAAAATCCAAAATAGGTGAGATCATATTTGTGGTGCTCTTATCAATTGGTAAATATTTAAGATACTCATTGGATGCGACCAACATTGTATGTGCCCTCTCTGGATTCTTTCGCATAACCCAACACAACATATATCCAGCAAATGCAACGCCTATCATCTGATAGTATTTCTTCCATGATAATGCAATTTTCATATATTTGCCGTCGGTATGTATATTGGATATTACAAATATTGTTATTATAAATATAACAATCTCAAATCGCATCTCTATATAGTATATGTATATCTAAGATTCCTTCGTCATAATGTATATTACGAGAATACAAGATAATGTAAATGCCGTGTGTATATAATGTTTTTTAATATTTAATGTTTCGCTTAATACGAATGGTTTAGCCTTGTAATACGATTTGTATATATCAATCGATTTCAAAAACGAAATTTCTTCTTTACCAATCGATACATTAACCTTGTTATGTATGAAATGGACCCAGCGTATAAATGATTCACGTGAATCTAAATACGGAGTTACTGGATATTTATCCAACAAATTGCTAAATTTATTGCCAATCTCTGAAACCGGTATGAATAAAGGCATATTTTGTATTAAATCATAATATTTTCGTTTCGTAACTGCATTTGGTGATTCGGGATAGGAATGAGCAATAGTATGTAGAAAAAACCAATAATGTGGTCCCCATACGTCAGGTTCGAAATTCATATACACAAACTATATAGAACAATTGTATTATAAATACGAAGATTGTCGATGAATAAAAATACAAATTGTAACAATTGTGGTAAATCTGGACATATATTTAGTAATTGTAAAATGCCAATTACCAGTTATGGAGTCATTGCATTTCGTAAACCTAAAAACGAAGGTGATATTCAATATTTGATGATTTGTAGAAAAGATACTCTCGGATATATTGATTTTATGCGTGGTAAATATTCAATAAATAATAAAGAATACATAATGAATATGATGAAACAAATGACAAATAATGAGAAACAACAATTATTATCTAAAGATTTTGAAGAGTTATGGAAAAACATATGGGGTAACGGGTTTTATAACAATCGATATAAACTTGAAGAAAGTATATCAAATGATAAATTTAATGCATTGATTGCCGGTGTAACTGTAGAAAATGATTCTTATTCATTGAAAAGTATTATCGATGAATCGCAAAAATACGGTCAATGGACGGAACCTGAATGGGGGTTTCCGAAAGGTCGTCGTAATACTAATGAAACTGATTATGAATGTGCAATTCGTGAATTCTCTGAAGAAACGGGTTTCAGTAAAAATATAATAAAACCTGTTCATAACGTCATTCCATTCGAGGAAATTTTTACAGGTTCTAATTATTTTTCATACAAACATAAATATTTCTTAGTGAATATAGAATATAACAATACATTGAATATACAAAATTATCAACGTTCTGAAGTATCAAAAATGAATTGGTCGTCCATTGATGATTGTCTAGCAAATATACGGGATTACAATTTAGAAAAAAAACGAATTATAACAAACGTTGATACGTCATTAAAACAATTAACTGTATATCAATTGTGATAAAAATGACATATTTATATATATATAATATATATATGCCACCGAATAAGACAAAAAAATATAAAATATGTCCGCTGGAAGTATGCCCAACGGGAGAATGCCCTGAAGATATGAAGTGGCATTTTCATAAACAACATTGTATATATGTAAAATGTCCGGCTAAAATATGTCCATCTGGAGAATGTTCAAGGAATACAGATTGGAATGTAGCTACACAAAAATGCAGAATTAAACCATATACGGATTGGACTCCTGTAAAAAATGGCGTACGTTATTTACCAGAAGACTTAAAAAGTATGGTTGGTGAAGAAGCATATAAACGTGACTATGAAGACGAAGCAACGAAACGAGGCGAAACGATTGCTTTAAGACGTATACAAAGAAAAATTAAAATTGGTGAACCGATTATTATCGTAGATCCTATACCTATCATAGAACCCGAAATTAAACCGATTGCCGCACCATTAGTTGTTCGAAAGGCAACAAAGAAGGTATCTATATCCACTAGGTCACCCATTATTGTAAATAAATTTAAAGGAAACATACCGACAATTGAAGAAATTCCAGAAGAACCTGAACCTACGCCACCTAGAGAACCTGAACCTACGCCACCTAGAGAACCCGAACCTACGCCACCTAGAGAACCCGAACCTATCCCAGAAGATGAAGATGTGATCGAAGAAGAATATGTAGATAATTCTGAACATGAGTATTTATACCCTCATCTAGATGATCCCAACTTCAGTTTGAAAATTGCAAAACGAAAAGAGTTTAATGATTATCAGTATGATGGTTCGGTAACATCTATCGAAGATATACAGGAACAAGCATCTAAATTATGTACTGCCGATTTCGAATTAATGCCACATCAAACTTTCGTTAAAAATTTCATGTCATTACAAACACCATATAACAGCTTATTATTATATCACGGATTAGGGACAGGGAAAACATGTTCTGCGATTGGAGTATCTGAAGAAATGCGTAGATATATGAAACAAATCGGTTTGAAAAAATCAATAATGATAATTGCTTCGCCGAACGTACAAAATAACTTCATGTTACAATTATTCGACGAACGCAAACTTAAATTAGAAGATGGTATATGGAATTTAAATACTTGTGTTGGTAATATGTTATTGAAAGAGATCAACCCAACCGATACAAAAGGTTATGAGAGCGATCGGGAGAACATTACTTATCAAATAAGGTCTATTATACGTCAATATTACGTATTTATGGGATATATACAATTCGCGAATTTTATTAATGAATCGATTGAAATAAAAGGTGATATATCATATTCAGACAACGAGAGAGAACGTATTAAAAAACAACGCATTAAAAATATTTTCAATAGTCGTTTGATAGTAATTGATGAAGTTCATAATATACGTACTACAAAAATAAACAGCACTCGCAAACCATCGGATTTATTGATGGAAGTAGTTAAATATACGGATAGTATGAAACTACTATTATTATCGGCAACACCTATGTATAACTCATATCAGGAAATCATATGGCTAACTAATTTGATGAATTTGAATGACAAACGTAAAATGTGTAAAATATCAGATATATTTGAACCAGATGGTAATTTCATACCAAATAAAGGTAAGGAACTACTAATTCGGAAGTTAAATGGATACGTTTCATACATAAGAGGAGAGAACCCTTATACATTCCCGTTTCGGGTTTACCCAGATAAGGATGAATCAGCTATATATCCAACAATACAAATGAATGATAAACCGATTGAACCTGGCAAGGAATTGAAATATATTAATGTATTTACAAATGGAATAGGTGAATATCAAGAAAAGGTATATAAAATGTGTATAGAGAACCTGTATAAACGAAGCGAAGATGCAAAGAATGCATTTGAAGATAAGGAATCATTCGGATATTCGATTTTACAAAAGCCATTAGAAGCTTTAAATATTGTGTATCCATCAGACGAATACAATCCAGATGCAACATATACAATCGAAGAGGAAAGCGATCTAATTGTAAATATGATTGGTAAGACTGGATTATCCAATATTATGCAAACCAAACCAAATTTTGAATATAAATCGAATAAATATGGTCGCATATTCAGCCCATCGGAATTGCCAAAATACAGTACAAAAATTGCCAAATTTTGTGAAATAGTTAAACGGTCTGATGGAATTATTCTGATATATTCACAATATATAGACGGTGGTGCTGTGCCAATTGCATTGGCATTAGAAGAAATTGGATTTACTCGTTACAGTTCAGATACAAATGCAAAATCGCTGTTTAATGTTGCACCAGTTCCACCAGTTGGATATAATTCAAATATAGCAAATAGTTCACAAGCAAAATACGTGATGATTACAGGCGATTTGACATATTCCCCAAATAATAGTGAAGATATTAAATATTTGAATAGTGAAGAGAACGTCGACGGAAAACTAGTAAAAGTTATAATAATTTCAAAAGCCGCTGGTGAAGGAATTGATTTCAAGAACATCAGACAAGTACACATACTGGAACCATGGTATAATATGAACCGTATAGAACAAATTATCGGTCGTGCAGTACGAAATTTAAGTCACTGTAAATTACCATACGAAAAACGAAATGTTGAAATATTCCTATACTCTACCTTACTTGGAACACAAAAAGAAGCTGCGGATATGTATGTATATCGCCTCGCAGAACAAAAAGCAATTGTTATTGGAAGAGTGACTCGTGTTCTCAAAAATATCGCCGTAGATTGTCTTTTGAATATTGCACAGACCAATTTTACCACTTCTATGTTACAAAAACTTATTAAAAATGTAACCATAAAATTATCTTTATCTAGTGGCGGGACAAAGGAATATGAAATAGGCGACAAACCGCACACAGAAATATGTGATTATATGGATAATTGTGAAATCAAATGTTACCCAAATGAGGTTCTCCCATCCAATGATGAAGTCAAATACGATACATATAGCGAAGAATTCCTAGATGGTAATAACACAATAATAATACAACGTATTCGTAACCTATTTAAGGATAGATATTTTTATACAATCGATGAGATATTTCAGAAAATCAACAAATTTAAAAAATATCCCAAAGAGCAAATATATTCATCGCTTACACGAATGCTAGATAACTCAAACGAATATGTTACTGATAAATATGGACGATTGGGAAATATAATTAATAATAACGACACGTATTTATTTCAACCAGTCGAGATAACCGACTTAAACGCATCTGTATACGAAAGGATCGTTCCAGTTGATTTTAAACATAAAAATATATCTATTGAAATACAAAAAAGAAAACGCATAGCAGACAATAGTAATAATTACAAATTAATTGTTGAGAACCTAACCGATATATTCAATATGGCGTTATCCTCTGGCGACTCGGATGATAATTGGTATTCGGGATTTCATATAATAAAAAATCACCTAATTAAAGAGTATTCATTTACGATAGATCGACTAAAAAAACATTTGGTAAACCACATGATTGATAACATGTTGACTGCTGACAAGATTTTAATATTAAATACAATGTACACGAGTGACATAAATGGTACCAGTAGTGAATCGGAAATAGAGAAACTTATACGGAACTATTTCGATGATAATATAATAACAGCTGGAAATGGTAATATAGGGATTAGTTTAACAACGGATAATAAGACTACCCGAATCTACCATCCATCGGATAGCGGATGGATTGAAGCACAATATGTAGAAACAGCAAATATAATACGTTCAACAGAATATAGGATAAAATACGTATTTCAAAAACAAAAATTAAACGACGTTATTGGCTTCACCGCATGGTTTGAAAAAGGAACACGCAGACGAGAATATGTATTTAAAACCAAATATCAGAATGCAGAACGAAATAAACTCGGACGAGTAACATGTAGTGCATTGGCAGAATATACACGCCCTATATTAAATTCGCTTGTTGGAGAACCTAACAAATATAATGCAAGTAGTCTTAAGGAATATAAGATAAATACTACAACGAAAGTGTGTATTCTCATTGAAGTTCTGATGCGAGAATTTAACGATAGTAAGAGTGAAAAAATATGGTATATAAATAATGAACGTGTTCTGATTAACAGAATTTATGAGATGCAAGCGTAAAATTGATTTCTTATTATAATATACATATAACAAGATATAAAATGGCACAATTAAATAACGAAAAAATATATGGGGTCTATATTAAGTCAATTCTCAACAAGAAAGTTGTATTATCCATCACTGAGATAGGAAGCAATACGAAGAAAATTCTCGAAGAAAAAATTACATATGGTGTAGAAGGAAAGTGTATAGCAGAGGGATTTATACGACCAGGTTCGGTTAGAGTTATTAGTTATTCATCACCCATTATACACGGAGATGATGTCGAATTCCATGCAGTATTTGAATGTATGATATGTCATCCCGTAGAAGGTATGAAAATAGAATGTGTAAGTAAAACGATAACCAAAGCAGGTATTCACGCAGAGGTTGTGGATATGAACGAGGTTGTTCCAGTCGTAGTATTTATCGCACGCGATCATCACAACACAGACAAATATTTCAACACAGTGAAGGAGAACATGGATATTGTCATTAAGGTTATCGGTGTTAGATACGAGTTAAATGACCCATATATATGTGTAATTGGGCAATTGATAGAGAAAACGATAATCCAGGTTAAAAAACCGAGAATAAAAGTAGGAGGAGAAAGTGATTTATTAATATAATAAAAATATTTAGATATAACATTTATTAATATATAATAATGGAATTCGATTTAGAAACGATTAAACGCAAGGTCGAATCACTCGCTAAAATTAATCAGATAGATATATTGCGTATTCTCAAGAATAGTTCAGGAATTAAAATAAATGAAAACAAAAGTGGTGTTTTCGTGAATTTATCTTTTTTACCGAAACAGACAATAGATGAGATTATTCAATATATTCAATATATTCAGGAACAGGAAACAGCATTACAATTGATCGAATCACAAAAAAATGCTTTTAAAAATGAGTTTTTTAAAGAAGAAACGATAAATTATTCTGACCGATAATAAACAAAATCGACATATTTGATATTTTTTTTTTGGAATATAGTGACCTGAGTAGTTTCCAAGCATTGATAAATCTGTTATTCCCGAACATCCAGTTAAATCTGAAATATGGCGTTTTGAAGCATCGAAACATCTGTTATTTTCGAACATCTTGTTAAATCCAAAGTATGAACATTTCCAAGCATTGATACATCAGTTATTCCACTACAATAAGATAAATTCAATGTATGAACATTTCCAAGCATTGATATATCTGTTATTCCACTACAATAACATAAATCCAAAGTATGAACATTTCCAAGCATTGATACATCAGTTATTCTACTACAATAAGATAAATTCAAGGTATGGACGTTTCCAAGCATTGATACATATGTTATTTCCGAACATCTTGTTAAATTCAAGGTATGGACGTTTCCAAGCATTGATACATCTGTTATTTGTTTACAATATGATAAATTCAAGGTATGGACGTTTCCAAGCATTGATACATCTGTTATTTGGTCACAATTTGATAGATTTAAAGTATCTACGTT
>Ga0208414_1002816_pt1 | contig 11062 bp, 14 predicted proteins | sample AntAceMetag02UKE_FD_184770 | JGI IMG/M metagenome (GOLD analysis project Ga0208414, IMG submission 184770) | Saline lake microbial communities from Ace Lake, Antarctica - Antarctic Ace Lake Metagenome 02UKE (SPAdes) (version 2) | ecosystem: Environmental > Aquatic > Non-marine Saline and...
TTACGCACGAAGCAACTAAAATAGAGTGCAAAGGGTTTAACTGGAGCGCTAGCATGAAGTTTAGAATTCGGCAGTTGAATATCCGTGTGTCTGAGAACCGGACCGTGCTTATGTACCTACAATCAAAATGCCTGCCTGCGGATAAGCCTATGGTGGTTGATAGCGGTCATTGGTGGGTTGCGTATTGTGAGGATAAACCCGCTGGCTTTGCGGCGCTCAGTCGTTCTTCGCAATGGATAAACGCCGGATATATGTGCCGCGCAGGGGTGTTACCTGCGTATCAAGGTCATGGTTTGCAAAAACGCCTTATCCAAGCAAGGATAAATAAAGCCCGCTCGTTAAACTGGGAGTGGCTTGTCACGGACACCACGCAAAACCCTGCAAGCTCCAACAGCCTAATATCCATGGGGTTTAAACTATATGAGCCTACAGTGGCTTGGGGCTATAAAAATAGCTTATACTGGCGCTTGAATGTTTTGGAAGGTCGCAACAATGCCGTATGCAGACCCAGAAGTAAGAAGACAGAAGCATAAAGAGTACTCTCGGCGCTACAATAAAAACAATAAATAAACGGTTATTGCTAAAACCAATTGTTTAAAAATAAAGTCGCGCAAGAAAAAGAAAGTTAAACCAAATTTAAGCGCAAGAAAATGCAACTTAAACAGGGCTAACCGGCAGGCATGTGCCCTCATATACGTCTACTTGGGGGTTGTTGCCCAGCACCGCATAAGCCTTCTTTACCTGTTCTAAACAGCCCTGCTCAGTATACGTAGAGTTACCCTGCATAAACCCACACTGCCCAGCCATACACATAAAAATAACGGGAATCCAAATCATAATAGCCTCCGTGGTTACCCTTACTGTACTGCTAGGGAGCGTTGGGCGCAAGAAGACAAAGAAAAACCCCTCCGGAGAGGGGTTCCAATCAAACACAAGTGCTTGATTTATAACGCTTAAGCGCCGGGGCTGCCGTACATGCCGAGAGCATCGCTGAAACCAAACGAATACCGCTCACGAGCCTTGTAGCGAACGTTTCCGGTATCGAAATCTCCATCCATTCCGGTTGCCATTGGCGTACGAACAAAGTGCTTCATGCCGTTAGGGACATCAGTCTTCAAGAACCAAGCATTTGTGTCGGTCAAGTAGTTGTTGATGGTATAACCCTGTGGGATTGAGCCGTTGTTCTCAATAGCGTTGATGTCGTTGTCAGCCGTACCCACACGTAGCTTGGTTTCCAACAAACGAGTCGCAACGAATTGCAACTGAGGAGGAACGATCAGCTTAAGTGGACGTGCTGCAATCAACATACCACGCTCGTCAGTCCAGCCAGCGATTTGGATAACGGCGTTCTCAAGAGAAGTTTCGTTCAAATCTGCTGCAACTGCGGGAGTGTTGCTATTGACACCGCCAGACACGAGTGGGTGGGAAGCCGAAAATAAAGCCACTCCATCTCCACCAGCAAAGCTAGCACTGAAGCCGTTGTTCAAAACTGAAGCGGCCTTAACTTGCTTTGTGTATGCCATAGCACGGGCCAAGGCTTTGGTGTAGCGAACCGAAAGCGAGTCATAGAGGTTGTCCTCGATAGCTTCTTCCGTCAAGCTGAAACCCAAAGCAATGGTTTCGTGGTTATAGCGGGCGGTAAAGGCTTCCTGTGCATTGTCATAAGAAATGCTGGAACCTTCGTCTTTGACCGGGGCTGGGGCAAAACCCGACAGCTTGGTCTCTTCTTCAAATGAGCGCTCGGAGGTCTCCGTATCGTAGATCTCTTTGTGCTCGTCTTGGTAGGTTGCGTACTCTAAACCGAATAATGCGTTCAATCCGGGGAGTAGCTCCTTCAGTAGTTGTGCGCGTGAAATAGCCATTTATGTGCTCCTTAGACGCCAGTCGTGTTGTCGTACTGGTGAATGTTGATCTTAACGATCAACTCGACAAATGTGTCGGCACCGGTAGCGGTTTCAGGAACCACGGAAATAACACGAACAGGCAATGTTGCGGTAGTAGCTTCTGATCCAGCAAGAACAGAAACGCCAGAGTTACCAGTGTTCGTGTCGCCCGCACCTTGGATAACAGACACGTTAGCACCAACAGCGGCCAAGGCAGCAGTGGACATGTCGCTAGAGCCATCAGTAACAGCTACTTTAAACACAGCATTTGGATCGTCCACGACGTAGGCAACTGCATCAGCCGCCACTGTGCCCGTGGGCCAGTATTGCGAAGGCAATGGCTGCTTAGTGGTTGGGTTGGTAAAAGCGCAACCAACGAAAACACCTACGGGCGAGCCCGCTGTGGTGCCAGTGAATTTTTCAACAACGCCGCCCGTTACGATAGAAACCAAATCACCATTAAAGATATTAGCAGCATAACCAGACGCGATCTTGATTTGGCGCGTAGCACCAGCGTATGGCATACCGTCTAAACGGTTAATAGGCTTGAAGCCGTAGGGAGCGCTAACAGTAGGGAAAGCCATTTGTTAACTCCAATTAAAATTTAAGAACCTCTTCCAAAGCTCGACGTGGACTTGCGCTCTTTAAATAAGGGCATCCTCGGGTCACTTTGGCGCATAAAGCTGTTATCCACCGACTCTGTCTGCCGGGCACTCTGGTTGGCGTAATAGTTATTACGTTGCTTGACAAGTTCTGTTGGTGTCTTACACAGCATCAGACCGCCGATCTCGATGTTTCCACCTTTTGACGAACTGCGGTCTACGAATAATTTCATCTGTGGCTGCTCTTCGAGCGTCACTGGTTCCCAACCTTCCCGCAGTTTCACGGAAACGTTACGAGGGTCATCTTTATTTAAGATAGCCACCCGGATCCAACGATAAGAGAATCCTTCCTCTACAACAGGTTCCGGCAATAACTCTGGCGGTTTCCATTGCTGGGGACGTTCGGCTTGTGCGCGATTTTGTGTGTCGCGAGGGATACGATTTTCAGCCATTTTAATTCTCCAATTCAGCCATCTTTTTAGCGTACAGCTCAAGAGGTATTCCCAACTTCTTGGCCACGTTTTGCTGCGTTTTTGTCAGGCGAATCTTCTTCGGTGCTGACGTGCGCTGGGCCGAAGCCACAACGGTTTTAGGGCGACTAGCTTGTACAGGGGTTTCCGTGTCCACTTCTATGTCTCCGAAGTATTCTGGAAAGGCTCTGCGCATTGCGTTGTCGATTTTAGTATAGTATTCACCACTTTTCGTATAAGCTTCGCCAAATTCGCGCACCAACTTGTTATGCACTCCGTAGGCAAAACCTGTCATATCTTCGTTGCCGGGCTTCTCGAACCATGAGTTCTTTTCGGCCCAATCAACAACCAGATCATCCAGCTGCGGACTTTGAGGTTGCTGTACAGGTGGAGTATATACGGTATTTTGTTCTCGTTGCAAGTTATTAGGTTTGAAGTTATTTACCTGCTGTGCTTCGTATTGCGCTTTATACAACTCGTCCTGTGCAGACACCACGCTATCAGTGTCCCCAGCATCTAAAGCGGCTTTTAACTTAGCCTTCGCCGAGTTTATATTCAACTCCGCCAGAGATTTCGATTTATCAATGTAGGCGTTCTGTCCCATGCTGACATAATCTTGGAGTTTCTTATTCTCCGAGGACATTGCTTGGGCAACTTTCTCTAGCTCAGCCATCTGCCTAGTTAGGGCATCAGCTTTGCGGCGCTCGTCGTGCCGTGCATGGGTTAGTTCTTTCAACCGCTTCTGGACTTTGGCGCTGTACTCGTTGAGCTCTTCTTCTGAGGGTTCCTCAACCTCTCGGTCTAGGGGCTTACGGTTGCGGTCCTCTGGGGGCGTATCATCTACGACTTCAATTTCAGGTTTTTCTTCCTCATCAGTCTCAAGTTCAAGCTCAAATTCTGGCTTATCGGCCTCGTCGGACTTATTCTCGTCTGGAAAAGCATATCTTTGATTCATGGTTTATTCCTTATTTACGCGAAATTCCACGGGGGTCATCTACAACCGCCTCGATAGAATCATCGTTGATGAGCCTAAATTCTTTATTGTGGATAATAAGTCTAGATCCCGAATTAGGTCGAACCAGTACAAAATCACCTTTCTTGCACCAAGGACCAGAAGGGAACCTTTCTTTATCGGTGTAGCAATCAGGGCCAAGATCCACCACAAATAGCACTGTGGTTAAAACTTCCTCGTAGTGAAGTGTTTCGTCAGCTTTTAAAATGCCACCGTCAAAAGCTTTTTCTACTTCTGGAATTGCACATAAAATACGATAGCCTGATGGTTTGGGCAACTGAGTTGCTTTTTCACCTTGCTCCACGCTACCCGCCGTGCCCACGACCTGTGGGTTATCTGGGTTTATTCCGATAAGAATTTCACTCATCGTTTACTCCTGTAAAAGCACAACAATCCGTGTTGCGGTCGGCCCTTTCGGGATTAATCTTCCTGTTCCTGCTTGCTTTCGAGGTCGATAATATCTCGCTCGGCGTAGGCTAAGCCTTCGATAACTCCACACATGCGTTTGTAATCCTCAAACGTCTGGCACTGACCAGTAGCGACGGCATCTGCGACGTCGTTCATGCGCTCTCGTAGTTGTTTACGTAGAACGTCTAATGCTTCCATTACTCATTACCTCCTGTGTTTGGCCGTAACTGAGCCATACGTTGAATTTCTAACTGCTCTTTAGATTTGGCAGCGTCTATACCCATACGCATACCTTTTGCTTCTTGGTCGGCTGCAGCAGCATCAGCCTTTTGAGCGACCTTCATTACCTCTAGTTGCTTCTGGGTTTCGAGCTTGGCTCGGGCTTGCGCGGTGTCGGCACCAATACGTAAGCCTTCTTTCTCCATCTCGGCCTGTAGCTTCTCGCGCTCGTGGGCCAACTTATCAGCCTCTGTTGCGGCATCCAACTGCATCTTCTGTTGCTTGATCTGAACCTCTTGCTGCTTGATCTGTAGCTCAGCTTGCTGCATCTGGACGAGGGGGTCTTGCTGCATTTGCTCGTTCTTCTGTGCCTGAGCCTCTGCTTGGTGCTTGCCTAACAACTGGCCTGCGGCCTCGGCGGACAGACGTGACAACTCTAGTTCGATTTCTTCTGGCAGTTCTGCATCTGGTGCAGGTAGGGTGACACCCAGCTGACGTTGTATTTGCTCTCGGTATCCGAACGCGACGTGCTCTGTGATGTGGGCTTGAGCGGCTTGCATCATAACCTGAGCCTGTGGGTTCTGGCCCATGACTTCCATTAGTACTGGATCTTGCATAGCTGCCATGTGGACTCGAATATGAGCCTCGTGGTCTTGGTACATAAACGCTTTTACGGGTTTACCATTAAGTATGTTCATGTTCTCGCTAATCGGATCGGTAGGCTTCTGATCTTCATCAAGCGGCACTAACTCGTCAGCGTCTTTGATACTGAGTACTTCTAACATCTGGCGATGTAGCTTAGGCAGGTTGTAGATCTCAGGTGCCATCTGGGCCAACTGAATAACCGCTTGATACTGCACAACCCGCTGAGCCAACGTACTGGCGTTAGGGTCACTGACAGGGATAATCTCAACGTAACTGTAGTCTTCTTGCCGTGCGTGAGGTTGGCCGTCTTCTGGCTGGTAGTCGTAGCTCGTGTCGGCGTGGTCCCGAATCATCTTGGCAAGGAGCTTTAATTCCTGCTTCATCGAGAAGTGCATCCGAGCCTGAACCGCAGACATAACCTTCAGGTTTCTCTCAATAAGGGCGAGCGTGGTGCCCACAGGTGCTTGAGCAGACATATCAGACACTTTCATATCTGGGGTAGCCGCAAAGCGCCGTGCCTCTTCCGAGATAATACCTAGCAACGTCAACAGAGTCTGTGAGGGCTCCTTATATGGCAGCGGCATGATATTGTCACGCAACGCACCAGACGAGACGTCCACGTCTCTAAACTCTCCCGGTGAGATGGGAGTGTCATCACCCTTAATACGCAAGCCTCGGGTCTTTAACCCACCCGGTAAATTAGACAGGGTGCCCGCATCAACTAACTGACGTGTAATGGCTGTGGCTGATTTAGCTGAGTTACCAACCAAGTGCACCAAACCAAATCCGTACGAGCCAAAGCCGGGGATGTATTGGTAGTGAACAAAATACTGGTTGGGTTGCTTGTACATGAGTTGCGCAGCCCTATTGCCTTCGGTCTTGGCGGGCACTGGATCCCAGTTACGGCGCACAGCTAGAATATCACCGGTGTCTTTTAGTATTGTGACTACATAAGGTAAGGGAATATCATTACTTTCGCCGTCATCATCTGTTTGCTCGTAGCCGGGAATAACTAGCTCGACGTGCATCTCAAGCAACAGGTGGCGGTCATCGTAAGTCGCCGAGAACCCAGACTCTCTATCTTTAGCCGCTTGGACAGAGTCAATTTGTAGCGTAGGCGCATCATTGATATCAATATCATCTCGGTAGAACCCAGATTCTTGTAGCTTTAGAAGCTCATTGGTGGTTTTACGCATACGGTGTGTGATTCGCTCACACATAGACACATCAGATACGCCGTACGGCAACACAACATCTTCAGCCGGTACAAATATAGATACTTGACGCCCAATGGTGGGGTCGTAATAGACCTTCTTAAACGCCGAACCCGCAATAGGTAGGCTCCACAGCATTTTCTCGTGCTCTGACCGATACTCACGCATGACCTCGGTTAACTGGTAATTCATATCCGCACGGACACGGTCTGCGGCTTGGGTCTTCTTGCGATCAGACTTACCTATAATCTTTGTGCGTACCGGTCCGCTGGCTGGAAAGGTTTCCATAATAGCTTCTGCTTGAAATCGCACTGCGGCTTCAGCAATCATCGGGTGGTGTACACCGCAAGCCCCCTCCCACGGTTCGGTACGCTCTTCATACTTCAGGCCCAGCAGTTTAATACCTTCGGTATATGTTTCTTCCCAATCTTTACGCGAAGATATATCGTTTTCATAATCACGGCACAGGTCACCTGCCATCTCGGCTAATATACCGTCGCTTAACTCCTCGGCTAAGTTGGTGTCGTGGTCGCCTTTAGAATCATCTTCGGGGATAATCGTGATCTCAACTGAGCCGTCGTCTAGCGTGACCATTTCGGGGTCGACAATTTCAATTTCTAAATCGGGTTCGAGCCCCTCAGACTCAGCTTCCATTCCCATCGGTGCCGCATATAAACCTTTCTCAATAGCCATGGTATGTCCTTAAATTAATAATACGCAGCCCTTCTGGGCGCCAAAATCTCATCTCGTTCGTCGGAATCTAGGCGGATAAACCCACCATTTCTAAACCTAGTTAGTGCCATACTCGTGCAGTCGACCATATCGTCATTACCCGCATTAGGAAATGCTGCAACTTGCTCTATTACCTCGTCTGCCCATCGTTTTCCGGCCGGATACCAAACCATACCAGATCTTACAATATCTGAAACGGCGTTTAACCTTGCTATTTTATCGCCTGTACCCCTGTGTGGGGTGAATTCGGACACGGGAATGCCCATTCTACGTAGTTCTTGGAACAAAGGTGTTCCACTTGACTTCTTTTCCACAATAAACGAGTCCGGCGTCCAGTCCTGATATTCTCTGAGCGCTAATTCCTTTAACTCATGGAACTCAACACGCACATTTATAGCATTTAACAGGATAATATGGCTGTTACCGTTAGTTAAATGGTCATCACTGAACACCCCCCACGTTAAAAGCGCCGTGTAATCGGACCTGTTGTTTGTTTCCGCTGCAGCGTCGAGTGTCATGATTATATATTCACATGGGGGCGGGTCCGACGACTCCCAAGCTTGCCACCACTCCCGCCGAATGATGGCGCCTTCTTCGGATGTTGGGTTCTGTTGGTATTGAGCGTTCCACTTAGAGACGGGAAGTTCATCTTTAAGCGCTGTTAATAAGTCTAGGCTCCAGTATTCGGGCCACAAAGGATTGCCAGAAGGGAGAATTGCTGGGAACTCAATCACTTCCCACTTCTCACCATCGCGGTCTATCATGCTTTGCAGTACTTTGCCAACAAGATCCTTTTTTGACCATCTTGTCATAACAATTATAATAGCCCCGTTAGGCTGGAGTCGCTGTCTAGGGCCAGAGGTGTACCACTCAAAAACGCTATCAAACACTTCCGGATTTGTGGCTGCTAATCTTGCTTCTTGTTCCGAGTGTGGGTCGTCAATAATAGCCAGATCCGCGCCCTTACCGGTCATGGTTCCGCCCACGCCGATAGCAAAGTACTCTCCACCGTGGTTGGTAGACCAACGCCCCGCCGCCTTAGAATCCGACCGCAAGGAAACGTTCGGAAATACTTGGGCATATTGTTCCGAGCCCACAAGGTTACGCACCTTACGACCAAATCCCACTGCCAATTCCGCCGTATTAGAGGCTTGGATGACTTTCTTCTCGGGATACTTGCCCAGAAACCAAGAGGGCAATAAATAAGAAGCGAACTCCGACTTAGTATGCCTAGGCGCCAAACAGATAATGAGCCTCTTTAGTTTTCCGTCAGCGATTTCTTGGAACTTCTGAGCCATAACCTTATGATGCCGCCCAGCCACAAATCCGGGCCACATCTCTTTGACATAGACCATAAAGTCCTTCTGAGACTTCTCACGCTTAATACTAGCCTCATACTCGGCAAGCATCTTTAAGAACCCCTCCTGCTCGTGATAAGGGAGCTTCTCTATGGCCTGAGCGATTTCATCTAGCCTCACTCTATATTCCTCAGCTTAAGATAAACCGGCCTTACGCTTCGAGCCCGCCCCTTAGTCCTACGGCAGACCCCTATCTCACATAGCTTATTCATTATCCTATGCACATTAGCTCTACTCTTATCCCCAGTAATACTCATTACATCATCTATAGATGGACCAAACCCAAACCGATTCCACCACTCGTCTATTACAAGGAAGATATCCTTCTGCCTAGATGTCATCTCAGATTCTAAAGCCTGCTCAAATGTTTTAAACTTCATTTCCCAACCTTTACAGTGTAAAGGTAGAATTTTTTATCCTTCAAAATCAATAACCTATAAACGTTATCCACAGAAAAACCCCTAAGTCTGCCTGAGATTCGCATCGTCTGGATTTTCAGAAAATATATCCCCCCCGGCACTGTCATTTTCATCACCTATGGGGGGGTCTTCCCATATAGAGGGGGTGGGGTCGTCGTCTGGAGAATTTTTATCTATAGGCTTTATTTGTTCTGGACTTAGCCTATGGGGGGGTTCGTCTGGGGTCGATTCTAAGGGGAATTGTTCGTGTGGAGTAGTATGTATACTACACAGACCGTCGGGCGGCTCACTTAGGGTGGTGGGGGCTGGGTGGGGTTGCTGGATTGGCTCTACCAAAGCTCCACCCAAACCTGACAACTCAGCCAGCAGACCATCAGCGTCCTCGTCTTTGACTATCACGTCTTGCACATCCACCACGTTGCGCAATGACTCTATCAGCTTAGTGCGTATATCTCTCGACTGATTGACTACTACAGTCTCCTTGCGATCAGTGAATGCCGCGACCTCAGACACCTTACCGAGAAGTTCAAGAGCTTTGATGCGTTGAGCCGGTGGACAATCAGTGTTCAGGGCGTGTTTAGTTAGTTCATGGATTACGAGTTCGCGCAGATGTATGGGCGTTCGGTATCTAGCTGCCTCATGAGCCAACTTGTAGGCATCTATTGTCATTTGTATGTCGGGGCGCGACGCGAGCTTATGACCCGTGACAGCGACTGTATGTGGTTTACCATGGCTGTTGTATGCCCCTCTGTACGCTCCTGACTTTGTTTCACCCAGAGCCACCAATCGAGCAAATTCTTTTTGCTTGGCTGTCAATCGAGACACTGGACTGTTCGCACCCAGCAATACCGTATCGACAGGTATCTGCTCTAGTCCTTCCCTTATTTGCTTCCGTGATAACTTCGCCATACCGATCTGTTCCGTTTTAAGATGCGGCGCGTTACTTGCACCGTTTTCCACTTACCACTGTTTCACGTGAAACGTGCGGTACAAAAAGAGAATATCAACACTGTACACAATCCCAGTACTGTATGCAACCCCAGTCTTAGGCTTTCCTTAACCCTTCCTTCTGATAATCGAAACACACACCGCCATTTATATGCTACTCGCGCGCGCGTTTAACTCTATTAGTGCGGGGCAATCCGACAGTTCCTAGGCTTTCGCAAAACAGAAGGCACCCTTCCAAACATACGAATTGACCGTTTTTTGGTTCTGGTTTGTAATGTAGTTATGCACTAATTAATAGTGTTCCACGTGAAACAGGAGAGCCACTATGAAAGAAATCAAAATCACACAAGCGAACTCGCAAAAAATCGAAGCCGGTTTGCGAGAAATCAATTTGAAATCTACAGCGCATACGTACACACGATTTGATCAAATCGAAGCGTTAATTGTCGACGCTGAAAGCCGATTGACGTCGCTACTCAAAGCAAAAAAACATTTTACGGGCGCTGTTTTTGATGCGACTAGTGGCGCATCAGTGCCGAATGCTTACAAATTTTCACGTGATGCTACCTGTGTCACTTTGACGCGTAAACCAACTGGCTGGTATCTAGTCGAGGCTGTTGCCGCAGTTATCTATAAAGAGGGCGGCAAAAAAATACTTAGTTTGACATCTGATCAAGATGACATTGTGTGCCAAGTGGTGCGCAACCAGTATCGCGTTCAATCGCTGTTAGATTGAACACTCAAGCCCGCATCAATCATGGTGCGGGTAACTTATCCACTACATATATAGAGAGAAAAATAATGAACACTGCACTAAACCGCTCGCAGTCACCCCGCATCATCATAAAATTTACGTTCGAGAAAGTCGCGTTAAACGGCGTGAATGGCTGGCTTGCTACAAAGCGAATGGACGGAGTCTTTTGCGGAACATTTTTCGGCAAAACGAAAAAAACAGCGGTAAGTTCTTTTAACTTTTCAGATGAGTATGAAGAAGATACACAATGAACCGCGCACGCAAAAAAGCCTAAACCCTACCGCCCAGCTTAACCGCTGGGCATCATTGGAGCACCACCATGAACGCAATCGACTTAATGCCAACACTACTCGATGCTTTCCGCGCAGCGATTAACGACTATCGCGGGCAGCCCGATA
>Ga0208414_1002817_pt1 | contig 11061 bp, 10 predicted proteins | sample AntAceMetag02UKE_FD_184770 | JGI IMG/M metagenome (GOLD analysis project Ga0208414, IMG submission 184770) | Saline lake microbial communities from Ace Lake, Antarctica - Antarctic Ace Lake Metagenome 02UKE (SPAdes) (version 2) | ecosystem: Environmental > Aquatic > Non-marine Saline and...
AAGAGTTACGCTATTGAATCCAGGTGCGGTTCGTACCCCATTTTTCGAGGACTTACATTTTGAGCCCGGTGCGCAGCCAGAGAACGCAATTGAGGCAAAAGATGTCGCACAAGCTCTCCTAATGGTATTGCAAGCAAGGCCCGGCACTGTCTTTGAGGAGATTAATATGTCCCCCTTAACCCATGTTTGGCAGAACAAGAAATGAAAACTAAAGGCAGGAAAGAACCGAGAGAACAGAACAAAGAGAACAGAACAAAGAGAACAGAACAGTAGGGTTTAGCAAACAGTAACCAAGTTACACACTCTGCGACAATTTGTCGCAACCCCAAGGCCTTCAATGCTCTGTGTTCGTGGGATAACCTAGGTACAAATAAATTTAACACAGGGTATTTGATATGAGAATTAACACTTTAGCGAAATCTCTAGCTTGCATAGTGACGGCAGTTGTTTTTCAGCTGGCGGCTAGTGCCCACACCGGCTTGAGAGAAACAACACCTGATAATGGCGCGGTAGTTAAGGTAGCGCCAACTGAAATCAATCTATCATTCTCAGGTGACGTTAAATTAATTAAGCTTGAGTTGATGGGAGTTGGTCATGAAATGCCCACTTCATTTGAGCCAAATGTAACCGCTCAAGCTAGCTTTACTTTTGCTACCCCGGGCATGCATCCCGGTAAATTTACGGTTAATTGGGCTGCAATTGGTGCTGATGGTCATACCCTAACCGATTCTTTTGAATTTGAAGTTGATCCTACAAGTACAGCTTCTGTTTCGCCTTGAAGCCGAATTCTTGGTTTGTGAGCTGCGCTCTAACGTTGGGCTAGTATAAGCATGGACCTAGTATAAGAATGGGCGCATTCCTCATCCCAAGCTCTTGGGAGATACTTAACCTACTCTGTAAACTCAGCGTCTATTTTGGCCTTGCGAGTATTGCTGGTGGCAGCCTGTTCCTAGTGCTGTACTCAGATGGAAGCCGAAAAACCACAAACACGATTTTGATTTATTGTGGTATCGGCGCATTTTTGGGCTTTCAAGGAGCTGGGCTGAGTTTCCTATCTCAAGTAGGTCAGATTAACGATGACGGTTTGACCGGCATGTTTGATCTGCCGATTTCTCAAATGCTTCTGGACACCCAGTTAGGGGATGTGACTCTCTACCGCTTGCTAGGGTTTGGGCTCGCATTTTTGGTGAGTATTTTTGTTTTTTTCAGAATTCAGAGACTTAAAGCGCCACCTAGGCCAATATTTTACCGCCGCCTATTCACACTTTACTGCTTTACTCTAATGGGACTGGCTCTGAGCTTCAGGCTTATGGGGCATGTTTCGGTATTAAGTACGATTGCACAGCTGGCTATCGCAGTTCATGTTTTGGCTTTTGGTTATTGGATCGGAATTTTATTCCCCTTATACGCCCTCGCGGGGGTGCCCGACACTAATTTCGTCCAGCTTAAGTTGAAGCGTTTTGGCAGGCATGCGTTTTTGTTACTACTGCTATTAGGTGCGGCAGGTGGGCTGTTGATCTGGCAGCTGTTGGATTCTTGGACCGAGCTTTTTGACACAGCGTATGGCATGAGTATCGTCGTAAAATTACTACTGGTGCTCTTTATTATGGCAATTGCTGTATTCAACAAATGGAGATTAGTGCCTGAATTGAATAGCGAGCACGGGGTTCAGGAGTTTCGGCGATCAGTGACCATCGAGGGTGCCGTTGCTTTGGCAATTTTGCTAGTCACCGCTTATTTATCAACGGTAATTGGGCCCATGCAGATGGACCATTAAAACCCACCACCGGCCAGTTTCTTCGTCTAGACCAAATAGCTTAGCGCGCTGTCTAAGGCCGCTGCCAGAGAGTATTAGGTCAAACGGCTTTCATTTATCACGTGGTTATTTTTTGGCAAATCACCTTCTACAAGCCTTTTGAGTTTTCCCGAGGCTAGATTAAGAACCAACAGTTGAGATTCAGCTTGGTTATTAGAAAAAAGTGCGGCGTTTGTTAATTTTGTTTTTCTGCTGAAAAGAAGTGATTGCCCTAGCGGCGACCATGCCAGATTTAGCAGTTTCTCAGGGTCATGGTATATTGCGCAGGGAGCGCTCATCTCATTTAATGTGCCGACGAAAATTGTTGAACCGTCTTGGTCATAGCTGAGATAGGCATAGCTGCTGCCATCATGGGACACAACAGGTCTGGTGGCCGACTTGTTACCGGCTTCTAGATTGTTGGCGGTAAGAGCAAGTTCCCCCCCTCCTAAGTAGCCTGAGTAGCTTGGCTCGTTAACGATTATCTCATCCACAAGGGCCGTGGGAATTCTTATCAAGCCATCTCGCTCGCTTCCTGAATTACCTACTGAATCGATAGCAAGAGTAGTCGCTAGCAGTGCGGTCAGCGTGATTGCTATGAGCGCGGTTTTGGGAGTTCGGGCCATAGAAATTAGGCTAGGCAGGATGTTTGATAAAAATGCCGGGTTAACTGTCTTATGTGCTTGTGATGCCGCCGGACTTTCATGGTTTGTTGGGCTTTGAACACTCTCTATCTTGCAAACTAGGCGATAGCCTCGCTTAGGTATGGTCTGTATAGCATCTTCACGGCAGCCGCCTCGAAGCTGTTTGCGTAACTCAGAGACAGCACGAGTTAGAGAATTTTCATTGACGATAACGCTAGGCCAAAGCTGTTCTACTAATGAATCTCGGCTGACTACTGTGAATTCGTTGGCTGCCAGGTGACAAAAGAGTAGCATCAATCTTGGCTCTATGGAGCGACTTTGATTGGTTAGCCTATTTTGGAGTCGGTTGAGTTCAGGGGTCACCAGCCAATCTTCCATCGCGAATGATTGGGATAGAAGTGAGGATGCGGACGTTAAGTCTAGCCGTGCGCTTCTGGACGTTGATGTTGAATTCATTTTCTAAAACCCATATATCGTTATTTAACAAAAAGATACGATATTTAATTAATCTAATACATTTATATTTAGCTTTGCAAATTACAACATGCCTCGAGCTACAACTCGGTTTCATGCCTTGAGCTATAACTCGGTTTAGAGCCGAGTGCTTAATGTAAAGTTAGACGGCCAAAATAGGTCAAAGGTTCCAATTATTTCTAACTATGTATGCTAATCAATACCCGTCAATAAACACCAATAGTACAGGCCGTTTGGATGTTTTCTGGATAGTTTGTTCACCCTAATTTCAGGTTTTTCACCACCGGCCACGTTAAATTTTACACCAGAAGCACTTATGAGCCGCTACCTATAAGCTGTCGGAGTGAGTGTAAGGTGAATTGACGGAGAATGATTATGAATTGCACGAAGCAGGTGAACCCAGTTCGAAGAAGCAGTGGACTATTGATTTTATTGCTCACAATGTTAATGAGTAATTTTTCATACGGGATTAGTAAGGAAGCATTGCAGGCGGGTTTTCCTTCGCTCGCCCCTATGCTTGAGAAATCGACACAGGCGGTTGTTAATATCCGAGTCACAAAGCGGATTCGGACCAATGCCGAGTTCTCACTGGGCGAAAACGTTCCAGATGAGGTGCGTCGATTTTTCGAAAGCAGGCCGGATCTCATGCCTCGAAGTCGGCAACAACCTTTAGCCATTGGAGCAGGTTCTGGAGTTATAATTGATGCTGAACAAGGCTACATCATCACCAATCACCATGTGGTTGAGGGCGCGAGCAATATCTCTGTGCAATTATCTGATCAGCGCGTCATAGAAGCATCCTTAATTGGTAGTGATCAGGCTACGGATATTGCCCTTCTTCAAATACCTGGAGATGACCTGGTTGATATTAAGCTTGCGGATATCGAATCTGTTCAGGTTGGAGATTACGTGGTTGCTATAGGCAATCCATTTGGCATTGGGCAAACAGTAACTTCAGGTATTGTTAGCGCTTTAGGGCGTGCCGGTCTGAACAATCAAAATTACGAGGATTTTATCCAGACCGATGCGTCGATAAATGTCGGTAATTCTGGAGGCGCATTGGTTGACCTTGAGGGTCACTTGGTCGGAATTAACACGGCAATAATTAGTGGTAATGGAGGGGGAAGCAATGGTATTGGTTTTGCTGTCCCTTCCGACATGGTCGCTCGAGTCATTGAACACTTGCAGCGTGACGGTGAAGTCCGCAGAGGGATACTAGGTGTGAGCATCGCCACCGCAACGCCAGAAATCATCGCATCGTTAGATGTTGACCTTCAAGAAGGGGCTATAGTCACTAGTGTATTGCACGATAGCGCTGCAGAGAGGGCTGGGGTTCAGGTGTCTGACATTATTGTAGAAATAGATGGACGCCCAATTGATAGCGCTCGGGAACTTCGCAATACCGTGGGTCTAATGCGCCAAGGTAAGGAAGTGGATCTTGTTCTCTATCGAAATGGTGAAAAAACGACTTTGCAGACTACTATCGGCGGCGCTGATGCCCTTTTGGTGAGTGAGGAAGCGGACGCGGGTCTAAATCAGACCTTGAGCGGAGCGAGGCTGCGATCTGTTACGCGCACGAGCGATGGGATAGGCGAGCCTGGTCTATTAGTCGAGCAGATAGATCCCCGCAGTCAGGCAGCGCTAGCAGGCCTTCAGGAAGGAGATATTATCGTCCAAGTTAACCGCGAGAGCGTCGCAAGCTTGGATTCCCTCAATGCTGCTATCGAGGATAGTGATCGATTTTCAGCAGTGACAGTTGTACGAGAAGGGCGGCAAATGCTGCTTTTCGTTCCTCAATCATGAGGCCTTCTTGAGATTTAAAATTTTCAGAGGCTTAATGCGCTAAAATGTGCTCCCTCTTGGCCGATTTAACACTACTTAAGTCGGTTTTTTTTATTCTAAATTGAAAGTGTAAATAAAGCATTGTCATGGTGCAGTGGCAGCAGATTTGTTTTATGGTTACTGCCACTGGAACTTGGCGCTTTTATTCTTCTATTTCACTCACTTATTTCACTCACTTATTTCATTCGCCTAATACACTTACTTATGTTGTCACCTATGTTGTCACTTATTTTATTAACCCAAGCGAATTTCAAAGACTCGCAAATTCTAGAGGTGGTAACCCTTGCAGCAAGTTAAAATTTTAGTTAGGAAAATAGCCAGTTCCGCATGTTTTTTGCTTGCAAGCTCAACCGGTGTCGCAAATGAGATAGCGGCTATTCCAACTGCACGGTCATATAACTATGACATGAGTGAATTCATCCAGTGGATTGAAGAAGCTTCAAGTGAAATTAAAATCCCCGGTGTCGCGATGGCTATTGTCTCTAAAGAGGGGATATCTCATCTAAAGACTTTGGGGGTCAAAAAAGTTGGCGGGACAGACCCTGTCAACTCAGATTCAATATTCAGAATTGCATCAATGTCAAAAACCTTCGCAGGTACCGCAGCAGCGCTATTAGTGGAAGAGGATTTAGTGTCTTGGGATACATTGATGACCGACATGTTCCCCAATATGAAACTTGGAACTCGCGCAAGTTCTCATGGCATTACTCTCAAGCATATCGTTAGTCATTCAACAGGGCTTATGCCTCACAGCTATTCTAATATGCTGGACGATGGTGTGCTGTATAGCAAAATAAAATCAAGATTTAATAAAATACCAACAGTCTGCCGACCCGGTGATTGCTATGGATATCAAAATGTTGTGTTTTCTTTAACCGCTGATGTAGTGGAGCAAAGTACCGGCGATAGCTACGAAGCCTATTTAGAGGAGCACCTGTTCAAGCCGCTAGGCATGATCACGGCATCTGTTGGACTAAATTCCTACGAAGCTAATTCACGGTCGACGGCGCCACACCGCAAGGTTAGAGGATCTTGGCGCTCTACAACGACTAACCCAGCATATTATTCAGTGGCTCCAGCGTCGGGTGTAAATGCTAGTATTTTTGATATGACTCTGTGGCTAAGAGCTAATTTGGGTGCCTTTCCCGAGGTTCTTCCCGCGCAGTTTTTAAAGGATCTGCATACGCCAATTATATCGACCCCAAGGGGCAACTACTTCAACCGTTGGCAAGGGCTTGAAAAAGCATACTACGCAACAGGCTGGCGAGTTTTTGATTACCAAGGCATTCGCGCTATCCACCATGGTGGCGGTGTAAGGGGTTACCGGTCGGAAATGGTTTTCGTACCAGACGCCAATATTGGCGTCATTGTAATGTTTAATGCAGAAACCAAATTAGCCAATGAGGTAGTTCCGGCTTTCCTTGATAATTTGAGTCGAAAAATTTAGCTAATCTACAAGGAAAAAACAAATGAGTTCTGTTATCGAATTACTGAAATCTCATCGTAGTATTCGTAAGTTTACTGATAAAGCGATTGAGCCAGAATTGTTAAATGATTTAGTACTTGCTGGGCAGGCTGCTGCGACTTCAAGCTTTCTTCAAGGCGCAACCATTATTAGGGTTAGCAATAAAGAGACCCGCGAAAAAATCGCAGCGCTTGCTGGCGGTCAAAAATATGTGGAAACAGCCGCTGAGTTTTTTATTTTTTGTGCGGACTTGAAACGTCCAGGCAACTATTGCCGCGAGTACGGGAAAGCTTTCGAAGGCGATTACACCGAGCATTTTATTATTGCAACAGTCGATGTTGCACTGATGGCACAAAGCCTAGTGACGGCAGCGGAATCTGTTGGCTTAGGGATTTGTTACATTGGCGGTATACGCAACAATCCAGGCCCTGTTTCAGAGCTGCTCGAGCTGCCACATGGTGTTTATCCGGTATTTGGTCTTTGCTTAGGTTATCCAGATCAAGACCCTGAAGTAAAGCCGAGGCTGCCAGTTCCAGTAATTATGAAACAAGAGGTCTATAATGAAGAAGGGGACCGAGATTCAATCGCCGCCTATGATGAAGCTATCCGCGAATACTATAAAACCCGAACGGGTGGTGGGCATGGTATTAGCTGGACTGAACAAGTAGCTGATTTATTGTCTGAAAAAGCGCGGCCTCATATGAAAGATTTTTTAGCATCCAAAGGCTATAAATTCAAATAGGCTTAACGCTCAACACTTTTCTCAGCGCCTAAACGGTAAGAGCCGGTGCTTGGAAGTACCTCTACTTTATCGCTTACTATACTGTCAATGGTCTCCGAGGGCGGGATAGCCCCGGGGCCGAACGAAAATTTAAATTCGCCATTCAGTAACCTCCTTTCATCATCTGTTACTGACCACCTTGCAACATAGAATTGAGCAGGTGGTAATTCGGACTGGATGGGATAAACAAAACTGTGGCTCAGCCTAGAAGGGTCGTATTGAAAGCCAATATTTATCCAATTGCCTTGATCGGTGTAAAGCGCGAGTTTTAAAAGTTTCACATCAACTCTAAAACTCATGGTTATCATTTGCGGGGATACATTTAGCACCGAATCATCTTTCGGAAAGGTAACCCCTGGGGTTAAGATCCCGTGACTATGCTGTGCCAAGGCGAGCTGGAAACATCCCAAACTAAGCAAAAGGGTGATGCTAATAAATTGCAGTAATTTACGAACTAATTTTATCATAGGTTAAGTTTACCAAATGTCATGGCTAAGTGATTGGGTAAATTTGAAGACTGGTCCTGTCTACTTGGTCGTCATCTCATTGCCTCGCGGCGTTTTTACACAGATCAGCCAAAATAAACCATACATTGCCTAGACAATGCGCATAGCTGGCCGTTTTCGGTGAAAATCCTTCCAGACTGCTGGGTATAACCGTTTGCTGCTGAGTCAATTAAAAATTCCAGATAAAACCACTGCGAATCTATCTCTTCAGGTGGAATAACGAATTCCAAGGCCCAGGTAAGCGAGCTGGAGGGCACGGGTGGCTCTGTAAAGTGAGACAGAATAAGGGGGGGCGGCATATCTGCGATGGCCACCATTTTTTCAATCGGGTGGTTTGACATGTCCGCTTTATGCCTTACCCACATATTCAAACACCTTGCGGGCTTGCCGGAGTAAGGAAGTCCATCGCTAACCCAATAGCCCTCAAAAAACTGTAAAAAGGGAGGCATTCGTTCGCGGGCGGTTTCAAATGGTATGCCTTTGTTTCGACTTACCGGGTTGAACGGGTAATTTGATGGAACGGATATGCCTGGCCTTGGATTTCCAAAAACGCCCATGGCTTGGAGACATAATTTATCATTGCCATTTACGTTGGCACTCATCTGAGTAACATTTTTGCCCTTACGCAGTATTTTTGCATCAACCTTAGCGTCTCCGTGTGGAAGCGGGCCTATAAAAGAAACCATCAATGATCTTATTGGCTGTGGCGAGCAGAGCAGCTTTGTCATTGCATTTGTAGCAAAGGATGCTGCAAGCCCGCCAAACGCAGAACGGCCCTGAGACCAGGATTCGCCGAAATTTGCTGTGTTATCTTCACTACTATTAAGAGCGCTGAGAATTTCGTGTAAATTGGAATCTGACATAACGAGCTAGTTTTCCTATCTATCGATTCTTTTAAAACCGAAGTTTATGCTAGACTTTGAAGCCTAATTTGGTGGCCAGCTGTGTTTAGTTTCTTCGTTTGAAAACCAGCTATATGAGCAAACTATAACGTGCAGCATAGACTTTTTTTAACATTTTATTTGAGTATCGCGGGGTTTCTATGTTCTGCGGTTCCTTCTGCTGTCCTTGCTCAAGCGCCCGTGCTGTCTGACTATCAGGTAAGTCCGGATAGTACAGGATTTGTCGAAAAAACAGAAACCTCGCCTAAGGATGATGACGTTCTGTTACTGGCTCCAACAGCAATTAGCCTTGATTTTCCCCGGCTGGCCAGACTGGTCAAATTTACTTTGAGAGATGAGACCAGTGATTGGGTGGATATTCAATTTCGTTACGATCCGGTATTGGACACACATTATATGTTAGCGCTGCCAGCTTTATCAGAAGCGTCTTATTACACAGCAGATTGGGCTGTGTTATCGACTAATGATAGATTAGTGCGAGGTAGCTTCAGCTTTTCGTTTGGTCAAGATGCGCAGCGGCCATCTCTGACTAGGGCGGCGGATGAGCTTCTACTTCAGCAGCGATACGGTGACCCAACCATCCGCTATGTTAAGCCGCCTGCTACCCAAATAATCATCGACAAAGATCCGCCAAGATTTGATCCGCCATTCACGATTAGATTGAAAGTTGATCCAAGCGAGCCTTAAAAGGTTAGGCATAGAAGATTGCTGTATTTGCGCTGAGAGTTTAAACACCGAATTTTCGGCTAGTGCGACGCCAATCATAAGTAAATAAAACCCGATTAAAAACAACTATAATAAATGCCATTAAAAAAGGGGCTTAAGCCCCTTTTTTGTATCTTTTAAGACATACCCTAAAAGCTATTCAGTGACATTAACGGTGATGTAGCCGTCATGATAAAGGCCTCCATCATCGGCTCTGCCCCAGAGTATGTAGGTTCCTGGTTCGTCAAAGGTTGCGGTAACATCATAAATACCCTCTTCTGGTATTTCTGGTGGCAGCCACAGCGCTCCCCATGGCGAGTTAGCCGAGGTTCTTGTGTCTTCCCAAGGCTTGGGCATTGGCGGGTCAAAAGTAACGTTACCTTCACCTCGATACACATTCCAAGACAGAAATAACCCATTTACTTTACCGACTGTAATCCGGGTAGGTGGTCGCATCATTCGAGCTTCTAAAGACCGTTCCGAAATTGTTGAATCACGTTTAGGCCTGGGTAAGCCATCGTCTGTAACTTGCGTTACCAATTTTAATGGCTCTCCGACTCGAGCTGTGCGGATAGAATCACCTTGAACGGTAACGACAGGCGGCAAATTCGCTCTTGATTCAGGGCTGCTAGTGCCTGCGCCTAATGATCCGGTCTCAGAGGCGATTACGATATTGTCTACTTGGTAGTCCTGTGCGAGGGTGGCATAGGCTTTGCGTTCAACGCCATTCACGCTAAGGGTCCAGACTAGTTCTCGCTCACCCCAATCTGCCGGTACTACGACTTCAAATGTGAAGCGGTTTCGGCGAGGTAGAAAATGAGTAGGTTGGTCACGATCGGCTTCACCTGGGAAAAAGAAGTTGTTTTCGCCAACTGCAACGTTGGGTTCTTCAAGCCAATTCTCGTTCATGTAACCGAACATAAAGCTAAAGCTGCCATCCGGGTTAGGGCGCCAGCCTTCGTAGGCTGGCTCCACATGCTGTCCCGATTGATAGCTTTCAGCGTTTACACTCAGCGGGTTAACCAAAAAAACAAAGGCTAACGCCAAGGCTGCGCAAAAGGTACCAGTTACAGTCTTGGCGAAATTTTCAGCGGTTTTATACATTGCTGACTCTAGTTCCTTGCAGCTACTTCGTTGCCAGCTTCGTCGCTATCGCTCTCTTCAGCGATTGGGGCAACTAACGGAGCTAAACATAGAGGGCAGCCGATAACGTGGTCATTAGGACCTAGGTTCAGTCTTTGACGGCGTTCTTCCATGGCTTCTTGGAACTGCTCATCTGTCATGGTCACTCGAATACCAAGGTCAATAAACATATTGGTTACTGAGCGGTTGCCAGAGCCCTGCCAGTTGCGTGGATCAGGAACATTAGGGTTTGTATCGGTGTTGTTCATATACCCGGTGATGTGCAAGATAGTGCCTTTAGGCAGCAATGGTGCGGCATCTTCAGTGTATGGATAGCCACGAACCCAGTTATGGTCGTAACCAACACAGGAAAGAGTTTCGATTGTGTATCCCCAAATCGCTTCTAAACACATGCGCTCACCCGGAGCATGCAGATGTGGCTCGAAAGTGATTACCTTTGTATGCTGGTTAAGCACAGTGTAGGCATGTAATTCTTGATCTTTTTGATTGCCCTGAATACTAATGTCAACGCCGTTACCTAGGCCAATAAACGCATTTTGATACTTAGGCTGGTAGCCTCTATCATGAAAGGTAAAGCCAACTTCTAAATGGCCTGTGGTGTCACGGCCGTTAGAGTGAAGGTGGACCGAATCCGAAACAATCCAAGAGCCTGCTTTCAACAAGCGGCCAGCGCTTTCGTCAAAAATGTCGGCATTACGACCAACCTCATGAACTGGCCATGGTAACGAAATTTGACCCGCGGCACGTTCCCCATTTTCATTTAGCTCAGCTGTTCCCCAAATCATGTGGTGGAATATGTATCGA
>Ga0208414_1002825_pt1 | contig 11029 bp, 7 predicted proteins | sample AntAceMetag02UKE_FD_184770 | JGI IMG/M metagenome (GOLD analysis project Ga0208414, IMG submission 184770) | Saline lake microbial communities from Ace Lake, Antarctica - Antarctic Ace Lake Metagenome 02UKE (SPAdes) (version 2) | ecosystem: Environmental > Aquatic > Non-marine Saline and Alkaline...
CGAATGCGTGCCGAGTGAATTGCAACTCCTTCTAGAAGGAATGGTGCTGTTTGTAATGGACCTTGTAAAAGAACAGGTAGGTAGAAAAGGAAAGCAATAAAAAAAAGACATTTCATTTGAAGGTATCATTCGGTGGGCATTAAAAAGAGATAGGAAAGTAGTTCTAATGGTAGAACAATGGTCTCCAAAACCAAAGGTTAAGGGTTCGAATCCCTTCTTTCCTGCATTCACACAAACTGTATTATCCGTTGACAGAAGTCATTCGGAGCTTTCACATTTTCTCGAGACTTTTCTGCTTCTTAGGCTCTCTTAAAGTAACGTTTATGATGTTTAAGTCACGCAAGGTACGTAAGCATAAAGCACTGCACTTTCTTCATTTGCAAAGAAAAGAAATAAAAAACATTTTAAAGAAAGTGAAACATGGATGCAAATCGTAATAAAGATGGAAAGAAAACAAGGTGTCTTGTAAACGTAACGTTTGGCGTTTGGGGTTACTATTTGCAAAAAAGAGTGATAAAAAATATCTTTTTTTTAAGTAGGACGTGGATGCAAATCGTAATAAAAATGGAAAGAAAACAAGGTGTCTTATAAACGTAATGTATTATATATTCCTTGCTTCCTTTCCTAAAATATAATTATCTATATGGTCTTTTCGGGGAAAGAATGGTAAAAAAAAGAACACATATGTTTGCAAACTGGGAAGGGGAGATTATTCCATTAGCGATATTTCAGAATGACGTTTACTCGTTATTTCCAGAATTATTCCTTACTGTGATCATTCTTATTTGTTTAGTTTTTGGCGTGATATGGAGTACATCAAAAGTAAACCATACTTACCCCGTGCTCACACATACAGTAGCTTGGTTAGGTGTATGGACTCTTTTTTGCACATGGATGCTTTCAATGCACATGCCTTTTACTACAATGGTGAGCTTTCACACTACTATTGTGATTGATCCATTGACTACCTTATTGAAAACTATGGTTTTATTTAGTGCAGCAGCAGCCATGCTCATGTCACTGGACTATTTGAAATCATCACTGATGAACGTTTTTGAATACTCTATTTTAGTACTTTTCTCAACGTTAAGTATGCTACATCTTATATCTTCGTATGATTTTATTACGATGTATTTAGCTATTGAAATGCAAAGCTTATGTTTTTATGCGTTAGCAGCGTCTAAGCGTCACTCTGAGTTTTCTACGGAAGCAGGTCTCAAGTACTTTCTTCTTGGCGCGTTTTCTTCAGGAATCCTTTTATTCGGGTGTTCTCTTATTTACGGCTTTGCAGGATCTACAAACTTTGAAGATATGGCTAAAACTCTTGCAGCTTCATATCATCTAGAATGTGATTCATCATTGGGTTATCTAAACAATGGAGAGACTATTGATTCACTTCCACGTTTACTATACGATTATCAACTCGTGCATGTCGGCATGTGTTTAATAGCTGTAGCGTTTCTTTTCAAGTTAACCGCAGCGCCTTTCCACTTTTGGGCAACCGATGTGTATGAAGGAGCACCGACGAGCGTGACTGCATTCTTTTCTATTACGCCAAAGATCGCGCTACTGGGTGTTTTCATGCGCCTTTTGCTCTTTTGTTTTTATGACATGCTCTTTTCTTGGCAATATGTCATTTTCTTCTGTAGCGCGTGTTCACTCCTTATGGGTGCTTTCGGTGCTATGGCACAAAGAAAAATCAAGCGACTCCTTGTATTTAGCTCAGTAGGGCATATAGGCTATTTGCTTATGGGACTTTCTTGTGGAACGGTAGAAGGTTTACAAGCTGTGCTTCTATATCTTCTCATTTATGTGGTTATGACAGTGAACATTTTTACAGCTCTTTTAGCGTGTGTAGACGAAAACAACACATTTCGCGTAAAGTATATCCAAGATTTTGGTTTACTTGGAAGTGCACACCCAGTATTAGCGGTGAGTATGAGTGCAACTTTATTTTCCATGGCGGGAATTCCTCCGTTAGCAGGCTTTTTTAGTAAGTTTTACTTAATCTTTGCTGCAATGGGTTCTTCTCTTTTTTGGCTTGGGTTACTCGCTGTTTTATGTAGTGTATTGAGTTGTTTTTACTACATCCGAATGATTAAAACATTCTATTTTGAGCAACCATCCCAAAGGGTGACTTTCAAGCAAATGGATCATGAGAAAGCTATTCTCTTAGGCCTCACAACATTTTTTATAGTGTTTTTCTCCCTTTGTCCTCAAAGCTTGTTTTTATGGACATATAAAATAGCTTACATTTTTGTAGGCTAAAAAGAGTGAAATAAACCTTAATTCCCGCCCCACCAATAGATGGATACAAACAAAAATAACCACACAACGTCGACAAAATGCCAGTACCACGCAGCTGCTTCGAAGCCAAAGTGATGCGTGGGTGTGAAGTGGTTTTTGGTTACTCGTATTAAACACACAAAGAGAAAAATTGTGCCAACAAACACGTGAAATCCGTGAAACCCTGTTGCAAGGTAAAAGGTAGAGCCATAAATACCGTCCGAAATAGTAAAAGGCGCTTCAACGTACTCCAAGACTTGGAATCCTGTAAAAAACAGCGCTAATACTATGGTCGCTTGTAGACTCACTATTGCGTGAGAACGTGATCCTGTAACAATAGCATGATGCGCCCATGTGACAGATGCACCAGATGTTAAAAGAAGGACTGTGTTTAAAAACGGAATGTCCCAAGGATTAAGGACATCAATACCTTTTGGTGGCCACATTGCTCCAATCTCAATGGAAGGTGCCAGGCTTGAATGAAAGAAAGCCCAGAAGAAAGCGAAGAAAAACATTATTTCTGACACGATGAAAAGAAGCATACCATAGCGTAGACCTGATTGTACGGTTTTAGTATGGTGTCCTTGGAAAGTGGCTTCGCGAATAACGTCTCTCCACCATGTATACATTGTGTATAATACCATAGCAAATCCGAGAGAGACAAGCATCTCTCCTCCAATATAACCGTGCATACACATTGTGGCACCGATTGCTGTGGAAAAAGCACTAAGGGCAGCAAAGATAGGCCACGGGCTTGGATCCACAAGATGGAAAGGGTGTAGTTGCTTAGTCTTCATCATAAATCTCTTATTTTTCTTTTTCTCTCAAACTTTTTTTAGAATGTGTAAACTCTTTAAATGGAGTGTTTTCAACGCATTATTATTCATCATCCACCAAACATCACAATTTTATGCATCTTGATCATACGCTTGAGTAAATACATTATCAACACTCACGCAAGGTGCGTAAGCATGAAGCACTGAACCTTCAGACAAGAATAAAAAGAAAGATGAGACGAATGATTACTTGAATCCTGAAGTATCGAAGTGTTCACTCTTCATTTTTGAATGAAGCAAAGTCTGAGCTGTTTTGAGATACAAGTTAAAAATATATGAGATTGATTTCAGGGAAAGTGTTACAGCATCGAATCTTTCATTTGCAAAATGCTCTCACACATTAAAATTGTAAGGAATAATAATCTTTTAAAAGAAACCCTATCTTTAGCAAAACAGATAATCATGTTTTAAGAAAGAAAGAAAGTGGGAAATACATTGAACATTACGTTTATAAAACATCTCATTTTCTTTTTGTTTTATTACGATTTGCATCCATGCTTTATTTTAAAAAAGACATTATATATTTTTCTTTTTTGCAAACAAAAGCATATAACCAGCTAAACGCTATAAACCATACTTTAAGAGAGGCTAAGAAGCTGTAAAGTTCCCAGAAATGTCAAACAATAAGTGACTTTTGTATACGGGCGCAACGGTTTATGCAAACCATTGAGTTTGCTTTTAATGTTTTGAATACTGTTTAATTAAGGCTTATTCTGAATACTTTTTTGGTTTAGCGGAGGTGTGACAAATAAATAGAAAGAATAGTGCTTCATGCTTACGCACCTCTTACGTGAGTGCATCTGAATCATATGCTTGTATAATTACTATGCCAACACAGGACCCACAGCATAAAGGAAAATGAAACAAATGATTACTTCAATTCTTAAATAGTGGAGTGAAAGAAGTGTAAGCAACTGCACTTTCTTAAAGCTTTCTTCAAGTAAGTAAGCAACTGCACTCTCTTCGAAATCTCTTCAAGCAAGGTTTATCGTCCATCTTTGAATAAAAGAAAGTATGGGCTGTTTTTTAGATCTGATTAAAAATGTGCAAGAATGCTATCAAGGAAAGTATTACAGCGTTAAACCCATAATTGAATAAATCTAATTATTCATTAAAATTGTATTGTAAAGTAAAGTCATTCTTAAAAAAAATGCCATCTTCAGCAAAACAGATAGTGATGTTTTATGAAAAGAGATGGGAAATACGTTAAACATTACGTTTATAGGACACCTTGTTTTCTTTCCATTTTTATTACGATTTGAATCCATACTTCACTTAAAAAAAGATATTCTTTTTCTTCGTCACTCTTTTTTGCAAACGAAGAAAGTGCAGTGCTTCATGTTTACGCACTTTGCGTGAGTGTTTAATTAAAACTTATTTTTAATACTTCTTTGCTTTAGCAAAGGTGTCATAAATGAATAGATCATCCAAATCGTACGCTTGTATATGTTTTAGGAAAGGAAGTAGGAAATACATAAAACATTACGTTTATAAGACATTTTTATTGCGATGCGAATGTATGCTTTATCTTAAAAAAGATATTTTTTTACAATTCTTTAGAAGAGAAAAGAAACTATGCTCTAATATGTCCTACCACATGCATTCAAGGAGTATACTTATTCATTCTTTTAGCATGTCATTTAAAGGTAATTCTTTTCCGGACATCAGATCATTCATCACCTATACCATGGTGAGAGGTCAGAAATCCTTAAGGCAGCAAAGCCTCTGAAAAGGTCTTACAGGACACCACCTTTCCACCTTCGATGCTTTAATGGCTGAGCTTAACCACTCAGCCCGTCTGGCATCATTGAAGGTGTTTGCATTCCGGGTCAATTATTTAAAAACACAAGACCTTTAAAATGTGACGCCTTATTCGGACCAATAACTCATTGAATACCTTAGGCAGACTGAACTATTGAGCCCACTTTTATACCTTTACATGTAAGGGTTGCAGCGTTTTATTCTTTCATAAGCAAATCTGCACAATGAATGAAAATTCTGCAAGTACTTGGACACTGGCTTGTTTCAAAGAAAGGCCCAAGTTTCACGCAAAACGTGCTGAGAAATGCGACTTATTGCGTTGCTTAACCATTACTTTCCGAGAGACCGTGCTCAATAAGGTTTGCTGTAGAAGCATGCACTGTTTCAAGTAAAATCTGAGGGAAAAATCCCATCCATAGAATAATTATGATGAAAGGCATAAGCATCCAAAACTCGCGACGATTCACGTCAGCAAAGCAATCGATATATTTTGGTTTTAAGCTTCCAAATACTAAGCGATTATATAACCAAATGGAATATGCGCCGCCAAGAACCATACCTGACGCTGACAACGTTGCAACCAACGTATTGGTTTGGAAACATCCTACGAGAATAAGAAATTCGCCAACGAAACTGCTTGTTCCTGGAAGACTTAAATTACCTAATGTAAAGATAAGAAAGAAAAAGGAAAAAAGTGGCATGACATGCACAACGCCTCCGTAATACTGAATTAATCGTGTATGCGTACGATCGTATAGCAAACCAACACACAAAAACAATGCAGAAGCAATAAACCCGTGACTTATCATAAGCAATAACGCTCCTTCTACACCCTGTACATTAAGGCTGAATAAACCGACAACTACAAAGCCCATGTGTGCAACAGAGGAATAAGCAATGATTTTCTTTAAATCAATTTGACGTAAGGTTGTGAGAGACGCGTATAATATACCTATAACGCTCATTAAACACACAAGCGGAGTGAAAAAAAGAGAGGCTTCTGGAAACAGTGGGATAGAAAATCGGAGAAAACCATAACATCCCAGTTTTAAAAGTACTCCTGCTAAAATAACAGAACCTGCTGTGGGCGCTTCTACATGAGCTTCAGGCAACCAAATATGTAACGGTACCATAGGTACTTTCACTGCAAATGATGCAAGAAAAGCGAGCCATAAAAGAAGCTGGCGACGTTCGCTGAAATCTGACACAAGAAGTACTTGTAAGTCTGTGGTACCTACTTGGAAATACACAAGCAGAATGGCTAAAAGCATGAGTACGGAGCCAATGAGTGTATACAAGAAAAACTGAATCGCTGCGCGAATTTTACGTGCTCGTGATCCCCAGATACCTATTATAAGGAACATAGGCAATAATACGCTTTCGAAAAAAACGTAGAAAAGAAGCAAGTCAAGTATACAGAAGACGGCAAGTACACACGTTTCTAATAGAAGGAAAGCTACGCAGTATTCTTTTACGTTGTTCGTAACATTGACCCACGCTACGAGTAAGCATACTGGAATTAAATAAGTTGTAAGTAATATAAAGAACAACGAAATACCGTCGATCCCAATACTTACATTCATATTTAAAAAAGGTAACCATCCTACCACTTCTACAAATTGATAGTGTGGTGTGGAGCAGTCAAACAAGACCCAAAGCTTTAGCGAAAGTATCAAGTTGATTAGACTAGCGCTTAATGCAATGACTTTAATGACACGTGTGTTCCAACTCGGCACGTACATGATGACACCTGCGCTTATGAGGGGGCACAAAAGAAGAAGAGATAAAAGCATAGTTGTCTCTTTTTTTGTCTGCAATAGAATATTTATTCAGAAAATGAAAGCAATTATTCACCAACCAAATAAAGCAGATGCTTTATTCACTTTGTTTATCAAAATGAACTTCCATCTTATCAGAGTGATCTCCCGTTTCATTAGAGTTCACTTCAACTTCTTTTTCTTGAAAGTCGGTAACCCTCCACAAAATCATCAAACAATGAATCATTAATTGCACCTTTTTCATACATGTTTTCCTCTGTTTTTTGCTTCATTCCTTTTTCTGTGAAAGTTGGCTTCCATTATTCCGCACTCTCTGTGAAAGGCGTTTTCTTTAGCCTTTTGAACCTTATGATCAAACCTGCATCCTTTTATGCCATGCTGCAATGGTTGAATGTAATCACAATGCCCACCATACGTCATTGAAGGCGTCCGTTTGGAATGGTTTCCCATTGAATGTGCTTCATGCTTACCTTACTTGAGTGTATCTTTCATTCATGCCTATTGTATACAAAATAATGGGAGCACGCAATACAATCGATGTATTAGAGCGAGTCCTCATGCTTACGCACCTTGCTTGAGTGATTGACTCTTTGTCTATGAAACCATCAACATTGGCGCGCATTGCTTCACGGAGCAGAGTTATTCACTCTACTCCCGTAAGATTAAAAGCGGCTTTTTCCATTTCCAATGCTGTAAAGCCCGGCGTACGATCAATAGAAGAAGAAACCACCTTAGAAACATTTCAAGGTAAAAGGCAGAAACCTTTTCCAAGATATTTATTGCTCCGAAGAAACGTGAAGAGAGCAGATAAAGCTTAAGACAAACACACCGTAAAGCCGTGCATCCATCCAAGGAGATAAATCGTCCCAGAAGCCTACTAATGCAACACACCATATCACACCACAAAGCATGATTAACGCGTAGTGATAAATGAAACCACTGTGCACCATACTGATTTTTCTTACTGATTGTCCACATACTTGCATAATACCAGCTGGTCCAAGTAATTCAATAAAACCTTTATCCAACGTTTTAAATGAAACTTTGTACCCAAAAGAAAGCGCGGGGTCTAATACATATTCATTGAGTACAGTATCGAAATACCATCGTTTATTTAGAAAAGTGTACAGTTTTCGCCCTGTTTCACTCTTTTTTGTGACATAAGTGAAGCCACTACAAAATATATTCATGTTGAGTGCGAGGAAAGCTCCAAGTAAGCTAAAGAAAATAGGAATACATTTGACTAAGTGAGGAATGTGTTCTGATTCTAAAAGAATGGTGTTTGATGGGAGAGTAAACAACGCGTTGTTCCAAAACGGTGTCCCATACCCGATCATCATATCTTTACCCATGTAACCAACAAAAAGACTTCCAAATGCAAGAACAATTAATGGCAATGCCATAAGAGGTGGCGCTTCATGTATTTGAGCAAAGTGAGATTTAAGTGCATTTACTGGTCCAACAAAAGTAAGCACCAATAAGCGAAACGAGTAGTAAGAGGTAAAGAGTGCAGAAATGACCCCTAACCAATAAGCAAAGTTACCTCCAATAGAATACTTTGCGTATGCTACTTCCAGAATAACTTCTTTTGAGTAAAACCCAGTTAAGAATGGGAAGCCAATAAGCGCAAGTGAGCCGATAAGCATCATGGAATATGTAAAAGGAAGAAGCTTTACTACTCCACCCATTTTTCGCATGTCTTGTTCATCTGCTAATGCATGGATAACTGACCCAGCACTTAAAAAAAGTAAAGCTTTAAAAAACGCATGATTCATTAAATGAAATACACCTACTGCGTATTGCGATAAACCGCATGCAAATATCATATAACCAAGCTGACTACAGGTAGAATATGCAATCACACGTTTGAGATCATTTTGTACAACACCCGCGGTTGCTGCAAAGAAAGATGTCATAGCACCTACAATTGTGACTACAAGTAAAGCGGTTGGCGCATACTCAAACACTGGCGAACAGCGTGCAATCATAAAAACACCTGCAGTAACCATAGTTGCCGCGTGGATAAGCGCAGAAACCGGGGTGGGACCTTCCATTGCATCTGGAAGCCATGTGTGCAAACCAAGCTGTGCAGACTTTCCAACAGCGCCTACAAACAGAAGTAAACACACAGCAGTAAGTGCATGCACTTCAGTGTGAAGGAAAACAAAACTACTTTCTGAGTGCATACTTGCACACGAAAAAACAGTAATAAAGTCCACTGTTTTAAACAAAGCAAAAATACCCATAATACCCAAAGCAAGCCCAAAATCACCTACACGATTGACAAGCATTGCTTTGATAGCGGATTTGTTGGCTTGTAAACGCGTGCTCCAAAAATTAATGAGTAAGTATGACGCAACTCCTACGCCTTCCCACCCAAAAAACATTTGGATAAAGTTGTCTGCTGTGACAAGCATAAGCATAAAGAAAGTGAAAAGAGACAAATACGACACAAAGCGAGGTAAATGTGGATCTTCTCCCATATAAGCAATAGAATACACATGTACTAAAGTACTCACAACAGTGACTACTATAAGCATTACAACGGTAAGGCTATCAAACATAAGCCCCCACGATGCATCAAAAAGTTCACAATGAAACCAAGGCGAAAAGTGAATATAACAAGGGCTTCCACAAATGCCTACTTCATAAAATGCCACGCATGAAAGGATTGCAGTCAATGCCACACTGGCTGTACTTAACAAAGGTGCCCCTCGAAACCCGAAGAAACGTCCATAGCCACACGAAAGTAGAAAGCCAAACAGTGGCAAACATACCAGTAATAAATACATACATTTGGCTTTTGTTCTCATAAAGCCACCAATATGCTTTCTATTAAGAGTACAAGAGCACAAAAGTTCTTAATTTCAATGAGGTTTTTGAGAGTATTTAGTTTCCAAATAACGTGAAGCAATGTGAAGGAAGTCACACCATAAACTCAAATGACTGAATAACTCGTGAAATCAAAGATCACATTTTTATGCGTGAATACAGGGTAGCATTTGATTGTTTCCGCTACAGGGATATCAGATGAGGTATACATCTGCATGGCTACCATCAAATGGATTCCAGCGATGACTAAGGTCAACCCTTGAACAATATGTGAGTATTTATGTGGTACAGAAAGTATCACACATGTCCCCACAAGAGGGCACAATATGAGCGTAGACACGCTCTTAAATAACTCTACCACAGTGTTTTGAAGTGGATTTGAACCACTGACACAAGGATTTTCAGTCCTTTGCTCTAACCAACTGAGCTATCAAAACACGAAAAAAAGATTTTAATGCTTTTTCATAAGCAATCTGTTTTTTTAGGGAAAAGTTTATTTAAGAAAACATGTGCTGCATTTTACAATGTGCCTTTCTTTTCAGAAAGATAGAAATATGAGGGAAAAACCATGAAAGGGGTTGTATGAAAAGCGTTATAACACTTTTTATTTCATGAGTAAGCATAAAGCATTCCCTTGTAGGACACAATGTTTTGAAGTGGATTTGAACCACTGACACAAGGATTTTCAGTCCTTTGCTCTAACCGACTGAGCTATCAAAACACGAAAAAAAGGATTTTAATGCTTTTTCATAAGTGATCTGGTTTTTTATGCAAGTAAGATGACTTTTTTTTCAAACAAGGAAAAGTTCATCTAAGAAAACATGTGTCACGTTTTACAATGTGCTTTTTTTCCATAACAAATATGAGAGAAAAACTATAAAAGAAATTGTGTGAAAAGCGTTCAAATATTCTTTCAGATATTTTTTATTTCACCATTAAACATTTTCTTACATCGTAACACATAATGTTCTGAAGTGGATTTGAACCACTGACACAAGGATTTTCAGTCCTTTGCTCTAACCGACTGAGCTATCAAAACAAGCATGAATCAATGCAGTTTGGTGAAAAGAACTGTCTTTAGCTTCGGTGCTGGTTCATTTCAGAGCGTGACAGAAGCTTTGGAATGATTGATTTCCTTTTGTTTAACCATTACTTATGCTGATTTTAAGGCCACTCCATTTGAAAGTGTGAAAGAAGCTCTGGGATGATTGACTTTCTTTTACTTTTGTATTAAATATCCCATAAGTGGCTTTTGTGCCACTATTTTTGGAAGTGTGGGAGAAGCTTGGAAATGATTGACTTCCGCTTTTGTTTAATCATTACTTATGGTGATTTTTGTGCTTCCGTTCTTAGATATGATACAAAAGTTTTGATTACCCTTTGTTTTTATTTCGCCACAATCGTCTTATGTTTTTAAATAACCCTTGGATTATTCTTCAACGAAATGGTCTTTTTCCTTTTAAAAGGTTGTGGTTTCACACACTTTCCAGCAAGCTTTAATTGCTTGTTTTTGCGAGGCACACTCCTTTCGAGTTG
>Ga0208414_1002826_pt1 | contig 11025 bp, 10 predicted proteins | sample AntAceMetag02UKE_FD_184770 | JGI IMG/M metagenome (GOLD analysis project Ga0208414, IMG submission 184770) | Saline lake microbial communities from Ace Lake, Antarctica - Antarctic Ace Lake Metagenome 02UKE (SPAdes) (version 2) | ecosystem: Environmental > Aquatic > Non-marine Saline and...
CGATGAGATCAGGTCTTTAGCTATTAGCCAGCGACTACTTGGCACCAAAGAAATCATTCTTATTCACCACACCGACTGCGGCATGCTCACCTTCACCGACGATGAGTTCAAAGAAGGAGTCCGCAAAGAAACTGGCTTGAAGCCCGAATGGTCCAGCTCTCTGTAACTAAAGTTATGATTTTTTTCATAGGCTTTTTTACTCCGTCCGAGGTTGGTAATAAAGGTTGGTAGAAATGAACAGTGATATCGTCTGTTGCTAACCCAACCGATACCCCATGCCACGACCAGTGTGAATCAGGTCATTGCCGAGCTTTTGCCTTCGATAGCGGATGTACACATCAACCACGTTGCCGGCAGGAGCATGGCCTAAGCCCCAGACCGTTGGGAGTGACTGCTCTCTAGAAATAACTTGACCAGAGTGACGAAGAAAGAGCTCCAACAGCACGAACTCTCTTGCCGTGAGGTCATGCTGAATGCCTACGGCTGTGACCCTGCGGGTTAGTAAATAGCGACACCTCACCGTGGCCAAGGGTCGATTCAACCCATTCTTCATTGGGAGACCTAATGTGGCGCGTTTCACTGGTCAGCAGCTCCTCGACAGAAAATGGCTTAGCGTTAGAACGAAATCTTGCCTCCTTAGCCCTAGCCGAGGCACCTTTGCCAGCCCGGAGACCGGCAGTTACGATTCGCACTCAGGCGGTTCAAGAGCGCACCTGCTGGACACAAATAATCTAAATCCTTCCTAGATTGCATCCTGTTTAAGGTCTTGAATTGAGAGAAATCAGGACTGCTTTTTAGTAAAAGTCAAAATCACACAGCCCCATAAATTTCCGTTCTCACTGACTTAAGTTCAAGGCGCAGTTTTTGCTGAGGTGCTACTTCAGTCTCGGGTCGTTTTCAGGGTCTTTCTAGAACTAGAGAAGTTAATCGATTGCGCGCCACACGCCATCTTGGGGGCCCAGCTGGAATGAAGGCTTTTTCTGCCCAGCCCTGACAAGCAGTGATAGACTGCACGCAGGGTGAACGAAAGAAAGGCTCTGAGCTGGTGACCGATAGAGTGGTAGTAGTTTGCATGTTAGACAGCATCCACTCAGCCCGTTGGCTAAGACAGTTCGAAAATAAAAAAATCAACTTCCTGCTCTTCCCTAGTTCCCCTCATAGAAGAGTTCACCCTGAGCTTGAGAAGCTGCTGTCTGGTTCTGGGGCGGCAACCTTCCGGTTAGTCCCACTTGCCCGCTACTTCGCTCTTCCTCTTTGGGTCCTCGACAAGTTCGCCAATAACTTTTTTCGTGGGTCGCTTTTGAAAGCCGCGATCAAAAGCTTCCAGCCAAGCGTTATTCACTCATTGGAGCTGCAGAATGCTGGCTATGTGGCCCTCAGGGCCCTGTCCGCTGGGAAACCAAAAGGTCTTAAGTTGCTGGTCACCAATTGGGGTAGCGACATATTCTGGTTTCAACGGTTCCCAAAACACAAAACAAAACTTCAGAAGCTTTTGCAGCTTGCCGATGTTTATTCTGCAGAGTGCGAGAGAGATGTTGTCCTTGCAAAGAACCTGGGTTTCACCGGTCAAGCAATGCGAGTCATACCAAACGCAGGTGGCTTCTCTGAAGCTGACTTCGCGATTCCACGACTTGCCCCTAGTGAACGCAGGACAATTGCCCTCAAGGGCTATCACGGTTGGGTTGGCAGGGCAAAAGTATCCCTGGAGGCAGTAAGAGAAATGTCGAAAGAACTGCAGGGCTACAAGATCATTGTTTATTCGGCCAACAAGTCCGTATTGAAGCTAGCGAAACAAGTCTCCAAGCAAACAGGACTCGAGATCACAGCATTCGGTAAAGGAGCCATGAGCCACAAGCAGGTTCTTGAGATGTTTGCAGAATCAAAGATATATGTTGGCCTATCTGAGAGTGACGGAATCAGCACCTCTATGTTAGAAGCCATGGCCATGGGGGCTATCCCGGTTCAAACCTCAACGGCTTGTTGCGACGAGTGGTTTAGTGACAGCGGAGTTGCCGTGCACGAGATCACGGTTCCAGCGGTCAAGGATGCCATCAGAGAAGGCCTTAAGTTGGCCGAAGATCCTGCCAACGCTGAGAAAAATTTAGAAACCATCAAGAACAGAGCCGACGCAGAGGTGGTCAAGCCAATCGCACTCACGTTCTACGACTAAATCAACAAAGCTCAAGCGCTCAATGACACTCACTTTGGGTTGGAACTCGGAGCGTACTCAACGTTGTCGCTCCTTCTAGTATTTAGACACTTTGCAGTTGTCAAGAAGACTCAGGACCCGTCACTTGCCAACCGGTTCTGAACACTAAAAGTCTAGGATCACGGCACGTCGCCACATAGCGCAGTCGTCACTCCCAGGAGGCAGGAGGCGCAATTGCCTCGATGATGAAAAATAGAAATCCTTTCTTGAACCAAAGGTCTGGGACACACGCAGGTCAAGGCCGCCTAAGAAAATTTGCAAGACTGCACTCTCCGCAAGCCAATTGACCCTTCTGTTAGAGTTGCTCTATGAGATTGGTAATTTTCTTTGCAGATATGCTGCGAGCGAACCGGCTATTCGTTGACGATGAAGCATCAACTCATGATGGCCTTGAGAGGCTTTTAGAAACCGTAGGCGGAACTTTTTTTTCCAACTGTATAACTCCGGGGCCAGATACCCCTCGAAGCACCGGCATCTTCTTCACTGGCGAATTGCCCAAGGTGAGCGGAGTCAATGCTCGCTCCAAATGGCCCGGGCCATATTTAGAGTCACTTAGAACAACGCTTTTTTCATGGGCGCTAAGTAAGGAGATTCCGATAAAAATTATTGACAAAAGCATCAACCACTCAGGGCTCTTCTTCCCTCAAGAGGTGCAAATGAAGGCCGAGTTTTTTCCTAGCTTAGATTCGCTTAGGGCTGCCGAAGAGCAAGGAAATACTGGAAAACTAGAGATAATTTTTATCGTAAACAAGACTTACCACAAGGTCGTTGACGATAGGTACGCCCACAAGTCTTCCCACAAGCTGGGGGCGGAACTAATTGCCTCCGAGCTGGAGCAAGTTATCTCTGACCTTCAGCTCGGCCCTGGGGACCAATTGATTCTGTATTCCGACCATGGATGCAAGCTATCGGACGACAGTTTCGATGAGTACAGCCTGACGGACAGAGATAGATCCCAGTTTGTTTTTTTTCACTCACAGTTCACGGAACCAAAGGTCACTTCCGATAACACCCTTTTCTCGATGGTAGATTTATATTTCATTATTTCAGGGCTAATACAAAGCCTTACTCTCACTGGAGAGGCTGGCGCAAATGGCACGCTCGAGCTTCCCGAGGCAAGGGAGATGGTTCACGTCGAAGATCATGAGGCCTACTCGACGAAAATTGGAGATGTAGTGAGGAAATGGGCAGTATTTTCTAAGGATTTTGAGTACTTCGAGTCTTTAGGAAAAAATCCTGTGGTTAGGTTCCATGTTCTGAGCGACCAAGAGACTTGGTTGAATGCTGTTTCTCTATCTCAAGATTACCTAAGTAAATATGCTTCTAACTACTCCGACTTGAACTTTCAATTTGACTCACTTGCAAATGGCATTTCCGTGATTCCGGAAGAGAGCTTGAAGTTTTGGCAAGAAAATTCACACCTCAAAGAGAGCCTAAGGAGCCCCAAGAGATTCCTGTGGAGGCTGGCAACGCTCCACACATCCCTCACCAGGAGAATATGTCCTCGGCTTCTTCGCTTCGCCAAAAGACCCTCTCGAACTGTTTCGAAGAGTGGGTCGAGGCAGAGTGTTGAAACTTAGGCATTCAAAAAAGTAACCTCTGTCCATCGCTTCCGATCAGGCCTAAACGGTAGTAAACAGTGCATGTAGCGGCATAAAGAACGATTTCACATAATCGTCCCGAATTGGATGGGCCTGAGAACGAGTCATAAGAGATCAGTGGGTTGCCTTGGGTGAGGCCACGATTGGTGAGTCTCACAGATGAGGCCACCGCGAGCTACAAGAGAACCCCGATTGTGGACGGGAAGCGAAGATCAGAGGTAATTGAGGCAATTACAAATCTGGAGAATTTAGTGGCTCAGGAAATACTCGATTACGTCGCTGGTCTGAAAAAATATAGACAAGATTTCCTAAATGAAATTTCATCGAGCGATATATGGAATGAGCACCACACTTGACCTATGCAATGGCTTGAGTAGCTTGGTAATCGAAAATATTGAGGTTGGGAGCCCTGCGGGAAGACAAGAGTTCGATGGCATGTGGGCCAGCTCCGTCACCGACGCCACATGCAAAGGCAGGTCAGATGTAGAGGCTGTGAGCACCTCCGCGACAGTTGCCACGCTCAACGAGGTTCTGGAGGTGACCTCCGAGACGATTATCTAAGACGGTGACACTGGACGTACGCCAGAACACTTCGTTTTCAAAGTAAGGACCCTAAAGCGACTTGGATTTTCTGCCGTCATACTTGAAGACAAAACCGGCCTCAAGAAAAATTCGTTGTTTGGAGTGGACGTCAATCAGACTTTGGAGTCAATTGACAACTTTTACGAAAAGATTCGAATTGGTAAAGAGGCGCAACAAACCGAAGATTTCATGATTTTGCGGACCTAGAGAGCTTAATTCTTTAACTAGGTTTAGGTCATGCCATAGAGACAGCAGGGTCTTTTTTGGAGGTAGAGAGACCTACAGGGTCTTGATTCCCCACTACCAAAGGCTCCGGACGGAGTTTTGGAATTGTGCAATTTCCATTGTGTGCTCGCAATTATGATCCCTTGGAGTAGATCCGTTCTTTCTAGGGCTTTTGAGTTTGCCTGACTCTGACTTTCGGAGAGTTTATGCCGCATGGATAGAGAACTGACGCCGTCGTGGAGCAACCATTCATGGATGGGGACGTTTCAGGTTTTGCGAAGCTACGCGGAGGTCCTGTACGGAATCGACCTCTGCCCAGCCCCCTGACACAAATGAAGCTCTAACATCCCAGTCGCGATCTATAAGCATCTGGAGAAAGTCCGTCATTGGCATCGAGGAGGCTAAGGGCCGATTCTGGTCCCGGACATCAAGCCATGCTTTTCGAAGCTTAGGTAAGGAATCCGACCTAAATTTGATGAGGCCCATAAACTGACCTTCTATTACATCCAAGGACTCCGGTCTCTGACCCAGTTCGATTATGCAGTCTGATTCGTCCACTACGAACGTCTCTACGTCCACAAGTGGGTTAGGCATCCTCTCGTACCAGTACCTGAGCCAGTCCAAGTCCGCGGCCACAGACACTTCGGCTTCAGAAGAGATTAGCTTTTGAAGGACTCTTGGTTCGTAGACTATGTCACCGTAAGAAATGATAATGTCTTGGGTGCCCTGGAGTACTTCCTCAGCGCAGAAGAGAGTTTCAACCATGTTGGTTGATTCGTAGTTTTCGTTCATGTGGAGAGTTACATTGGGCCTCTTTAGCATGTGCCCAAGGTATCCTCCGATGACATGCACGTTAGAGATACCAGCGCTTTTCAAAACCTCCAGCTGACGATCTAGCAGAGGTATTTTGTCCAACTCGACTAGGCACTTCGGTTTATCGTCTGTCAGTGGACGTAACCTAGACCCCATTCCGGCTGCTAAAATTATGGCCTTCACGCCGTCCCTTTTTCAAAATCCTTCGTGTCAAAAAAAACTCTCTGAAAAAGTGCCGCGTCACTGGCGTTTAGAGCTTCCTCGCGTTCTGGATGCCACATTATTCCACACCAAGGCATCGTTGCATGAGAAACTGCCTCAATACCGCCATCGAACGCCTGAGCCTCGATCCGCAAGTCACTGGCTAAGGCCCCAATTCCAAAATTGTGAAAACTATTTACCGACCAATTCTCGTCTGCCGTCATTGCGCCACTGACTGAGTGTCGCACCCCCGCATGCCCAGTTACCTCGGTATTCGAGCCGCCAAGAAATACGTTCATCATCTGCATCCCTCTGCAGATCCCTAGAGCGGGTAGCCCGTGTGTTCGAGCAAACTCAAGGAGCAAACGTTCGGTGTTATCGCGTTCAGGCTCATCCCCAATGTTATTTCCTCCAGAAAGCAGGATGCCCTTAGGCCTAATTTGGGAGATAAAAAATTGTGGATTACTCAGTCCATTAGGCATTGGGGCAGGTAGGAGGCCAAGATTGTCGATCATGGATATCAGTCGAGTGTCAATCCCCTCTCTGGTCTCACCACGTTTAGGTTCATGCCAACGACCTTGGGAGACAATAATGGTTTTCAATTCATTCCTCTTAATGTTTGGCTCGAAGGGTCAAGTTCGACCAGCCCATGTTTCGGCAGTGATTCAAAAGTAACCTGCCCGACCCCTATGGCAGCGGGCAGACCAAATTCGGCCGCTCGAATGGCCATGTGGGAGTTCGCTCCACCGTACATCGTAACGAGACCAGCAATCGCATGGCCAAAGATCCAGTCATAGCCAGGGTCTGCCGATTCAATAAGCACAATGCACCCATCGAGACGTCCCGGGGTTCCCGACGCAATGCCGCTTTCTAGAAGCGCCGTCTCAGCGATTACGGAACGGTTTCCAACAAAGTTTGGGGCCTCTGCACCTTGTATAAATGTCTTGAAATCTATTGATTTAGAGATGAAGTCTGGAAGCTTCAAGAGATTTGCAACTCTTTGCCTATCAGCATTTTTCGCTGCAACAACCCTAAGAGCTCTCGTGAACGATTCATCGACAGTAGCGTCCGGGCCTCTGAACAGGATGTCGCTCAGGTTCAGGTTAGAAAGCTCCACTTCCGTAATACCCCAAGTGCCAACAAGCTCTTTTAGCTCCTCGAGTATTCTCGATAGTGTTCGAGTAAATTTAAACTTTGCAGACTCTCTAGCCTCGATGGAGTCACGAAGGAAGGATTCTATTTCAGTTCTATCTATGGATGAAAAGCGGAGATTGACCCAGTCGAAGAGCTCTTCCCTCTCCATTTTCCATGTAGAGGCATCACTACTTTCATGAGTTTCAGGGATTTGATCTACTAAGGGTCGAAGGAAAAAATCAGGTGATGAGTCGTATCGAGGAGAAAGCACTTCGTAGGTACCAGGTCGAAGGTGCCCGTAACGAGCAACGAAATCATCCCAAGCCAAATCTCCCTTCTTGGTCCTCTGTGCGTCGCGTCCCATGTCGTGACTGACCGAATTTATTGTTCCCAGGAATTCACCCATTCCCTGGTCCGACAATATGTTGGCCTTGACTCCGTCTCGAAGAATTGCTACCGACACAAATGCTCGACGAGCAAGGTTCGCGAATGGCAATGTTCCCAGCGACCGGCATGCGTCTAAAGCAGCCTCAATTTTCTCGCTCGCATTGGCTGAGCTGTCGGAAAAAATCAACTCCACCTCGCGGTCAAGCCTCTCGAGCAGCAATAGGTCATTCTCGAGGCCCTCGAAAGAGCGCATGGTGACTTCGAGAAGGCTAAGTTCGTATCTTTCAATCAAATCCTCAGCGAAGAGGCCCTCATCTCTTAATCTATTCTTCCAAACTTCAAAATCAGGAGTGAGGCATGTTGGCACAATTTCAAACTCGACCTTGTCGTGCCAGGATGGGTTATCTTTCAAGCGATTTGCAAAGAAAGTCAACAGCTGCTTGGCTTCTTCATCGCTCAATGCTCCTGGAATGAAGGACTCTAAGCTTGCTAAGACATCGACGTATGGCCTTCCCGCAAGGCCTACAATCAACCGCCGCCCAGACATATCTCTGTAGCCAAATAGGCTTCTCGATTCTGACCAGACGTCATTCGTCACCAGGTATTGATAAAGGCTCAATGCTAGATCGCCAGGGGACACCCCCAGTATCTCTGCAGGGTTCCAATCCGTCATGTTGCTCAAAGCTGGGGTGGTGCCATCGTAATACCCCCCCCACCTATCTTTGTGCTCTTCCCAAGTCTGAGCTGCAAGACCCATGGCGTCGATGACTTCATGGTCGCTAAAGTTCTCACGTCCTCTAGATTGAATTAAGGGCCTCACCTGAAAAACATGAACATTCCAATCGGCATCGATTGCAAATTCAATGTCCAGTCGGTCGTAGTGAAGCACCCTCTCAATTTCATCTAGCGCCTGAAGCAGAACTGAGGTCCAATTTGGTAGTCGTTGTGAAATTTTCGGGTCCGTGAAATCGAGTTTTACGCCTAATCCTGGCTCTCTAAGAATCTGAATTGTCTTCGCATCTTTTGACCTACCTGAAGTTATGCCATCGGACCTAGTCGACTCTTCATAGTTGATTGCTACCCAGGGAGATGATGTTGCCAGAGATCGTGTCGCGATGACTCCATTTACGACAAGATTCTGAATCATAGGTTGAATCAGAACCTGCTCCCCCGAGTCATTAGAGTTGAAGGATCCATAGACCCTTTCCACTGCTAGCGCAATTTCTTCCTCCGTCTTGACCCTGAGAACTGTCAAAAAAGCTCCCGCCTGTGAGCCATGGAATGAATCCTCGGCGAGAGAGTTAGAGCGAACCACGAGTTCAATGTCTCCAAATTTTGTCTTGATTTCTTCAAGCACCTCATGACGATTACTTTTCCAAAAACCGAGCGTGACCATCAAAGAATCAGGGACTCTGCTCTTTTTCAACAATGGCTTCAGCCGTATAAGTGAGTCAGCTTTTGAGCCGAGGACGAATTTAGCGAGGCCGTCGATGTCCTCAACGCGAGCCCATTGGCCCTTGCTCTCCAAAGCTTGTACTGAAAAGCCTGATTGGCTTAAGTGCTCAACTAGCTCTGAGAGGTGGCAGGTCGAAAGCCTGTCCTTGAGGCCTTCTGGCAGAATGTGGATCGCCTTTCGCGCACTCGCCGAGAGCCAGACTATCCCAGGGAAAAAGCCGGCCGCTTTCGCACCTACTGACTCTCTTCCAATTGCAAAAATTTTGCCATTTTTAACTTGGACTTTTTCTAAGTCCTTGGAGATAGAAAAGTGAGAGAGTTCGTCTTCCAAGTAACTTTGGTCCCAAGCAATCGCGATGTCTGCACCAGTCGACTTCAAGTCATCAAAAAGTTCAGCGTTGGCGACAATGTCGCTGTAGACCACAAGGGCACTCTTATTTTCGTAGGGAATACAAAAAAGTGATCCGACGCTTAAAGTTGTTTCCCATCGAGGGTTCTCGTGAATCGCAATATCAGGGATTTCCGCTTCAAGTGACCGCAAGTCGTAACCGGCAACCAATTGCACCACCTCTGGGCCCACCCGAGCCGAGGCCATATTCCACCGGAGGGCCGTCAGCGGGCCCAAAATCTCTTCAACGGCAGATGGTGTCTTGGCGTTTAAAGGCCTCCCCGCCCCAAGCACCAGGAGTTGGTTTTTTTCGTTTTCGCCTATGCCCGCATTCACAGCCGTAAGTTTACACAGAAAGGGCTCAGAGCCCGGCTTATCAATAGCGCTCTAGCATTTGGACAGCTCTCATCACTCAAAAGACCTAGAGGCTTTTAGTTGGCCTACCATCAGTGACCAACTACGGCTTCTCATTGCTCAGCTATCTATACCGTTGGGTGTCACGATAGTGGGGTTAGTGCCCAATGGTTGGGTGCTGATAATTGGTTCGTTCTTCGTGGGATTGGGACGTGCCGCTGTAAACATTGCCGCCACATCGCCGTGAACAAGTGTTGATTCAGCCTGCGCTTCATTGGGAGATCTAATGCGGCGCTTGGAGCTTGTTCGGACAGCGAGACAGCTGCCGCTGGATTACTTGCAACCGTTGTTTAGGTTGGCAAAGCAGCTTGGTTAGCTGCAGTGTTGGCAATGAACGCTGTCACTTCGAGGTTTTGACTAACTGCCACTGAACCCGGGAGGGCATTGATTGAAGTAACTGTGGCTGGCTGGGTCGTTGTCACAGCTGCAGTCGCAGGAGAAATACCGAAGGCGCTGGTTACGGTGTCGCCAACGAATGCACCGAAGCTTGGCAAGGCAATTGAAAGAGCGGTAGCCAACGAACCAACTGCAATCGCCAAAGATCCGAACTTGGAAAAGAATCCAGATTTGCAGTTATTAAATTCGTATGGTGTCTGTGATTGATTCGAGTTACTTGATTCATTTAGTGGCTTGGGCATTCGAAACTCCTTTTGTTAATTCAGAGTTCACCACCGCAAGATCAAAATTCAATTAGGCCCATGTTAGAAAACTCCCGTTTGTTGAGACAGGGCGTTTGTAGAAAAGTAACGCTTCGTAACAAAGAAATGATTTCCCAAAAACCGTGTTGATTTTGATATTACAAATCCATCAAGCATCGGCAACCGCCGATGCTTGAAACAACTACCTAAGGAAACCATGTCATTCACCGATGAGCTTCTGGAGAACAACAAGAAATATGCTGCTTCGTTCTCTGGACCCCTTCCCCTGCCACCTGCAAAGAACATTGCGGTCTTGGCCTGCATGGATGCACGAATCAATGTTTATGGCGCGTTGGGCCTTGAAGAAGGTCAGTCACACGTTATTCGTAACGCCGGAGGCGTTGTGACAGCCGATGAGATCAGATCTTTGGCTATTAGCCAGCGACTACTTGGCACCAAAGAGATAATTCTTATTCACCACACCGACTGCGGCATGCTCACCTTTACTGACGATGAGTTCAAAGAAGGTATCCGCAAAGAAACAGGCTTGAAGCCTGAGTGGGCAGCGGAGTCTTTTAGTGACATCGCAAGCGATGTCCTACAGAGCATCTCGAGGATAAAGGCTTCGCCTTTCATCCCTCACACCGATGCTGTCAGAGGTTTCATCTTCGATGTTGCATCTGGACTACTGGAAGAAGTGAAGTAGCAATAGCTTTTAGAACAGCGAGTCAAATGAATTAGCCCGGCCCTGAGTTCGTCCGGGGCTGGGTTTATTCATTCAAGACGCTGCCAATTGGCGCTTTGGTGGCAATTTTTTGGCAAGATTCTTGAATCAAAACAATAGGAAAATGTACTGAGCTTGCTAGCATGTGCGGGATCTTTGGGCATTGTGGTAATTTTCATTACGAGAGATAATTGCAGTCATGAATTCGATTGTGCAGCAGATCAAGCGTTCTGTCGCTAGGCAGTCCTCTGATG
>Ga0208414_1002837_pt1 | contig 10993 bp, 10 predicted proteins | sample AntAceMetag02UKE_FD_184770 | JGI IMG/M metagenome (GOLD analysis project Ga0208414, IMG submission 184770) | Saline lake microbial communities from Ace Lake, Antarctica - Antarctic Ace Lake Metagenome 02UKE (SPAdes) (version 2) | ecosystem: Environmental > Aquatic > Non-marine Saline and...
TAAAAACCGGCGTCACTGACCGGCTCTACCGGTGCGCTGAAATCGATGTTCTTATTGGTGACGCTGCTGATTGCGGGTGGACATCGCCAGGAAAGCAATTGACCTACCCGCCGAGTGCGGTGCAGAACAACTTAGGCTCCGCAAAATCGCGGCAGGTTTACGAATGAAACGGAAGGTCTATGGGCGCGTTTCTTAGAGATGGATGCTACTCGGAGGGAACACTGAAGGGTCCTTCCCTGGTTCGCCACGCTAGCGGGGGAGGTAAGTTAGGCTTTGCTCACGGTCTTTATTCTTTCCATGTGGGACAGCGGCATCGAAAATCAAAAACGGACAGGCAGATGTGTAGTTGCTGAGAAGACACCAACCCAGGTCTGAGCGGCCCGAAGAAATCCAAAAGCCGGTTTCAAAAGCCTGAAAAATATCAGTGAGTTTGCGACCAAAATCTTCACGGAAAGGGATTTACTGTTGTTGTACAGGAGAGAAGCATCGCAGGCGCCTAGAACGATTCTTTTGGACGGGCTTTGGGGCTCTGGGAAGTCATTATTAGCGCCTCTCGTCTCATCCCTGCGAGGGGTCGGGCCTTTTACCCTGAGGTCACACGTCGAGGCGATTTGCCATATGTTAGCCAGTAAGAGGATCGCAGATGACGTTTTTAAGTTTTTATTCTTGAATGGAGTCATAGAAGATGCTTACGATTCCTCCATTGGACGCGGAATCAATCTACGCATTTGGGATGATTCCTCCTATTTTCGGACCCTACGCCTGTGGGAAATCATAAAGCGTGTAACGTCTCGCACGAGTGAGAACGATTTGGTAAGTCGCCTCCCGGAGGCGCAGGCCTATTTTCAACTTACACATCTTCTCACTCAATCGTCAGAATCCCTGTTTAGGGTCTTACCCGACCACGTGACGGTCATCAACATTCAACGAGATCCAACATTCTTGTTTAACCATTGGAAAAAGTATCTGCGGAGGTGGGATATGGACCGTGAACTTACGCTCGCTTTTGAGTTTCAAGGAGCCAAGGTTCCATTTTTTGCTGAACAATGGGCCGAAGAATGGGTTTCACTCAGCCTGGCTGATCGGTCTGCGCTGGCCGTTGCGAGATGCGCATCTTATGAACGCAATGCTCTCGCTCGAAATGGAACCCCTCCGGGATTGGTTCACACGGTTTATTTTGCGGAGTTATTGAGAGCACCGGACAGAGTGTTGTCACAGCTAAGCCGGACTCTAGGAAGAGATTTTTCACTGGCGACCAAGCATCAAGTTCAGAGGCTCACTCGGGATTTGCGCCACAAGACCCAACAAGTGCGGCCGGAGTTGATTGAGGGAGCACAGAATATTTTTTTAGGCCAAATCCGAGATGCTACGAGCCCGCAGGTTTTTGAGGAATTTTACAGTGCCGTCCGAGTATTTGAAACACACGAATCTTTGCAAGGGGAGGGCTTCGAACGAATCGGCGACGGTATTTTTTAGTCTGCATTCGCTTTCATGAAGATGCAAACCGTTGGAGCTAAATCCTACGTTCGCTCCGTTTACGAAGATAGCTCCCCGTAGAGCCGTTCAATCAGCTTCTAAACCTTAAAAACTTCGCAGGGTTGCCAGCGACGACCGAGTTCGGCCCCACGTCCCCAGTGACGATGCTCCCGGCCCCAATCACCGCCCCTTTGCCAATGGTGACGCCGGCTGTAATCACGACCCCAGATCCAATCCATACATCGTCCTCAATCACGATTACACCCCGCTTTTTCGGTTGTACCCTCATTGGTCCAGAACCAAGCTTCATCCCGTGGTTTGCGGCACGAATCACCACGTTCGGGCCGATCATGACGTCGCTACCGATTCGAATTTCACCAGACGAGGCCCCCAAATGGCTGTTCGTGTTCACGCTTACAAAGTCACCTATGGTGAGTCTCCCGTCGTGACTATAGATGTGGGCCGGCCCGGTGATGGAGACTCGACTACCTATGTCTATGTTGGCACCCCCACCTACAGAAATGTGACCGGTCGAAACAAAACCTGGGCCCACGGAATTGAACTTCCGGCCGACCAGCCAGGCCCGAAAATTCATTTGATACCGGCCACTAGGCCGGTTTCCTTATAGCTGCCAGCATCCCTTGCGGGGTGCTCCGGTCAATCCACAAAACCTCCCACCTTGAGGATGCAGCGACCAAGGCACCGATGAGGAAACCCTTAATGGACTTCGGAAAAATTATGTCTTGGACGAGAAGCACCGCGCCTATTTCGGCCAGGTCATCTACAATTAGAAACTCCGGGAGCGTGGAAAACTCACCGGAATCAAGAAATATGAGATTCGGTCGAACCTCGCGGAGAGTGTCCGCGAGCACCCCCTTTGATTCGATGGATTTGAGGAGTTCAAATTCGTCACCTGCAGACCTGTAGCTTTTTATAATTTCAGAATCAGAAAGGCTGCCCCCTAAAATATCCGACGAAATTGTATTTATATCGAATGTACTCCTGGTTGCGCTCTCAATTTGAGCGCGCCTTCGATTATCTAGGCGCAGATCTACGAAGGGAGAAAGTTTGGCGGCATCCAGCCCGGAGGGTCTCCAGGTGGCAGGCTCCGACCCGCCGTACACGGCTTCTAAGTCCCGCAGGTCGATGGTCGGCGCTGCAGACAATGTGGCGAAATCGGACCCGAACACCTTTCCGAGGTCAACAACATGGCGGGAATTATTTTCTGTGGCCTGTAGACCGCCGTAGTCGATTGAAACTAGTTCGTCCAGGTTCTTTTTCGGCAGAAGAGAATAAAAGATTTGGGAAGAAAAACCTGAGCCGGTCTCAAGTATGCGCGGGCTATTTCCATCGCTATTTAACTTTCCCAGGGCAGCTGAGAAATTGAACACCATCTGCAAAATAGCGTTCGAATCGCGAGCCTCGAGCTGTCCGAAAGAAATTCCAAGCCAAGCATCCAACGACCGACTGGGGCTGACAATGTAGTTGGGGTTCAGCGAGGGCGCCGACCCCCTATTTTCATCGTCCACAACGGTAGCTTAGCGCCCTTTCCGGGTCATCCAAACTCCGTTGGAGATTGCCGATGAAATGGCGCCACAATTTTTTCCGAGTAAAGGCGAGATTCTGCGACCAGAAGCCTCACTCGGGAATAAGACTGAGCCGGAGGCGAAACCTGCAGCACCGTCACCATGCATTCGGTCAGACAAGTGGCCGACAGTCAGTTATTGCAGCCGTCGAATAATGGGATCACTGGTCGCCCTTGTAGCGCATCCGACCCCGCCCCGAACTTCAGAGTCTGGGCGATTAAGGCGAAGGATTTCGCTATCGTGATACCCATGTTTGAAGCTTTGCTGGCGTGTGGCCGGGTGCATGGGAAAATGTGTTTGGGGAAAGTGAGGACGTCATGTTTCAGCTTCTTCACCGCGAGGAGGCTTTTCAATTTGGCGTCCGGAGCGCCGCACGGGCCCGCAAGGTCCGAATCGCAAGGCACCCAACGCTCGTCTCTCAAGAATTGCGAGTTAAGGGAACCTTTCCAAGCTATCGACACCTCTCGCGTACTTCGCCCGCTTAGTCGACTGGGAGCGTCATTTGGGGCGGCTCGTGCAATGGTGGCGCTCTTCGACTGAAAAAGATCTTTCAATGATTGTTCGGGCAGACATGGTCCGCAAATACGGGCTGGCCTGCCGTCAGGCGCCGCGGCAAGCAGATCGAAAGTTTTGGATCAGGTAGGGGTGTTCAAGGGTTGGTCCGTAAATAACACCCGGAACGACTGGCCGTCCTGCTCGACCTTGCCTGTATTAGAGTCAGAGGGTGATCAGAATCGAATCCCACCCCGGAGAGGGCTCCCCGAGATGCTGATGAAGGGGATTTTTGTGGGGTTATTGAGGTTTTTGTATCTCAGATTTCGTTTTTTGAAGATATTGGAGTTCAACCTGCGTGCCCGACGGGATTCCAAAGCCAGCAGAAACATAGCCTCACGGGCCGGTTACATTGTGCTGGACCGAGCCATTAGGCAAATTAATCATCCGGCCGCGTCGAACACTCTTTTCATCTTGGCTACAGGTTCTTCAGCGCGGCAGCTGGGAAAAACAGAGTACAAAATCATTCGTCGGAATCACTCGATCGGCGTGAATCGCTGGCTTATGAGCGATTTCGTTCCTGATGCGATCTCCCTCGATTCGACAAAGCTATCGAACGTTTTGGCATCAGGAGTCCGAGAAAAAATGGAGATCATGGGCGAGAGGTTAGCCTTATTTGCCAAAAAGTCACCGGACCTGAAAATCTTGCTCCAGAGGACACCTGCTCCATCAACCAGCCTCCAGCATTACCCGATCCCGATTGCTCTGCGGGGCTCTGTCTTCATGTACGGGAGAGCTAACCTTGAAGGCGCGAGCGAAACTTCTATAGGGAGGGAGCTGACTGCCATATTGGCTGGGGAAAGTGGCTACTCCATCCCTCGGAATGTTTTGATTGACAACGGCGCCAGCGTGGTCAGGCTCATTTTTTTGGGCAGCTCCCAGAAGTATGACGATATCGTGCTAGTTGGGGTAGATGCGGATGACCGACCATATTTTCACGGGGCTCAGGATAAAATCAGCAATTACTTCGAGCCGGGAGTTGGTGAAGCCCACAGCACGGAAGACACTGTCAATCGCCCAGTCTCTACTTCCAGCTTTATTCGAGAATTGGGCGCCGCCATGAAAAGTGTGAATGGACCGCGGCTATGGGTGGGTTCTTCTGAGTCTCGACTGTCCGATGAGTTACCTGTCTACGACTGGAGCTTATGATTTCACCGCCTTCCCAGGTGCGAGCCCCCCTGTGCGCTCTAGCGGACCGGGCTGCCTAACATATGTTCCAGACCCGGTCGAGTAGCTTAAGGCTCTACGCCAGAGTGCGCTTCGTGCCCACCACGGGTGCCCTTCACCTAGTGGATTGTTTTCTTTCGCAGATGGCGGGCTGTTTTGAAGCATTCAAAGTAACAAGTCTCTCAAAGCAAGGCGACTATTTGGACTGAAATTTAATGCACTTAAAAGATAAAGGTAATGCAAAAAGCCAGACGAGGCCCCCTCACCTCAACCCGCTGGCTTAGACTTAATCATGCCTAGGGGAGCGGGATTACTACAGCTATGGGTGGGGGTCTACAAACCATGCGGAAGGGTAAACTGGCTTGTGAATTTCTTATTGGGTCTGCTTTGGTCTCGAACGAGCTACCCTTTTGTTAGCGTCCAGAAAGGAAAGCCCCTATGCCCAAGTCTGTCGTACTCATGGCGGAAGAACTCTCTCCCGCCACAATCGCAGCGCTCGGGCCCGGTTTTGATATTCGGCACACAGACGGTGCTAATCGTGCTGAATTGTTGGCCGCGTTACCGGGGGTTCATGCCGTCCTCGTTCGCTCAGCCACCCACATGGATTCCGAAGCTCTCTCGGTAGCGAAAGATCTCAAGGTCATCGCCCGGGCGGGTGTGGGGCTTGATAACGTCGACATCAAAGCGGCCACAGAAGCCGGGGTGATGGTGGTCAATGCCCCCACCTCCAATGTGGTCAGTGCTGCTGAGCTTGCCGTGGGGCACCTGTTGTCTTTAGCGCGTCATATTCCCAGGGCCCATGCTTCGTTGTCCGCGGGAGAGTGGAAAAGAGGCTCCTTCACCGGGGTTGAGCTGTTTGAAAAAACAATCGGGATCGTCGGATTAGGAAGAATCGGGGCCTTAGTTGCCGAGAGACTGTCTGGTTTTGGCGCCACCCTCATAGGATTTGACCCTTATGTTCAACCGGCGAGAGCGAGCCAGATGGGGGTGACTCTGACCACGTTGGAAGACCTCATGGCACAGAGTGACTTCATCACCATTCACATTCCGAAGACCCCGGAAACCACCGGAATGATTGGCGTTGACCAGCTCAAATCTGCCAAGCCAAACCTGCGAATCGTCAATGCTTCCCGAGGGGGAATCATTGACGAGGATGCTCTGGTTGAGGCGCTGTCAAAGAACTGGATCGCTGGCGCAGGAATTGATGTTTTTGTGAATGAACCTCCCACAGGTTCCCCACTCCTTGGCTTACCCAACATCGTCGTCACACCACACTTGGGCGCCTCCACCGATGAAGCCCAAGAAAAGGCAGGGATTGCTGTTGCTAAGTCAGTCAAGCTCGCCCTGGAGGGTGAACTTGTTCCGGATGCGGTGAACGTGGCCGGTGGGATTATTGACCCGACGGTTCGACCAGGCATGCCTTTGATGGAGAAGCTGGGACAAGTATTTGTGGGGTTGTGCCCCTCCGCTCTCTCCAGCATCGATGTTGAGGTTCGGGGGGAAATTGCTGCCCACGATGTGACTGTCTTGAAGCTCGCCGCCTTGAAGGGTATTTTCTCCAGGATTGTTAGCGAACAAGTCAGCTATGTGAACGCGCCCCTTATGGCAGAGGCTCGTGGCATGGAGGTCACGCTAACAAAAGACGAAACGAGTAATGATTATCGCAACCTGCTCACCATTCGAGGGGTGCTTGCCGATGGGTCTGTCGTTTCTGCATCCGCCACACTGACGGGTGCGAAGCAGACGCAAAAACTGGTGGGAATCAACGGCTATGAAGTGGAAGTGCCACTTGCCAGCCACCACATCGTCATGATGTATGAAGATCGGCCAGGAATCGTGGCGGTCTATGGAAAAGCCTTTGGTGATGCCTCCATCAATATCGCTGGCATGCAGATTGCCAGGGACACCAGAGGCGGGCAGGCGTTAAGCGTCTTGACGGTTGATTCCAGGGTCCCCGATGAATTACTGGCAGAAGTAGCGGCAGCAATTTCTGCTGCAACGATGGCCCCTATCGACGTTATTGATCTGTAAGCCTTCTGGTGACGAACTCAGTCGACAGGGACCACGACATCGATAACCTCGAGCAAGCTCTGCAGGATTTTGTTCTGGAGCGGCACATTCTGATTTCACTGGATTTTGATGGCACCTTGGCCCCGCTGGTTGATGACCCAGAGGATTCTCGGATGCTCCCCCGGGCAGCGCAGGCGCTTTTTCGCTTGACAGATATGCCAGGGGTGACGCTCGCCTTGGTATCGGGTCGGGCGATCGACAGTCTCTTGCGGGTCGCCAGCCCTCGGGCTGAATGGTTTTTGGTGGGGTCTCATGGCGGTGAAATCGTTGCACCAGGTGACCATCACAGCTACCGAGCGCAAGTATGGGTCCCACCCGGGTTGGACGAAGCGTTTGAGCAGGTTGTGCAAGACCACTCAGGAACCCGGCTGGAGCGCAAAGCTTTTGGGCTTGCCCTCCACACCAGAGGGGTGGAATCCTCGATGGCAACCCGGGCGCAAGACAGTGCGCGGGCTGTCTGTGAAGAATGGCACGGCGAGCTTTCAATACGAGTGGGGCACGGAATCCTCGAGTGCTCAGTACTGACGGCAACCAAGGCAGACGGTGTCCTGGCTCTTCAGGAGAGAACGGGCGCTGACGCAACGTTATTCGCCGGTGATGACGTGACAGATGAAGATGCGATCGCGGTGCTGGGGCCTTCAGATATCGGCATTTGGGTGGGGCCGGGGGAAAGCACAGCAAGATTTCGCCTGCCTGATGCTCAAGCGGTGTCGCTGATGCTCGAATCTTTAGCCACACGGCGAATCAATGCGCGCGCATAAAGCACCCTTAGCCGTGGGGCTCTAGGGTTATCAGATGAAGAGAACGCTTAATTTAGCGATAATTGGCGGCGACGGTATCGGGCCCGAAGTTACTGCAGAAGCACTCAGCACCCTCACGCTGGCTTCTTCGGGAATTCTTGATATCCAGACCACTGACTTTTCGCTCGGCGCTTCGCACTATCTCGAAACGGGCGAAGTGCTCTCCGATGAGACTCTGTTACGCCTGGCCACCCACGATGCGATTGTGTTGGGCGCTGTGGGCGGAGACCCGCAGGATTCCCAGCTGGCAGGGGGAATCATCGAGCGAGGTCTTCTGCTCAAGCTGCGTTTTGCCTTTGATCACCACATCAACCTCCGACCCACGTTCCTTGTGCCAGGCGTTGATTCACCCTTGCGCCATCCTGGTGACATCGACTTCGTGGTGGTTCGCGAAGGAACAGAAGGCCCCTATGTCGGAAACGGCGGAAGTGTGCGGGTGGGCACCCCACACGAGATAGCGAATGAGGTGTCAGTCAACACCGCTTTCGGGGTGGAGAGAGTGGTGCGCTATGCGTTTGAGACTGCGCAGAAGCGTCGTAAGAAGCTCACCCTTGTCCACAAGACGAACGTCCTGGTGTATGCCGGTGGACTTTGGTCCAGGGTCACGCACGAAGTCCACCGAGATTTCCCTGATGTTGAGCTTGATTACCTCCACATCGATGCCGTCACCATATTCATGGTGAGCGATCCCAGCCGGTTTGATGTGATTGTCTCGGACAACCTTTTCGGGGACATCATTACTGATCTTGCCGGCGCCATCGGCGGAGGGATCGGGTTGGCTGCTTCCGCGAACCTCAATCCCTCTGGTGCATTCCCCAGTATGTTTGAGCCGGTTCACGGTTCCGCACCAGATATCGCAGGTCACGGGATTGCGGATCCCACCGCCTCTATTTTATCAGTGGCGCTAATGATGGATTTTCTGGGGCACGGTGGCGTGTCGGAAAATCTGGTCAAGGCAGTTATGGCTGCGAGCGCTGAGCGGAAATCCGCTAAAGCGGCACCGAGGACGGACCTTATCGGTCGCTTAATCCGGAGTAACTTGCAAAACGACTAGAAATGCCCGTCCTAATGGCGTCCACCTGCGACAAGATAAACACAGAAATTTCTGCGCCTTGGGATGCCTCCCTCGATGGGTCGCAGAGGGGCGTGTTGGGAACACTCTTTGGCGGAGTGGAGCTCCTTCGAGTTGACAAATGAGCGGGCGTCGGATTGTCCATGCCGCTAAGGCGCAGGCAAGGCGCGACACGATCGTGTTTACCGAAGGGTTACGTCGCAACCGGTGTCGAAATCCAGCGCTTAGAGGCAGCCCCCTAGTAACGTCCGCTCAGCTTGCCCGCGATAGCCCCTTGCGGCATAAGAAATCAACCGAAGCTGGTGCCGAGAAGTTCGCAGCGCCGCAAGCATCCAGGGCTACTGCAACCGTCCACGCGGCCATTCAGCCCTAAGCTGGGACCACCCCGCCGACTTTGAGGTGAAGGGCGACCAACAGAAAATACCGGCCTTGATCCTCACAAAGCAGCGGAACAGAACGCAGACCCTTTTTTCGGCGACGAGAACATTGCCAACTTCTAATATGAGGAACCACCTAATGAATGAACAGAACCCTAGTGCTGCCGAATACGAATTAGTTCGGAGCCAGTTGGAAAAAATAATGGAACTAAGCTCGAGAAGAAATACTCAGGAACAGGGTTTTTTCTACCCGTTAGCTGTGGCCACTTACGGGGTTGAGGAGGTGATGGGTGCCGTCCATTCGATGGCTTCATTCAAAACTACGATGTGGTCAAAAACTGCCGACTTCGAAGAGAAATTCGCTAGGGAATTTGGTTCCGCCGAAGCGGTGATGGTTAACAGCGGCTCATCCTCAGACTTATTGATTGCCTTCGCCCTGAGAGAAAAGGAGTTTGGCGGCCTTGAGGAAGGTGACGAGGTGTTAGCTCCTGCCGTAACGTGGCCAACGCAGATTTGGTCACTGGTCATGGCTGGATTCACGGTCAGACTTGTGGACGTAGACCAAAGAACTATGAATATGGACTGGCAGGATTTAGAAGCGAAAATAGGCCCGAGAACCAGGGCAATTTCTTTAGTTCACCTGATGGGAAATACCTCCAATCTCGATAAAATTATGGAAATTTCCCGGAAGCACGACCTCGTAGTTATCGAAGATTCTTGCGAGGCTCTCGGCGCAAAATGGCGGGGCAAGCCAGTCGGATCTTTTGGCCTAGCCTCGAGCTCTTCGTTTTTCTTTTCCCACCACATTATGACGATGGAGGGAGGAATGATTTCGACGGACTCTCCAGAGCTGGCAGAGCATTTCAGATTGCTAAGGGCTCACGGTTGGACCCGCAATCTTCGCTCGAAGAGAAAAGGAGCAACTGGGTGGGACTCGCGTTACTCTTTTGAAAGTTGGGGCTTCAACGTGCGCCCCACGGAACTAAATGCGGCGTTTGGATTGGCCCAGCTGGGCCGATTCGAAAGTTTTCAGTCCCAGCGCCAAAAAAGCGCTGATTACAGTCTTGGGAGAATAGCCGATTTGGAGGGGTCCCTGACCCCGATGACCGTTCAATCGGAAACTGAATGCAGCTGGTTTGCTTTCCCAATTATGGTCGATTCTGGGGCTAACTTCTCGCGGCGAGACCTTGTCACTCACCTCGAGAAAATTGGCGTGGAGACGAGGCCAATTGTGGCTGGAAATTTGGCTCGTCAACCGGCGACAAAGAAGATAAAGGGGATTACCTCGGGCGATTTGCCCGGAGCAGATGAAGTGCATAATCGGGGATTTTATATCGGACTGCATCCAATTGACTTCGAATTGGAGCTAGAACGCGTGTGGGATGCAATCGAAGAATTCACCCACTCTTCGAGCTAAAAGGACTGGCTCTCGCCAGCCTCTGCGATTTGCAGTTTTTAGGGTTGTGCCAGATATCGATGGTCAGACAGGGCAAACCGCCCGGGGCGCTCTGGAGCCTCCGTATTTTGCCAACGAGGATGGAAGAAGTCGACAGGGCTGGTGGCAGGAATCCGGCTTGAGAGAGGAGTGGTGCGGATAATCGGGGGCAAGCTGGGAACGCATGGCAAGTGGAAGGCGATAGTGCTTTTCCTTTGTACACCAAAGGATATTGAGGTTGACTTTGCAACAGCCGCCAGGGGAATTCTAAGTGAAGTGACCTGCCCCCTGTTTTAGGTCCAGTTGATCTGACCCCCAAATATTGGCCGTTTGATCTGACCCCCAAATATTGGCCGTTGTTGATGAGAGTTGTGGCATGGTGGCTTCGAAAGGAGCACCTTATGCCCAGGCAGTATCCACCCCATTTTCGCCGTGACATGGTCAACCGTATGGTGGCT
>Ga0208414_1002852_pt1 | contig 10936 bp, 6 predicted proteins | sample AntAceMetag02UKE_FD_184770 | JGI IMG/M metagenome (GOLD analysis project Ga0208414, IMG submission 184770) | Saline lake microbial communities from Ace Lake, Antarctica - Antarctic Ace Lake Metagenome 02UKE (SPAdes) (version 2) | ecosystem: Environmental > Aquatic > Non-marine Saline and Alkaline...
CCGCAGCCAGTTCGCGAGGAATTTCTCCAGCAGACAAGAGCACTAGCTTAACATCGGCCACACCATCAACGCGCCCGACATATTCACGATCAGAACCAGACTTGGACAAATGCACATTACGCGCAGAAAACCAGTCAAAGGTTTCTTGCATCAATCGCCCTTTAGACGGGACACCTAATTTGATCATGACAGATCTCCTTCGGACAAACGTAGGGTAAATTCAGGGCGAATAATGCCACCCACGGCTGGCACATCGCGCCCCTGCCCCAAAACCCGGGTCAAAGCGTCATAACGCCCACCAGAAGCAACCGCGGGCCATCCCGCATGCTGCGCATAAAATCCAAATACAAACCCGTCATAATATTCCATCGCGGTCAGCCCATAGGCCGCTTCAAAGCCTATCTGTGATACGTCTAAACCGGCGCTTGTTAACGCCGCCAACCGTGCAGCCATGTGATCCACGGCAACGGCAATCGCAGGCAATCGCCACGCCAAGGCCTGCAGTTGCGCAAGAGCCTCCGGTAGGTGGCCTTTAACCTCAAGCAAATCGTTTAAAGCTTCAATTTCAAATTGCGGGATCGGTGGTGCGGCGACCTCATCAACCAGTTGCAGCAAACGCAATTCCACATCTGATGCGTCTCGCAGGCCAATCTGTTGACCATCAGCGCCCAACGCTTTCGCCCTAACAGGTTGCGAAAACCGAGCAAGCAAGGCCTGAAATCTTGAGGGCCGCCAGATATGACGGCGCAGAGCGGCTTTGCGGGCGTCCGAGGTGGTGAGTCCCTCGATTGCGGCGACCAAAAGCCCAACATCTCCCGTCGAGGCGGTGACGCCAAGAGGCATAAGTATCTGGTGAAAAAGAACAAAAATCTCAGCTTCAATCGCATCTGCTTGACCACGGTCAAACACCTCATAGCCCACCTGCTCGCTCTGCGCGGCGCGGCCATTATCATTGTCTTGATAGCGAAAAACGGGGCCTGCATAAGTGTAGCGCGCAGGCTCGGCGCTTTCAGCCATATGACTCTGCACTACCGGCACCGTAAAATCAGGTCGCAGCATTTGCTCACCGCGAAGGGGGTCGGACGTAACATAGGCTCGCGCGCGAATATCTTCGCCATACAGATCTAAAAGTACGTCCGCCGGCTGCAAAATATCCGCCTCAACCCGAACGGCACCGGCGGATTGGAACACCGTCAAAAGCCGCGTGATCTCTGCGCGCAACTGGCTCATTCTGTAAGGCCTTGCGCCGCCAGCATCTGCTTCACCTGCGCCATCAAATCCCACCGTGGCGCTTCAATCTGGCTCGGGCGCGCTTTCCACTCTTCTAAAGTGGCATCTTTCGCCAATTCTGCACCAAGGATAAGATCTTTGATCTGCACAATACCAGCCGCCTTCTCCTCACCGCCTTCGATTATGGCGATGGGGCTGTTGCGATTGTCCGCATATTTCAGTTGGTTGCCAAAGTTCTTAGGATTCCCCAGATAGACCTCAGCACGAATGCCGGCGGTGCGCAATTCAGTGGCCATGGCCTGATAATCGCTCATCCTGTCGCGATCCATCACGGTGATCACTACGGGGCCCAAGACCGAACGTTCGACCCGCCCTTTCATCCGCAGCGCAGCCAGCAAACGGTCCACACCGATTGAAATCCCGGTCGCAGGCACTTCCTGCCCGGTAAAGCGCTTCACAAGATCATCATAGCGCCCGCCACCAGCAACCGAGCCAAATTGGCGCGTCCTGCCTTTTTCATCGTTAATTTCAAAGGTAAGCTCTGCCTCATAGACCGGGCCGGTATAATAGCCCAACCCACGCACAACTGAGGGATCTAGCATAATACGGTCCGTGCCATAGCCTTGTGCCGTCACCAAATCAGAAATTTCTTGCAGTTCATCAACACCAGACTCGCCGATGGCAGACCCTTGAACCAAGGCGCGTAAATTACTCAGAGTCTCAGCTGGAGTGGCGCCCAGCGCCTGCATAAAGCCCATAACAATCTCGGTCTGCGCATCGCCAAGCCCAGCACCATCGGTGAAATCACCGCTGTCATCTTTGCGACCTGCCCCAAGAAGTTGGCGCACACCCTGAAGGCCAAAACGGTCCAACTTATCAATGGCCCGCAATACAATCCCGCGTTCTGCGGCGAATTTCTCAGGGTCCGCCGGATCCAACACCCCGGCCACTTCCATCACACCATTGAGCACTTTGCGGTTGTTCACACGGATAATGTAATCGTCACGCGCAATCCCAACACGTTCTAATGTGTCCGATAGCATGGCACAAATTTCCGCATCAGCGGCCATGCTGGCTGAGCCAACCGTATCAGCATCACATTGATAAAACTGCCGGAACCGTCCCGGCCCCGGCTTTTCATTGCGCCAAACTGGACCCATGGCAAAGCGGCGATAGGGACTGGGTAGATCGTTGCGGTGCTGCGCATAGACCCGTGCCAAAGGGGCGGTCAGATCATACCGCAGTGCCAACCAATCTTCGTCCTCTTGCCACGCAAACACCCCTTCATTCGGACGATCCACATCGGGCAGGAATTTGCCAAGTGCTTCGACCGTTTCCACAGCACTGCTTTCGAGCTGCTCAAAGCCGTATAGATGATATACTTCAGAAATTTGACGCAGCATTTCTGTGCGCTCGGACACATCTGCTCCAAAATAATCGCGAAACCCTTTTGGCGGTAGCGCCTTAGGTTTGGGTGCTTTTTTCTGTTTGGCCATGATCAACCTCATAATCGTTGGCCTGCATTTAACTGCCCAGGCGCCGGGGGGCAACATGCGAGTTCATATCGCCCTTTGGGCCTGCGCATTAAATTTTCCCTTGATCCAGCCCGCACGATCCCGCACACGGCAGTCATGACACAAGCTTTAGAAGAAAAAATCGCCCATCTGACACGTATCGTGGAAGATCTTTCCGATGTAATGGCCAAGCAAGACAGCGAGTTGCGCCGTCTGACCTCCCTGGTTGAACATCTGGCTCAGCGCGCGCGTGTGCGTGAATCGGATGGCGGCGGCGGCATTATCTTAGGTGATGAACGCCCGCCGCATTATTGATTGTTAATTTCTAACTTATAAATCTTCCACCATCAAAACGCCCTCAAGGCTTTTCAACGCACCTTTGATTTGCGGTGTCACCGGGAAGTTCTGTCCCAAATCCATGTCCACTTCACCGGGCAGGCTGTCATCCAGCAGGCAAAAGGAAATTGGCCCCTTAGCGCCATTCTTTATCGCGCGCACCGCTTCGCTTAGCACGGTGGCCACAGAGTCGATGGCTGATGAATTATTCAAATAGACCCGTAAACCAGCCCCGCCCGCCTGTGATACAGCCCCATCCATGGGCTGCACCGATCGGCAGAGCAATTTGAGCTGTTCAGACTCCATTGTGGCCTCAACACTCAAAACAATTTTTGAACCAGCTTCCAGATGTATCCGTGAGGCTTCCAACGTATCACTGAACATCGTGGCTTCATAATTTCCCGTGGTGTCGCTGAGCTGTACAAAGGCAAAACGGTTACCTCGCGCCGATTTGCGCTCTTGCCGGCCTGCCACAATACCTGCGAGCTTAGCCACAAGCGGGCCGCCCTTCGCCTTCTCAATCAACTGATCCAAAGTGATCACGCCTGAGCGTTTGAGAGAGGAGATGTAATCATCAAGCGGGTGCCCGGACAGGTAAAACCCGATGGCCTTAAATTCTTCGGCCAATTGCTCCGCAGGCAACCAATTAGCCACAGGCGACAGCCGCGGTTCGGGCAAATCATCGCCCGCCTCACCAAACAGGCTCACTTGATTTGAGTTGCGCTGCTCATGCACAGCGGAAGAGTAGCCTACCAAAGAATCAAGACTATCAAACACCCGGTGGCGATTGCTGTCGAGCTGATCGAAGGCTCCTGAGCGCGCCAACATCTCCAAAGGCCGCTTACCCACCCGCTTGAGATCCACACGACGGGCAAAATCAAACAGCGTGATAAAAGCTTTGTCCCCACGGCCCTCGGCCACCAGCCCCATCGCGTCGACGCCAACATTCTTCAAAGCGCCAAGACCATAGACCAAAGCGCCATCAGCCACGTCAAATCGGGCTTGGGAGCGGTTCACACAGGGCGGCGTATAGGGCAGATCAAGGCCCTTGCGGACTTCATTGAAATAAACCGCCAGCTTATCTGTAAGATGCAAGTCGCAATTCATCACACCGGCCATAAACTCGACAGGATGATTGGCCTTGAGCCAAGCGGTTTGATAACTGACCACCGCATAAGCCGCCGCGTGGGATTTATTAAACCCGTAGTTGGCAAATTTATCCAAAAGGTCCCAGGTGGCCTTAGCGGTTTTTTCGTCCACGTCATTGGCCGCAGAGCCGGTAAGAAACTTAGGTCTCTCCGCGTCCATCGCCTCTTGGATTTTTTTACCCATCGCACGACGCAACAGATCGGCCCCGCCAAGCGAATAGCCCGCCATTTGCCGGGCAATTTCCATCACCTGTTCTTGATACACGATGATGCCTTGGGTTTCATCCAAGATATGATCTACCAAAGGATGCAGCAAATCTCGTTCGCTTAGACCGTTTTTGACCTCACAATATTTTGGGATATTCTCCATCGGGCCGGGGCGGTACAACGCCACCAAGGCTACAATGTCTTCAATACAGTTGGGCTTCATACGCTTCAGCGCATCCATCATGCCACTGGATTCAACCTGAAACACCGCTACAGTTTTTGCAGCTGAATAAAGCGCATAGGATGCAGCGTCGTCCAATGGAATTGCGCTGATGTCGCCCTCAGCTCCCGCTGCCGGCGTATAAAGCGCCCGGCCGTCCGCCGCCACATGCAGCGCCCTTGAACGGTTGATAAGATCCACCGCATTTTGGATGACTGTGAGGGTTTTCAGACCCAAAAAGTCAAATTTAACCAAGCCTGCCTGCTCAACCCATTTCATATTGAATTGGGTGGCGGGCATGTCAGAACGCGGATCTTGGTATAAAGGCACCAGCTGATCCAAAGGCCGGTCACCAATTACCACACCCGCCGCGTGGGTTGAGGCGTTGCGCAATAGCCCTTCCACTTGCTGGCCATAATTCAGCAGCCGGGCGACGACTTCCTCAGCCTTTGCCTCTTGTCGCAAACGTGGCTCGTCAGCCAAAGCTTTTTCAATGCTGACCGGTTTCACACCTTCAACAGGAATCATCTTCGATAGGCGATCCACTTGGCCGTAGGGCATTTGCAGAACACGGCCAATATCGCGAACAGCCGCTTTCGACAGCAGCGCACCGAATGTGATAATCTGCCCGACGCGGTCACGGCCATATTTTTGCTGAACGTAACGGATCACCTCTTCGCGGCGATCCATGCAAAAATCAATGTCAAAGTCGGGCATAGAAACCCGCTCCGGATTCAAGAACCGCTCAAACAACAAGCCATAGCGCAGCGGGTCAAGATCGGTGATTGTCAAAGCATAGGCCACCAATGAGCCCGCACCAGACCCCCGGCCCGGCCCTACAGGAATATTCTGCCCTTTGGTCCAAGCAATAAAATCAGCCACAATCAAAAAATAGCCGGGAAAGCCCATGCCTTCGATGATATCCAGCTCGTAATTGAGGCGTTTTTGATAGTCCTCCACCGACACCGCATGCGGGATCACGGCCAAACGGCGTTGCAGCCCATCGTTTGATTGTCGCCGCAACTCTACAACCTCATCGTCCGCAAACTTGGGCAGGATGGGGTCACGTTTGTAGGCCTTGAACGCACATCTTTGCGCAATCTCAACCGTGTTTTCCAACGCCTCCGGCAGATCCGCAAACAACACCGCCATCTCGGCAGGCGTTTTGAGATAATGCTGCGGGGTCAACCGCCGGCGCGGCTCTTGTTGGTCCACATAAGAACCTTCAGCGATACAGATCAAAGCGTCATGCGCCTCATACATCTCAGTTTTGGGGAAATAGACGTCATTAGTCGCAACCAAAGGGAGGTCCATCGCATAGGCCATTTCCACCGCACCACGTTCACTCAACCGCTCTACCTCTGGCGCGTTTCCATCTTTGCCGGAGTGGCGCTGCAATTCAATATAAAGCCGGTCCCCAAACGCCAGGACCAGCTGATCAATCAGTGCCCGTGCTTTCGCTGCCTGCCCATTTTGCAAAAATTTTCCCAACGGACCATTTGGGCCACCAGTCAAGCAAATCAGCCCCTCAGAATGCGCGACAAGCTGCGCCACCTGCACCTGTGGCAGCTCACCATCAGTGTCCAAATAGAGGCAAGAGTTGAGCGCCATCAGGTTTTCATACCCACGCTCGTTTTGCGCCAAAAGCACCAGAGGCGCAGGCATCCGCGCCTTTTCACCAGGTGCAGCCAGATCATAAGCCAGATCCACTTGGCACCCGATGATGGGCTGAATACCAGCCTTAGACGCCCCCTCAGAGAACTCTAGAGCACAAAACATATTGTTCGTGTCCGTCACCGCTATTGCGGGCATATCCATAGCCGCTGTCAGATCAGGCAATTTTTTGAGCCTAACAGCCCCTTCCAGCAGCGAATACTCACTGTGAACTCTAAGGTGGATAAATTTAGGATTCTTGCTCATGATCAATGATTAAACTGCCAGCCGCCCATCATCCAGCAGAAACTGCCAAAAACCAGCTCTCCGCACAGCGCTTTCAAGCTAATTCGCGATAGGTGAATATTTTTCTTGCCCGACTCACCTAAATCAGTGCTACATCAATCTGTTCCCGCCTTGGTTTTACGCCGCATCGGACCTAGGCGTGGGGAACGAAACAGACAGTGGCACGATTTCTTATTATGAAAATGTCGTTTCTTCTAAACGGAGGATCTGTGTCGACCTCCGTGAACACCGGAACTGAAACCCTACTAGACTTCCTGCGCCAAGACGCAGAACTTTACGGTACAAAAGAGGGCTGCAATGAGGGCGATTGCGGGGCCTGTTCAGTGATTGTCACCGGCCATGATGGCGTGCCGAGGTCGATGAATGCCTGTATCTTATTTTTGCCCCAACTTCAGGGTCGCGCTGTTCGCACTGTTGAGGGCATATCCGGTCCAGATGGCAACCTGCACCCGGTGCAAGAAGCCATGATCGCAAAGCATGGCGCGCAATGTGGCTTTTGCACCCCCGGCTTCATCACAACCATGGCTGCTGCTCATGCCACAGGGCAAACAGATTTTGACACGGCATTGGCTGGCAATCTGTGCCGCTGCACGGGCTACGCCCCGATCATTCGTGCAGCTGAAATGGCAGCCACTGCGCCAGTACCGAAATGGATGCAAGACTTGCCACCCAAAACGGGCCACGCCAGCTCAGATGCCATATTCTGCCCGCTTTCCAGCGATGAATTGGCACAATGGTATCAGCAAAACCCGGAGGCCACATTGGTGGCCGGGGGGACAGATGTTGGGCTTTGGGTGACCAAACAATTGCGCAGACCCGCGCCAATTGCCTTTTTGAGTCAAGTGTCTGATCTGCGCCACATAGAAGATTACCCCGATCATCTGCGCGTTGGGGCCGCAGTCACGATCACCGAGCTTATGCAGGCGATCGCGTCAATTTCAACCTCGTTGCATAGTATGTTGGCTCGATACGGCAGCCCACAGGTGCGCAATGCCGCCACTATCGGCGGCAATATCGCCAATGGCTCCCCCATCGGCGATGGCCCTCCTGCCTTGATAGCAATGGGCGCCATATTGATCCTCCGCCGAGGATCTGAGCGCCGCCGCATGCCGTTGGAAGACTTCTTTATCGCCTATCAACATCAAGACCGTTTGCCCGGTGAATTTGTGGAGGCGGTCGAACTGCTTAAAGATCAAACAGGCCTACGCTGCTATAAGCTGTCCAAACGCTTTGATCAGGACATCTCAGCGGTCTGCGGCTGCCTGAACATCACCGCTAAAGATGGGATCATCACACAGGCACGGATTGCTTTTGGCGGCATGGCCGGGACACCGGCGCGCGCGCTTCGGACAGAGACGGCGCTGATCGGGCAGATCTGGAGTGCCGAGACTTTCGCAACAGCGCAGGCAGCAATGGCCCAAGACTTCACCCCTCTGTCAGATATGCGCGCCAGTGCTGAATACCGCGCGCGCACTGCCGAAAACATGCTGATGCGCTATTATCATGACATTGAGCATAAACCTGTGGACATAAGGGAGGTGCGCGCATGAACTCCACAGCCTCTATGCCTCATGACACCGCTCGCCAACATGTGAGCGGCGCGGCGCGCTATGTCGATGACATTCCAATCCCTCGGGGAACCCTGCATTTGGCATTTGGCCTGTCCCCCGTGGCTGCAGGCGCGCTCACTTCAGTTGATCTGAGCGCCGTGAGCGCAGCTGAGGGTGTGCAATTGGTCCTGTTGGCCAAAGACCTGCCTTTTGCCAATGATGTCTCCCCCTCCGCCCATGATGAGCCTTTGTTGGCAGACACAACTGTCCACTATGCTGGGCAGCCCATATTTTTGGTGGTGGCAAAAAGCCATCATGCTGCACGCAAGGCGGCGCGTTTGGCCGAAATTGAAATTGATCAAACACCGGCGATTTTAACCATAGAGCAAGCGCTCGCGGCTGATAGCCGCTTTGAAGACGGCCCGCGCATTTATAGCAAAGGTGACTCCGCCCGAGCCTTGCTGGAATCGTCAAATCATTTGAGAGGTAGCTTAAATGTGGGGGGGCAAGAGCATTTCTATCTTGAGGGGCAAGCCGCTTTGGCCCTGCCAGGCGATCAGGGTGACATGGTCGTGCATTCCTCAACCCAACATCCGACCGAAATTCAACATAAAGTGTCAGAAGCGTTGAATATTCCCCAGCATGCGGTGCGTGTGGAGGTCCGGCGCATGGGCGGCGGCTTTGGCGGCAAGGAAAGCCAAGGCAATGCGCTGGCCGTGGCCTGTGCCGTGGCGGCCAGCCTCACCGGAAGACCCTGCAAGATGCGCTATGACCGAGATGATGACTTCATTATCACCGGAAAACGCCATGATTGCCGCGTGGATTATGAGGTGGGCTTCGATGCGTTTGGCCAAGTGGATTCTCTTGATTTTAAACATTATTTTCGCTGCGGCTGGGCGCAGGATTTGTCTCTGCCAGTGGCGGATCGCGCCATGCTGCATTCAGACAATGCCTATGACCTGCCCAATGTCAAAATCACCTCACACCGCCTGAAAACTAACACGCAAAGCGCCACAGCATTTCGTGGATTTGGAGGCCCCCAAGGAATGATCGGTATTGAACGGGTGATGGACCACATCGCCCATGAATTGGACCTAGACCCGGCTCAGGTGCGTCGGGTCAATTATTACCCTGAGATGTCTGTGCCGCCAAACGCACGGCCCCCCGCCACCACTCCCTATAGGATGGCTGTGACAGATTTCATTCTCGGAGACATGACTGCAGCTCTGATGGAGAGTTCGCAGTATCAAACGCGCAAGTCAGAGGTTGCACGCTGGAACGCGAATAACATGCTTCTCAAGCGCGGGATCGCTTTCAGCCCATTAAAATTTGGAATTTCTTTTACTCTTACCCATCTCAATCAGGCCGGCGCCTTGGTTCAGATTTACACTGATGGTTCGGTTTTGATAAACCACGGCGGCACGGAAATGGGGCAAGGCTTGTTTCAAAAGGTGGCGCAAGTAGCCGCACGCAGCCTTGGGGTGATGCAATCGTATATCCGCGCCAGTGCCACCGACACGAGCAAAGTGCCAAACACCTCCGCCACCGCCGCAAGTTCCGGCACAGATCTCAATGGCATGGCTGTGCAAGCCGCCTGCCAAACCCTGCGCGACCGCTTGCAAAGCCATCTGGCAGATGTTTACCACTGCCAGTCTGACGCAATTCTATTCGAAGCTGGCATGGTGACAGGGCCAAACTTCAAAATATCTTGGGCCGAGGCGGTGACCTCTGCTTATGAAGCGCGCATATCGCTCTCAGCCACCGGCTTTTACAAAACTCCAGATATTGCTTGGGATCGGATCAAGGGCGAGGGTCGACCCTTTCTGTATTTCGCATATGGCGCTGCGGTCACTGAGGTTGTGATTGACACTTTGACCGGTGAAAACCGCATCCTGCGGTGTGATATTCTGCATGATTGCGGCACCTCACTGAACCCAGCCTTGGATATTGGCCAGATTGAAGGCGGTTTTGTACAGGGAGCGGGATGGTTGACCACCGAAGAGCTGGTTTGGGACACACAGGGCCGCCTGAAAACCCACGCGCCCTCAACCTATAAAATTCCAGCCTGCTCGGATAGGCCAGAGGTGTTCAACGTCTCGCTGTGGCAAGGTGCCAATCCTAAAAAAACGATTTATCGCTCCAAGGCTGTGGGGGAACCGCCGTTTATGCACGGGATTTCTGCCTATTTGGCTTTATCAAACGCCGTTTCAGCCTGTGGATTGAACTATCCAGACCTACAGGCGCCCGCCACCAGTGAGGAAGTGTTCTGCGCTATCAAACGCGCACAGGGCCGTGCGACATGAGTTTTGATCTGCTGCAACTAAATGCAGCCATAGCTAAGCACGGCCCGGTTCACCGCGTGGTGATTGCTGCAATCAAAGGATCATCTCCGCGTGAGTTGGGCGCATCAATGCTTCTGTGGACTGGCGGTCAAAGTGGCAGCATCGGTGGCGGGGCTTTGGAATATCAGGCCTCACAGGCGCCCAAACCTGGGCTGCGGCACTATCCGTTGGGTCCGGAACTTGGGCAGTGTTGTGGTGGTCATGTGACATTGGCCACGGAGTATTTCACCCAGCCAGTACAGGCCGAGGATCTCTATATACGCCAAATTGAAGGGGATTTACCTTTATCTTTGCCTTTGGCCCGCATGCAAAAGGCGCAGCGCAATGGCTTAGGCGTGGCGGCGATTGCGTACTCTGACGGCTGGTTGGCCGAACCCATTGATCGCCCCCTCATCCCACTATGGATATGGGGCGCTGGACATGTCGGGCG
>Ga0208414_1002860_pt1 | contig 10915 bp, 12 predicted proteins | sample AntAceMetag02UKE_FD_184770 | JGI IMG/M metagenome (GOLD analysis project Ga0208414, IMG submission 184770) | Saline lake microbial communities from Ace Lake, Antarctica - Antarctic Ace Lake Metagenome 02UKE (SPAdes) (version 2) | ecosystem: Environmental > Aquatic > Non-marine Saline and...
TAAGAGTATTACCCTGCCTGATTTACTGAGGTACTTCGGTGCCATGCAGCATCATATTAGTTGTACATAGTAGGAGCGTACTAATATTTATACACAAAAATATATTTATTAACCATTTTTGGTGATATAGTAAATTTATGGGTAGGTATTTAGAATCTAATATTAGCGGGCCACTAACTACGCATTGACTCAAGAGGACTAAGGCCATGTGGAACTATCAAATAAAACATCAAGAACACGACACCTATATAGTCACCAATAACTACGGCAGATGCTTCGAAGGTACGCTTTTCCATTGCCAGGAATACGTTAAAGCCATAACCAATGCGGCGCTATTCATGGAGTCACCAATACCGACGGCAGATTATTTGTAGGCAAGCTTCTTCATTGTGAGGAATACGTTACATCGGCTATCTCATTGAGTGCCTTGGTAATTGATCAATAGACCAATACTCATCTAAAGATGCAACGATATTACGCGAATGGTTGATCAAGAAAGGTTTAAGTAATAGCTCATTGCAAAGAGTCTTCTCAGGTATCAAAGCGGTTATCAACTTTGTCACTTTAGAGCATGGTCTGGAGTGTTAGAATGCTTTTGCAAAGGTCTATCTTCCATCTAATACAGATGCCAAGAAACGTCATGCAGTTACTTGATCTAATATGGCTAAGATTAAAGCTGAACGCCTGTCTTTAGATGATGATATTAGGTGGTTAGTGGCGATTATCTTTGATTCAGGTATGCGTCTATCTGAAGCCGCAGGGCTGAAGCTCACTGACTTATGTCTTGATGAAGAAACACCTGACATTGATTTAAAACCACACACTCACAGACGCCTTAAAATAGCTTCTAGCGAACGTAAAATACCGTTAGTTTATATGTTGTCGTGGGCCGCAAAGCGCCTGAAACAGAACTCTACAGGCCTGTATTGCTTCCCAAGGTACACAAATGCTGAGCGTTGTAATTCAAACAGCGCATCAGCCGCAATTAACAAATGGATTAAGACAGTCGGAGGCTCTAATGATGTTATCCATGGGTTGCGGCATAGCTTTAGAGATCGACTCAGAGCCGTTGAAGCACCAACAGACATGATAGATCAGTTAGGGGGTTGGGCTTTAAAGTCTGTTGGGCAAGGCTATGGCGATGGTTATGACTTAGAGTTGTTGGTTAAGTATTTGGGGAAATTGCCGTGGGTTAGTCCTTAACTGTTTCTAAAACTATTTACCCAAATGAACTATTCATATATGATTTTGGTCGTTGTTTATTGAAAACATTTGATGCGATTGGAGAGAAATTATGGCTACTGTAGATCGACTTGGTTTGTTAAAGCTATCGCTTATAGCTTTCGGAATAGTATTTTGTAGTGTTTATCCGCTTAGTATTGTTTGGCCATCGGGATGGCAATGGCATGGTGGCGAAGGAGCATATTATTTTCAAATGATTTGTGGCTTTTATTTTGTTTTAGGTGTTTTTCTAATTAGAGCAGCAAAAAGTCCAGAGGATCATTTAAGTCTTATCTCCTTTACCGTTTGGTCTAGTGTGGTACACGCTATTATAATGGCAATTCAGGCTTTAGGAGACTCATCGGAGCATGGTCATCTAGTCGGAGATGTACCGGCCTTATTAATTGCCGCTTGCGTACTTTGGGTTCTCGCTCGACCAGGTCGCTAGGATATTGAAACACTGCTCCTCATCAGCCTCGTAAGAAACGAGAGCTAACAAGGGCTAACAAGGGCTAACAAGGGCTGTAGAGCTTTTGAAGATAAAATATGGCGGAGAAAGAGAACCTCAGCACCATCTTCATCTTTACCAATAACTCATTGCATTGAAATCTAGACAACAGAATAATTTAGCTGCATGCGCAGGGCGTCTTCACCATCTCCATAATATGAAGGATAGACGCCTCTTTTTTTGAATCCAAGCGATGTGTAGAGAGCCAGTGCGCGGCTGTTGCCTTGGCGAAGTTCTAGACTGATACGACCAATGTCTTTGGCCGCTAAGATTGTAATTACATTTTGCACCAAGCTTCGCGCAATCCCTTGCCTATGGCATTCAGGATGTGTCGCTATCGAATAAATTCGCGCTGATAGCCGATGTACCAAAACTAAGATATAGCCCATGACCTGATCAGTTTTCTGGCTAGATTTTGCCACCAACAACAGATTTTTATTATCGCTATGATAGCGAAAGGTACGCCGATTTAATTTGCCGTCATAGATCTCAAACATCTGATCCTCTAATGCCACCAGAGCCGCAATATCTGCCTTTATGGCTCGCTGAATGACGAGACTCATAGCTGACTTAGTAACGCTTGTAGATGGTATATTTGGGTATTAAACGGGATGGGCGGTATGACATTTTTACTTTTTTAAGATTCTCAAAGCCCATATCGTCTCCAACATTCAAGCTGGTCACACCGTACTCTCTGGAGAGCATCTTGGCGAATTCCCTGAAGATAAATTGCGCGCATCCCAGTATTTCAAAATCGGTCTTCTCAATAATTACGCTAGCGATATTAGCGTTAATTTTTTCGCCTACAGTAAAACCACGAATTTCACCTTCGATCAAAATGACTAGTCCGACTAGATCTAGATGGGCGTAGTCGTTAAGCATACGTTTTACTGCAGAGCGCTCACTGACCATACCATCAAGGAAAACTTCGGTTTGATCGGTGGGCAGATATTTCATGCGATCCGCGATCCATCCATTGACCACATTAATTATACCTTGACGGTGCTTACTGACATCAAGAGACTGCACTTCATAGGTAGGATGAATACGTTTGAATTTATTGATTTCATTGCGTTTTGTGGCATAGCTATTGCCCTTTAGCCCTATCAAGTCGTCACAATCATAGATGTAATCAACTAAAGTGCGCTCAACAAGATAATCTTTTAGCGGCTCAAATATCTCGGCACCTTCTTCCAAATCGTTGATAAAAGCTGCTGCTAGTTCCTCGTTAACATAGTAAATTTTGTTGTTCACTGGAAAGCTATTGTTTTCTTCCATTAACTTGAAACATTTTCCAATAGCTTTGATGGCATTCTCAATCTTTCCAATGGGCGGTAGTAACATCGACAACTCACCCCCAGTGAGGAAAAAGAAGCAGAAGGTGTCATCAACAATCGTATAAAACCCGCTGCCGGCGCCCAACCAGATGTAGTTTGCGGTAAAGGTGTAATCGCTGGTATCCAGACTTAGCAGGTCAAGATAACGTTGCATAATCGGTTTGGCCGACAAATTAAAGGGTAACAATTCATACTGATTAATCTTAAGGTAGCTCATAGATAAGCGATGCACTCTAACAAAAAGAAAGGTTGTAAATGAATAATAATGTTCTGACTTTATGACACCTATAAAGAATAAAGTCAATTTGATTTTAACCTTAGAACTCCGCTCTGAAGACCATCAATATTAAGGACTTTTTGGGGGAGGATGCTTAACTATTGGAATACTATTTATATCTATAATTGGTACTCTATTTATTCTATTCTTACCAAAAAGTTGGAAATGTAATTTTTGCGGTAATGTTTGGAAGTGATTAAATCAAAAGCTAGCAGCTTAACTGCTTATCACAAAAGACTGGGTTTGCAGAATTTTTGGTGTGAAAAAGTTTAGGCTCTGATCTCACTAAGGTTGTCAGCTGCAGGCTTTCCATATGCGTAGTCGCTGTACCATTGCATCATTACTGATCGCTTTTCGATCAAATCGCCTCGTCGTCCTCTTTCTACGTCATATTTAGTCTTCAAAGGCTCTACAGTCATTTTTAGCTCCGGTTTCTTGCGAGACTAGCGCTGAGCAGTAGATAAAATTGAAGACATTTTGAGGCTGTTGAATACTAGTAAACTAGATTGTCCAGAAGGATGGAATGGCTGTACTTTGGAGGCATTTTTAACTTAGAGCTTTGCAAGTGCGGGAAATGAGGTTGTTGGCTCTTAAATAGCACTCTAAGCCAATGCGCGAGACGCTGCCGTGCAAATAGCTAGGACAGGCCACTTTATAGGCATAACTAAGGTGCGGGTATGCCCTAGTAACTCATACTGCCGTTAAAATCTCTGTATTTAATGCTGTCTAGTTTCGTTAGAAGACTTCATGAGGCTTAGCGGCTTCAATACTTGAAATGTGTGCGGGTAAGGCGCACACCCCTATGGCTGTTCAGTGAAGTCTTTCATAGTCTTTCCGCTCATAAGTATATTAAATTGTGCGTCCTTTAGCGCAAAAAGATAGGAGCAGATGCTCATTGGAACAAAATTTCCACCCCAATCATCGTCTTGCAGAATTCGAGCCGCCTTAGCAGTAGTGAGGTAATTATATTCTAACGCATGCTGCGTCTTAGACATGCGGTTATCAAATCTTGGCATTCCTCTAACTTCGCGCTCAATATTAAACTTTTCCATTAATTGCAACGCTTTTTGATAAATCTGCGCCAAGTCTTCGTCGCTCAGGCTTATGACTCGGAATCTTTTAGATTTTTTTGCTAATGTCTCTGTCATCCATCGTGATGTGATTTGTCCTTTTAGGGGGCTAAGATTACCTCTTAGCGCCGCGAATTCAGCCCAAGCTAACTGCTCGATAAAAGGAGTTTTAATATCGGATGTAAAAACTGACTGTCTGTCATTTGTAACTCTTTTCACAGCAAGAGCAACAAGATGTTTATGAATCAAACCAGTACCGCCGAATACGACGGACGTTTCGACTGCCCAAGCACGCTGCGCATCAGTCAAGTCTTGAGTATAATAGTATAGATGTAGGGCCTCAAGAGACCCTGATTCACCCAAACTTTTTAAAGTGTCTTTGTCATAGGACATGTAAGGTGCCAGCCGGGGATCTTCTCTAGTGTCTCGTGATTTGCCGGACAGATCGCCATAAAAAATACCATGAGCAGTTTTGAAGTCTTTGCTTTCTCGGGCGGCAATAATCTGGCCGTCCTCAGTAAGCTCTTCAATGCTACACCAGTCCTCATCGAACTCTTTCGAGTGCCTTTCAAAAATATCGATGTTGAGCAGTTCTTCATGAGTTAACTTGTCAAGCTGCTGCATCGTAAGCGACTGAGATGTGTATGTCGGAGACGCTAACTTCTCACCAGGGTCATTCTTAGCCGTGAGCGTATGGACTTCCATTAAGTCAGAATTTTCTTTATCTCCGTTTATTAAATATAAGCTGATGACCACTAGCGCCACCAAGCAAAAAATGTAGGCATAATTTTTAGTTACACCAGTGATATTTTTCATGTCATCCCTACCTAGGAAGATCCCTCAGGACCATACGCGGAGCACTGCTGTTCAACTGTCCAATCGTGCCCTTGGCTAGTAGCTGCCATACATTGATTATAGGTGGCATCCGCGTGATTGTTATAGGTTCCTGCAAGCCCTGTGTAAATTGCTAATTCGGCGGCCAATAGTGCGAGAATAGCCATTGGACTGTACCCAAGAAGCATAGCGACACCATATTGGGCGGCGAGTGCCATTATGGCAGCCGTGAATTCAGCAGTCCCATGCATTGCCGCCGTCGCTGTTATTTGACAACTTGACTGTTGATTCCAATGCTCTGTGCCTGCAGCTTCTATGCAATCTTCATGCGTTGTTTCGTCATCCATGGGGCTAAGGATAGCCCTATAGTTTATGAGAGACTCCTGCAATAAGCCTTCACGGTGGTCCATGTTATCCATTGTTTGATCGATTGAGCCAGCGTATCGGTGCCCAATAACCGTTATTTCGTCAATATCAAACCCAAACCCAAATCCAAATCCAAAGGTTAGATTACTTATCATTGCTGCGCAGATCACGCATACGGTTACCGACCATATTTCGGACCTAGGCTCTTCACCGCTAATCTTTCGGGCTTCTTTGATGTAAAGTTCATTTCGTTCTGCCATATCAAATGTCCCTTCACTAGTTACTAGATTTATTCATTAATGTATAACACTAACTAGTATTTTTCCCTATGTCAACTTCGGCTAACGACAAGTCAATAGGGAGGGTGAGAATTCCTACGCCCTTTATCTTAGGGTTGCAGGGGTAGAGAATCTTTTATAGTGGCAAAACTAACAGGGGGCCTATCGTCGATTAGTTGCGAAAGTAAATAGCTTATTTTACGGTAGACAGATGATTAGCTAGGGAGAGTAAATGAAAATCTATAACATCCGGACAGTTACGGCTAGTAGCGCTGTCTGAGTAGAAGATAACACCCACAATGAAAATTCACGACTCCTCGGATTTGGTCAATGAGTATATTGGGCGTTCAGGTCTTGAAATGAAGAATTAACAATATTAACTAAGGGTCCTTGCGGTTGGCATTTGTACCACCTTCTCGCCAGTTGGATAACCGTAATTAGGCTAAATCAGCATCAGACTATGCGCTTCTCGATTAAGTCACCAGGTGGGTATGCTGCTTCTGATTCGTCCTTGAGTTTATGCGCTAGAGCTGACTCTGCTGTCCTTTCAGGGGCGTTCGTCCTATCTGCCATAAGACACTTAAGTGTTGTTTATAGTGAGAAATGCTCTAATAACTAATACCAATGTGACACAGATCTAATATGTTAATTTTACCCGCAGTCCATCCATGTTGGCCGCAGAGCTAACGAGGGCAGTAGAGTCCTTAGCCCCGGAAGGGGCTAAGGATAATTAATTGCTCGAACTAATTCTCTATCTAATCAAAACGATCCAAATTCATTACTTTGGTCCAGGCTGCCACAAAATCAGCGACAAATTTTTGCTTTGCATCGTCTGAAGCATAAACCTCAGCAATTGCACGCAGAATTGAGTTAGAACCAAAAACCAGATCAGCACGAGTGCCAGTCCACTTTACGTTGCCTGATTGACGATCAAAACCTTCATATACCTCTTGTGACGCATCACTAGCTTTCCATTCAATATTGACGTCAAGAATGTTTTTAAAGAAGTCGTTACTCAGCGATCCGCTCTGACTAGTTAAAACACCATGACTAGAGCCATCGGCGTTTATGCTAAAAGTCCGAAGTCCGCCAACAAGAACCGTCATCTCAGGAGCTGTCAGGGTAAGCAATTGTGCTTTATCCACTAACAAAGACTCAGTTGAACGCGTGTCTTTAGTGTTCTTATAATTCCGAAAACCATCAAACGTAGGTTCAAGCACATCAAAGGACTCTATATCGGTTTGCTCTTGCGAAGCGTCGGTGCGCCCGGGTGTGAAGGGAACATCGATGCCGCTGGCTTTTTCAATCGCAGCACAGCCACCCAGTACAATGAGATCCGCCAAAGAAACATTGGCAGCGGAGTCTTTTTGGATGCCTTCTAGAATGTTAAGCACTTTTGCAAGTTGAGCTGGCTGGTTAATCTGCCAATCTTTTTGCGGAGCAAGACGAATACGAGCACCATTGGCACCGCCGCGATGATCTGATCCGCGGAATGTAGAAGCGGACGCCCAGGCTGTAGATACTAAGTCTTGAGTGGTTAAACCAGAAGTCAAGATCGCCTGCTTGAGGACGCTAATATTCGCTTCGCTTATCATGGTGCCCTGGTGCGCGGGAACTGGGTCTTGCCAAACGAGTTCTTCAGATGGCACTTCTTCACCTAGGTAACGGCTAATCGGGCCCATGTCGCGATGAGTTAATTTAAACCATGCTCGTGCATAAGCATCGGCAAACTCATCCGGGTTGTCATAAAAGTGCTTTGAGATTTTTGCATATTCTGGGTCTAGTTTAAGAGCCATGTCTGCGGTGGTCATCATGAGCGGCTCAGTGCGCGATTTGTCATGCGCAGCGGCCGGTTGATCAGCATTGGACGAAGCCGTTGGTGTCCACTGTATATGGCCTGCAGCACTGGTGGTTTGCTCCCAGTCATAACCTAAAAGTACATCAAAATAACCCATATCCCACTGCGTTGGGTTTACTGTCCATGCGCCTTCAAAGCCCGCCGTGGTGGTGTCGCCTCCTTTGCCTGTGCCGTGTGAATTAATCCAGCCCAGGCCCATCTGCTCAAGCGGCGCGCCTTCCGGCTCAACACCTACTTTATTTTCTGGTCCAGCTCCATGGCCCTTGCCAAATGTATGCCCGCCGGCCACAAGTGCTACTGTTTCATAGTCGTTCATGGCCATGCGGGAGAAGGTGTCACGAATATCAAAGGCTGATTTTAGAGGATCTGGTTCGCCGTTAGGACCTTCAGGATTGACATAAATTAAGCCCATTTGAACAGCACCTAAAGGGGTGGCCAACTCGCGCTCACCGCTATAGCGCCGATCGTCTAGCCATTCGGTTTCAGGACCCCAATAAATATCTTCTTCTGGCTCCCATACGTCGGCGCGACCGCCGCCAAAACCAAAGGTTTTAAAGCCCATCGATTCCATGGCAACATTACCAGCCAATATCATGAGATCTGCCCAGGAAATTTGGCGACCATATTTCTGTTTAATAGGCCAAAGTAGCCTGCGAGCCTTGTCTAGATTGCCGTTGTCAGGCCAACTATTGAGAGGCGCGAACCGTTGAGAGCCAGTAGATGAACCGCCGCGTCCATCATATGTGCGATAGGTACCCGCACTATGCCAAGCCATGCGTATAAACAAGGCGCCGTAATGCCCATAGTCTGCCGGCCACCAGTCCTGAGAATCAGTCATCAGGCTTGTAAGGTCCTGCTTGAGGGCTTTTAGGTCGAGTTTATTGAATTCAGCGGCATAATCAAATGCTTCACCCATGGGGTCTACCAAGGGGGACTTTTGGTTCAATATTTTAAGGTTAAGTTGCTTAGGCCACCAATGCTGGTTAGCTGTGCTACCGGTAGCTTGGCTAGAATCGTGCATGACGGGGCATTTCCCTTGAGTCGATGTTGAATCGTTCATATTAAGACCTACGCGAGTTAAGCATTGTAATTAGGAACTTAAGTTAGCCCTTTAGAACATTTAAGTCAAATCGTTAAATTCTATAAAAGTCATAGGTAAAAACTATACTGTTTTGATAAACCTAAAAAGGTCAATTTTATTGTAGTTTTGTCAAACGTCCCTCGCGACCTATCGCCATGACTAGAATGAAGACTTTCCTAGTTGTAGTCCTAATATATGCGGCCACCTGAGGTCACCTGGGCTTGCAAAGGCTAGCTTCTTAGGTGGGCGCGAAGAGATTTCTAAGCTGCCGCAGTCGCGCTTTAAACTCACCAGATGATCTATGTCCATGAACTCGCAGAATTGCTTGGTTTAGAACCCTATGGAACTGTCCAATTTGTAACTGCGGCAGTTGAAATCAGAGCGATTGTAGTCTTCAGTAACAGATCCACACACAAACCATATAGAAGTCATGGTAGGGATGATTTTATCACTTGGCATTTCTTCTGACAGATAGGGCCGGTTCAGATGCTCTTGCCTCAAGAATTGACTAATGGTAGAAAACGCAATCACGAGCGCTTCGACAAGAAGTCCTCGTCATTTTGGGACTTGGGCTTCTTTTTATCTTTTATGTGTTGTATCAAGCAGCGGGACGATAGTCGCGCGGACTATTCCAGTATGTGCGGGGTTACTATTGTATGTAATCGATGGATCAAGTGGCCTTAATAGGTATCGGAACGGCACAGGATTTACCTAAAAAGGGTAATTTCTCTTTTGAATAGAAGGATGCAGAGCCCTATAACGCCATAGGTGATGACTGCCAAATTGAAGATATCAAAGATATCGATAGTGCTCAGATAATCAGCAAGATAGCCCATCATTTGAATAGTTGGCGACAAAAATAAAGATGAGCTGGCGGTGAGTAATAACAGGAAAGCCCACAATTTTCTTTTTATCTTTCTGGTTGCTTGCTCTTGCGCAATGAGCGTCAAGGTATAAAAGCTAAACAGTTCTTTGTTTCTCTGAGCGTATGTTAACTCCTTTTCTTTTTTGATGATTTCTTCAAATGAGTTCATTTTAGTTTCTCCAAAGCACGGCTTATCTTGGATTTTACGGTCCCAGATTTCATGCCTAAAAAATCTGCTATTTCATTGATTTGATAATCGTAAATATATTTCAGTATGAAGAGGGTTTTTTCATCCTCCGGCAATGGTTTGACCAGATTGAAAAAGTCTGCATTGCCTTCAAGGCTGGGCGAATAGCTTGGTTCATTACTGACATCTAAGTCTGTATATTGATTGTCCTTCTTAATCATGTCCTTGAAGCAGTTGACTGCAATTCCTGTGAGCCAGTGTTTATAGGTCTTCCGAGAATCAAAGCTTCTGAGGTAGGTGTAAGACTTAAGGAAACTTTGCTGAGAGATGTCCTCAGCAAGTTCTCTGTTCCCCGCAGTCAATCGCATGCCCAATCCAAATAAATAATCAGCATATCGTTGAATTAGAATCCCATAATGATGATTACCACCACTAAGGGTTCTTTTTACCAGCTCTTCATCTGTTTCCATTAAACCGTATCATCAAGCCTCTTATTCTTTGCGTAAATTCCATAGGCAAGTATTGCTATACCGATTGATGATACCAGTAATCCTGACGCCCAAACGATAGTCGAATCTAGTCCAAATTTTCCTAACAACACGACACCAACGCCCACTCCAGTCAAAATGGTGCCATTTCGAATATCGTCCTTTTTGCCAACGTCCTCTTTATAGCCTGGAATGCTTTGCAATAATTCTGGAGATAATTCTTGACCGCTTGCAATTAATTTTTGCAAGGATTCATGAAATTGTTCCTTCTTCTTATTCTCAAAGTATAGGATGAGCCAAACAATGAATACCGGCATTCCAAAAACACCCACTATGCCAAAAATTGGTACTATTGAATCCATAAAACTTTCCATAATTTTCTCCTTGTCGCTAAAGTTAAGTTGTGTCCTTCAAATACATATACCTGGACTATTCTAAAAAGGTTGCAAAATCTATTTTTTAAAATAGATTGCTATGGACTTAAGACAACATAGCACACTAAATTAAGAGCATAGGGATGGCAAAGATGTGTTTTTTTGTGTGCG
>Ga0208414_1002865_pt1 | contig 10897 bp, 10 predicted proteins | sample AntAceMetag02UKE_FD_184770 | JGI IMG/M metagenome (GOLD analysis project Ga0208414, IMG submission 184770) | Saline lake microbial communities from Ace Lake, Antarctica - Antarctic Ace Lake Metagenome 02UKE (SPAdes) (version 2) | ecosystem: Environmental > Aquatic > Non-marine Saline and...
CTTCAGTTCCTTTTGATCATCATCACTTACTTCTGCCCTTACATTCGATTGCGGCGACGTGAGGCGCCGCTTGTATCTGCTGCGCTCAAATCGCCGGCACGGCCTTGTAGCTTTCTCCTTTCGAGAGCAATGCCCAGGCCGTACGCGCAATCTTATTGGCAATGGCGACCGTCACAACTCGGGTCGGTTTGCGCTCTAAGAGCGAGCGCACCCAAGTACCCGTTCGGGTGTCGGGTGTCGGTGGTTGGTGCCCGTCGCGTGACGGAGGTGGCGCCAACAACAAGCAACCGACGCAAGTAACCGTTTCCCATCTTCGATATACGTCCAAGTCGATCCTTACCTCCTGAAGAGTTCTGTCGGGGTACAAGGCCGAGATAGGCTGCAAACTGTCGGCCGGATTTGAAGACAGCCGGATCAGGCACGCTCGCGGCCAGCGCCGTCGCCGTGATAAGGCCGATACCCGGGATGGTCTCGAGCCGCTTGCTCGTAGCGTTTTGCCGGTGCCATGCCAAAAGCTGATGCTCAATTTTACGGACTTCTTGTTCCAAGCAGTCAAGTTGAGATGCCAAAGACAAAAGGGCAGACACACCTACCTCCGGCACTTCGAGCGTGTCATCATTACGAAGTTTAGTGACAAGTTCAGAAACTTTTTGAGCCCCCTGCGCTGCAATGATCCCAAAATCTGCGCAATGTGAACGGATCGCATTCAGGATCATGGTCCGCTGTCGCATCAACAGATCGCGGGACCGGTGCAGCACCAGGACAGTCTGTTGTTTCTTCAGTCTTCACTGGCACGAAGCGCATGTTTGGGCGCGTGACGGCCTCGCAGATGGCTTCCGCATCTGCGGCATCATTCTTTTGGCGTTTGACATATGGATTACATAGGCGGGCGGTATCATCTTTACGTCATGTCCCAGCGCCGCAATCTCGCGCGCCCAGTAATGTGATGTCGCACAAGCCTCTATACCAATTAGGCAAGGTTCAAGTTTAGGCAGGAACTTAACAACAGCACCACGTCGCAGTTTCTTTTGCAAAACGATGACCCCCTGCGCATCAACGCCATGAAGCTGAAAACTGACTTGGTGAGATCTATTCCGAGTGTTGTAATGTCCATTGTGGATGGCTCCTTCTCTATGTGGGTTTCTGACACCACCATTATGGCACATTGTGATGCCGATTGGGTGGAGCCGTCCACACCATCAGACTAATGAGAACACGCATCAGATTGCTGGCACAGCCTAAATCTATACGCTCAATAATTGACACCACTCGCCAAGAGCAGCGGCACGGTTTATTTTGAAAATGGTGGATTAATAGAGGTGGCGTTCCTGCAGTCCCATACGCTCAACAAAAACACCACACCCAGCCCCTGTTGCGCCTTTAGCGAACCAGAGTGACCGGGAGAGGTGAATGAAGCTGATTTTAAAATAGCAAAATGAGGAGTGTTTTACCATCTAAGACGCTACAAAATCGCCCTGCCCGTCTCAAGTAGTTTTGGTTGATAGAACCTTTAGACTCAATTTTTTCTTGACCGATTGATAAAAAAAGAAGTTACTATTACGAAAACTGGAGGGGATCTAAAATGACTAAATTCACATATCTCAATCGCCGATATTTTATGGCGACTACAGCAGCCACATCGTTTTTGTTTGGCGCTAATCATGCAGCTGCAGCTGGACCGATCAAGGTGGCGGCCATTTATACGGTGCCTGTAGAACAGCAATGGGTGAGCCGCATACATAAGGCGGCACAAACTGCCCAAAAACGCGGTGATATCACATATACGTTCTCCGAGAATGTCAGCAATACAGACTATGCCCGTGTGATGCGTGAATATGCTGAGGCTGGTAATAAGCTGATTATTGGCGAGGTGTTCGGCGCAGAACAGGAGGCACGTGAAGTTGCGGCGGACTATCCAGACGTTGCATTTTTGATGGGATCCAGCTTCAAAGAAGATGCTGCATTGAAAAATTTTGCTGTCTTCGACAATTACATCCAAGATGCATCTTACCTGTCAGGCATTATTGCAGGCGCCATGACTACATCTGGCCACATCGGTATGGTGGGTGGCTTCCCCATCCCAGAAGTAAACCGGTTGATGCATGCCTTCATGGCCGGTGCGCGTGAAATGAACCCCAATATTAAGTTCCAAGTCAGCTTTATCGGCAGTTGGTTTGATCCTCCTAAAGCTAAAGAAACCGCATTTGCTATGATCGAAAATGGTGTGGATGTGCTATATGCTGAACGCTTCGGTGTTTCTGACGCCGCCAAGGAAAAGGGCATTCTAGCGATTGGAAACGTAATCGACACGCAAGCTGATTATCCTGATACTGTTGTCGCATCAGCTATTTGGAACTTTGAGCCCACTTTAGATACAGCAATTGCAGCTGTTCAGGCTGGCACTTTTTCTGCGGCGGACTACGGGGTCTATTCCTTCATGAAACAAGGAGGGACCGAATTGGCGCCGTTGGGAACATTTGATGGCAAAATACCTAAAGCTGCCATGGAATTGGTTGCAAAACGCCAGGCTGAGATTAGGTCAGGGGCATTTTCTGTGACCATTAAAGACGGCGAACCATCGTCGTCTTAAAATATTATGGGCAACGACCTTGTTGAGGCACTGCGCCTGACTGATATTACCAAACGCTTTGGAGAACTGACCGCAAACGACGCGGTCAGTTTTGCAGTCAATAAAGGTGAAGTTGTGGCGTTGCTGGGCGAAAACGGCGCGGGCAAAACGACCCTAATGAACATTTTGTTTGGGCAATACACTGCCGATAGTGGAACTGTTTCTGTATTCGATAAAATTTTACCACCGGGGAATTCACGTGCGGCGTTGGATGCAGGTGTTGGTATGGTCCACCAACACTTCACTTTGGCCGATAATCTGACCGTTCAAGAAAATATCACTCTTGGTACGCGCCATTTACTAAGCCCACGCCTAGACCGCATCGCCGCCCGCGCCAAGATCATAGACCTATCCACAAAATTTCACCTCGTTGTGGCCCCTGAGGCCCGCGTTGGAAGCCTTTCGGTAGGTGAACGGCAACGCGTTGAGATTCTCAAAGCTCTGTACCGCAACGTAAAGATTTTGATCTTAGATGAGCCAACGGCAGTGCTAACTCCACAAGAAACGGATAACCTGTTTGCCACTCTTAGGCTGGCCATCGCAGGTGGGCTGTCGATAATCTTTATTTCGCACAAATTACACGAGGTTATGGCTATTGCTGATCGTGTTGTCGTGCTGCGACATGGCAAACTGACTGGTGGTGTGCGTACAGAGGACACTGACAAACACGCCCTAGCCACGATGATGATGGGAACAGAAGCGTCACCGCCACAAGTTTCCCTCGCCAGTCCAGGAAATACCCTTCTTGAACTGCGAAACCTCACGACACCAGATGTTGGCAATGTACCCGGTCTGAAATCCATTTCATTAGCCTTGAAGTCAGGCCAGATTATCGGATTGGCGGGTGTCTCTGGCAATGGTCAGACGTCAGTCGCGGAAGTTGTTGGTGGCTTGCACAAACCTGATGACGGACAACTGGTGCTGAATGGCAATACCGTCAAAAAATGGAGCCCCCGCGATGCGGTGATTAGTGGGATAGCACGTGTTCCCGAAGACCGACAAAAAACTGGTAGCATTGCAGACTTTGACCTAACTGAAAATACGATCCTTGAACGGTACAACACAAATGCATTTAGCAAAGGCGGATGGCTTAACTGGCGAAGTTCGCGGGCATTCGCTAATCGTATTATTGACAAGTATGATGTTCGATGCCCCGGCGTTGAGACCCCGATCAGACTGCTTTCAGGGGGCAATATGCAAAAGCTGATCTTGGGTCGCGTTTTGGAAACTGATCCACAGATCATTTTGGCTAATCAGCCCGTCCGCGGCCTCGATATAGGCGCAGTCAATTATGTGCACAGCCAATTGCTCGCAGCGCGTGATCGTGGCGCAGCGGTACTCTTGATCTCAGAGGATCTGGACGAGATTATGGCCCTGTCAGATGTTATTTATGTTATCTCTGATGGGCGGCTTTCTCCCGAATTTGAACGCGGAGAGATGACACCCGCCCAACTGGGAATTTGGATGGGGGGTCAAGGGTTTGACGGGGCGGTGAACCATGCGACTTGAGCCTATCAAGAACCCATCTCTAGCCCACTGTCTGCTACCGCCTGCAATTGCCTTAGGGACCACTGTCGTGTTTGCTTCACTATTAGCGATGGTTGCTGGCGCAAATCCATTTTCCGTTTTTGGGTTAATTTTGAGCGGTGCATTCGGATCAAAATTTGCAATCCTTGAGACACTTAACAGGGCGACGCCTTTGATTTTTACCGGCCTCGCTGCAGCGGTCGCTTTTCGTGCCAAGTTCTGGAACATAGGAGCCGAAGCCCAGCTTTATTCGGGTGCCCTGCTGACTGTCTTGCTTGGTACTGGTCTTTTGCAGTGGCCCAGTATCGCGCTACTGCCTACAATTGCGCTGTTCTCAATTTTAGCCGGTGCGATACTCCTCTTGGTTCCTGCGTTACTCAAAACCCGCTTTGGAGTGGATGAAGTTGTCACTACGTTGTTGTTTAATTTTATATTTTTACTCTTTATTTCGATGCTCCTCGAGGGACCTATAAAGGATCCAATGGGCATGGGTTGGCCAAAATCTGCACGAGTGATACCCGAGGCGCGGTTGCCACGTCTCGTCGAGGGTCTGCGCCTGCATTGGGGATTTGCCTTGGCAATTTTTTCGGCCATTTGCATTTGGATTATCCAGACACGCAGCACATTGGGCTATGAAATGCGAGCTGTTGGCTTGAACAAACAGGCAGCTGCCTTTGCCGGTATCCCAATAAATAATGTACTTGTTAAAACGGCGCTTTTGTCAGGTGGGCTTGCAGCGCTGGCTGGTTTTTCAGAGGTTGCAGGATTGAAGGGCAACCTGACGCTCGATCTATCGCCAGGCTTTGGCTACACAGGGATCATCGTGGCGATGCTGGCATTGTTACATCCACTTGGTGTTATTGTTGCGGCAATGTTCGTTGCAGGAATTTTCGTGGGCGCCGATAGCATGAGTAGGGCTGCTGATGTGCCAACCTATCTGGCCGACATCATGCTTGCGACAGCTCTGCTTCTTATGGTCTTAGCTATCATGTTGACACGTTTTCGTGTGGTGCGGGATTAAAATAATGGAGATTATCGAAATCCTGTTTACCGCCAGCTTCTGGGCTGCTGCTATCCGGATCGCTAGCCCACTGATTTTTGCTACTTTAGGGGAATTAATCTGTGAACGCGCTGGCGTCCTGAACCTTGGCATTGAGGGTATCATGGTGGCGGGAGCATTTGCCGGCTGGATGGCTGTCTATTCCGGGACAGGACTTTGGATGGGTGTTTGCGTGGCTATGCTTGTGGGTATGCTATTCGGCACTTTGCACAGTATACTTACAGTCCCATTTGGGTTGTCGCAGCATGTGGTGGGCTTGGGCGTAACACTATTGGCCACATCGTCGACCTACTACGCCTATAGATTGGCTTTGCCCGAGGTAACAAGCCCACCCAAAATCGAAGCGTTTCAACCCTTTAACATTCCAATACTGTCTGACATTCCATTAATTGGACCCGCATTATTCGCGCAAACACCTTTCACATATCTCGCCTTTACGCTTGTTGTGGTTGTAGCCGTTGTCTTGTACCGAACCCCGCTGGGGCTTGCAGTGCGGGCAGCTGGGGAAAATCCCGCGGCCATTGCTGCACAGGGACTATCAGTGACAAAAATTCGTATGGGAGCTGTCATTGTTGGAAGCGGCTTTATGGCTATGGGAGGAGCATTTCTGACGATGTCCGCCTTTAACAGTTTCTTTTTTGAAATGGTAAACGGGCGAGGTTGGATCTGCATTGCGCTTGTCGTTTTTGGTTCTTGGAGGCCCGGGAAAGCTCTGTTGGGCGCGGTGCTATTTGCAGCCTTTGATGCGCTCCAGATAAGGATGCAGCAAACAAGCTTTGGATCGCACGTGCCTTACCAAATTTTTCTAATGATGCCATATGTTCTATCCATCGTAGCTCTTGTTGTGATGTCGCGACGTGCGGAGGTTCCTGCCGCGCTTATGGTGCCATTCAATAAAGGAGAACGTTAATGTTTGATCTGATTGTCAAAGGCGGTGTGCTGCCCGATGGACGGGTGGTTGATATTGGGATCAAGGGCGACAGAATTACAGCAATTGATCAACTTGCTTTTGCAGAGGCAGGAGAAGTCATTGACGCGACTGGCAATCTGGTAAGCCCACCATTTGTCGATCCGCATTTTCACATGGATGCAACACTCTCCTATGGACTGCCACGGATCAACAGCTCTGGGACACTGCTAGAAGGCATAGGGCTTTGGGGAGAGCTCAAACACGTAATGACCCAAGACGATGTCGTGGAGCGCGCACTAAGATATTGTGATTGGGCGGCCAGCATGGGATTATTGGCCATACGTAGCCATGTCGACACCTGTGATGACAGGCTCCTGGGGGTCGAGGCGCTGCTAGACGTTCGCAACCAGGTTAAAGGCTACATAGACTTACAACTTGTAGCCTTTCCACAAGACGGCTTCTATCGCGATCCGACAGCGCGAGAAAACACCATCCGGGCTTTGGATATGGGCGTTGATATCGTGGGCGGTATCCCCCATTTTGAGCGCACGATGGCCGACGGTGCGGCATCTGTGAAAGAGCTTTGCGAGATTGCCGCCGCCCGCGGACTGCAGGTTGATATGCATTGTGACGAAACTGACGACCCACATTCGCGTCACATTGAAACACTAGCATACGAAACACAGCGACTAAATTTGCAGGGAAGGGTCGCCGGATCGCATTTAACGTCGATGCATTCTATGGACAACTATTATGTATCCAAACTGCTCCCGTTGATCGCAGAGGCTGAAATCAACGCTATTCCCAATCCATTGATCAATATAGTTCTTCAAGGCAGGCATGATTCATACCCCAAGCGGCGTGGCCTTACGCGCGTAAAAGAGATGCTGGCGCTTGGAATTAACGTGGGTTGGGGACAAGATTGCGTGCTGGATCCGTGGTATTCGCTTGGCACTGCAGATATGCTTGATGTTGCCTTTATGGGACTGCACGTTGCCCAGATGACTAGCCCGAAAGAAATGCACACCTGTTTTGATATGGTCACGATAAACAACGCAAAAACTATGGGTATTTCCGACTACGGTCTGCATGTAGGCGCTAAGGCATCGTTGGTGGTTCTCGATGCTGGCAATCCAATCGAAGCACTGCGCCTACGCGCCACTCGACTTTGCGTCATTGCGAACGGCCAGGTTATTAGCCAAACTCCGCGTGCAGATGCATCGCTCAACCTCAGGGGGCGACCTCAAACTTCACGCAGACGGCATGTCTCGAGTTAGACTGAACCACCACCAGCTAAAGCTGGTGGAATCAACAGGAACAGTTGAAACTGTTCTTTTTGAATGGGCGCCTCCGGCGCACTTTTGATTTTCCTTGTCCGTCTGGAAGACGGAGGGTTTCAACCAATTGGTGGAAACTAAAATTTAGCGCTTGTTTGGTACCGTCAAACTAATGAAAACACGCATCAGACTGCGAAAATAACCTGCATCTACGCACATAATAATTGAAGCCACTCGGCGAGAGCAGGGACACGGTTGAGCTTGAGATTGGTGAGTGAATAAAGATGGACATTCCTGCAGCCCCTTTCACTCCGACTAACGCCACACCCCGCCCCTGTTGCGCCTTTACCGGATCAGAGTGGCAAGAGGGGTGTGTTTGAGGGCGGTTTGTAATCACGCTAGGATACCCAAAATCGTCTGGCATATATCTAGTTGTTCAATCTTATAGGACCCGTTGAGCGCTGTTGCGATGCGCAACAGCTTTGTGGAAAAGTGTTAAGAAGTCGTTAAGTTTTAAATACAGTAACTGAAAATGGCATTAGGGAGTTTAAAATGAGTGATCAAGACTGGCTTCAATTAGAATTACAGAATGATGGTGTTATGCTGGTAATAATGCAGAATGCTCCAGTAAATGCATTTAATCCGAAGTCACTAGGCGAATTGGAAACCTTGTTTGTCAAACTAGCGAGCGATGACGCTACTAAGGCAGTTGTTTTGGCAAGCAATCTAAAAGTGTTTTCCGCAGGCCTCAATCTCAAAGAAGCCCAGCACTATGATCTTGCAGCCCAACAGGCCATTGTTGACGGATTTCATAAGACATTCTTAGAGATATTCGCGTTTCCCAAGCCATTTATTGTTGCGGTAGAAGGAGCCGCAATTGCAGGTGGGTTTTTTCCCGTTATATGTTCAGATTACCGCATCGCAGGACCACGTGCCACGTTTGGTTTGGCAGAAGTTCGTGTTGGAGTTGGAATGCCAGCGGGTCTGATGGAAATTATCCGCTCGATGTTATCCCCCAACGATCTGCGCCGCATCTTGCAAAATGGTGCGGCAATCCCAGTAGATGCTGCAATACAAGCAGGGATAGTGGACGAATTGGTCCAAGCCGGCGATGCGTTGGGGCAGGCTCTAAAAGTTGCACGAGACTATATCCAAATACCTCCAAAAGCATATGCAACGATCAAATATCAAAATCGTCAACATGCTATTGAAGCTCTAAAGGCCGAGATTGCAAAAAATGGGGCGTCTGGGCCTGTGCCTTGGTTCACCGCGGAAACTGCAAGCGCGATGGCTAAAATGATAGGCTAGTGCACTAGCCAGTTTTGTAAAATCAATAAGCACAGACTTCAGATTGAGGGCTTAACCTAAATTTATGACTGAATGGTAATAGTGGGCAAAGTAACGTTTACATCCGAGAAGCGCCAATCGATTTAAGCAGCATCCGTTCGTTTTCTGAAGCGGCGCGCAGGCCCGCGGCTGTTGCGACTACAATTGGAAAGGTTGCAGTAAGAGCCGCTAACGCTACTTTGGAGCTGAAATCAAAAACAAGTCAGGCAATAAAAAACGGGGCAAATGTGAGCTTTGGCATGGAAAAACTGCGATAAAATAAGGCATGACAGCGCGTTCTCCAGTCTTAAAGTGTGTATTTTATACGCGTGGTGCCACGAACAATAAGATATTTTTGTATATGGAGGTACCTAATATGACTGACACTAACCCTGGAAAAGACAGTGCGACGACATCGTTTTCTAAGGATATGTCCTACGCTGATTACTTATCATTAGACCCAATTTTGGGCGCATAAAGACCTAAATCAGCAGCTCATAACGAGATGCTGTTCATTATCCAACATCAGACGTCTGAGTTGTGGATGCGGCTCTGTCTACATGAACTGTCAACCGCTCGTACTCATCTTATTAATCAGGAAATTGAACCCGCGATGAAAATGCTGACGCGTGTTGCGCGGATATTTGAACAACTCAACAATGCGTGGGACGTACTGCGGACCATGACGCCAAGCGATTACACTCAGTTTCGAGATAATCTAGGAACATCTTCTGGTTTCCAATCGCATCAGTATCGTTTAATTGAATTCATGCTTGGAAACCGCAATCTCACTATGATGAAAATGCATGAACACCGGCCAGAATTATACAACATGTTGGAACAGGAATTACAGATAAAGCCCCTGTACCAAGTGGTGCTTGATCTGCTTTCAAAAGTGACAAACACAATATTTTCAGCTACCGTTTATAGCACAGACACGCCCCATCTAGCTAACGATGCCGTCATGTCGGCTTGGGTTGAGATTTATCAAGATCCGCAGCAAAACTGGGCGCTTTATGAGCTTGCCGAAAAGCTGGTAGATCTTGAAGATTATTTCCGCCGCTGGCGCTTCAATCATGTCACGACGGTAGAGCGGATCATTGGATTCAAGCGTGGCACTGGCGGCACATCAGGTGTGAAATACCTGCACCGTATGTTAGAAGTAGAACTGTTTCCCGAACTCTGGAACCTCAGGGGTATTTTATAATTGTTCGTTAAGAACCAAACCACAAATAGTTATCTCGATTTAGAATACTTTAAACGTTTGTGTAGTATAAGTACGCTCAATTCCTTCTATGTTGAGAAGGTTATCATTGATAAACATTCCAATATCTTTTTCATTTGGAATATAAAGCTTCATCAATAGATCATAGTCACCACTGGTAGAATAGAGTTCCGAATGGATCTCTCGCAATACAATTTGCGTGGCAACGCTATAAGCTGTGCCTGGCCGGCACCTAATTTGAACGAAGAGACAATTCATCCGAAGCCCTTTCCAATTTTGTTATCTGCCCGCAAAGTCATAATGGTCTTTCAACACAACGCAAGCTGGCATCTCAGATAAATCATCAATGGTACTGCCAGAGAACACTATTTGAGGTAGGTAGGGCAACCTTGGGTGCTGTCGTGTGTGGACGGCTCCTTTTTTGTAAGGATTAATTTGAGTGACTTTAGAGGTTTCGGTCATGTGTCCGGCCTTTTGGTGCGGTGCATGTCACCGCTGGCCTTAATGAAGTCCGCACGTAAGGCCACAATCAGGTAAAAAATTTGTAAGCCCAGACAGTACGGATTGCCAGCAAAGCCTATATCTATGCGCCGAATAATTTGGTGCCACTCGGCAAGAGCAGCGGCACAGTTTAGCTTGAAATAGATGCGTGAGCGAAACCCAACCAGTGTCTCCTACGCGATGTCAGTAAATATACGAAAATAGAGCTTGAATGTTTTTCATTGCATAGACTTTAACACCAAAGCCGTCCCTAAAAGGGACCAGAGGTCCCTTTTAAATTATAAAATAATTTAGTTGAATAGACTTAGTTAATTCCGCGTATTTAAATAAAGTATACTGCACGACCTGAATTGACCTGAAGTTTTGGGCTCAGATTGTCCTGTATTCCTTGAACGATACGATGCGGAAGTTGTCTGTGACGGTGTCGCGGAATTCGGGCCAT
>Ga0208414_1002870_pt1 | contig 10886 bp, 8 predicted proteins | sample AntAceMetag02UKE_FD_184770 | JGI IMG/M metagenome (GOLD analysis project Ga0208414, IMG submission 184770) | Saline lake microbial communities from Ace Lake, Antarctica - Antarctic Ace Lake Metagenome 02UKE (SPAdes) (version 2) | ecosystem: Environmental > Aquatic > Non-marine Saline and Alkaline...
CTGGTGAGTGAGAACTCCACGAGTTATGGCAAGGACCTCGGTGATCTTCGGCTCCTGGAAACGTTGTTGACCGAACTTGGTGCGGTTCCCGGAATTGAGCGGGTACGCGTGAACTATCTGCAGCCCGCTGAGATGCGGCCATCCTTAGAGCAGGTCATCGCAAACACGCCTGGCGTCGCGCCTTATTTTGATCTGTCGTTTCAACATGCCGCACCGGGCCTCCTGCGCAGCATGAAGCGCTTCGGCGGAATCGACGATTTCCTTGCCCTGCTGGGACGAATCCGTGAACTTGCGCCAACCGCTGGGGTGCGAAGCAACGTCATCGTCGGTTTTCCCGGTGAGACGGAGAGCGATTTGGACATCCTCGCTGACTTCATCACCGAAGGCCGCCTTGATGCGATCGGGGTCTTCGGCTATTCCGATGAGGACGGCACGGCCGCGGTCGACCTACCCGGCCACGTATCCGAACACGACATCGCTGAGCGCGTGCATCACATTTCGGCACTCGTCGACGAATGCGTTGTACAGCGTGCCGAGGACCGCATCGGTGAGCACGTGCGGGTGTTGGTTGAGTCCGTTGACGATGGCGTCACCGTGGGTCGAGCCGACCATCAGGGCCCAGAGGATGCACGCACGATTTTCCCTGATTTGCAGGCACCGGTTGGCTCGTTCGTGCACGGATCAGTGATCGCCACGGATGGACCAGATCTAGTTGCCCGGTCATGACTCGGGGGTTCCAGACGCCAGATCATGTGGCCGATCCGGTTGGGGCACAGCGTGTGTGGACTCTGCCCAATGCATTAACCCTGGTGCGCCTGCTGCTGGTACCTGTTTTGGCGTGGCTGCTCTTTAGCTCGGGGGCTGATTCGACAACCCAACGCTGGTGGGCGGTCGTGGTGTTTTTGGTTGCGGCGTTCACTGATTTTGCTGATGGAGCTCTTGCACGAAAACGCAATGCGGTGACGACGCTGGGCAAAATTGCCGACCCCATCGCAGACAAGGCCATCACCGGCGTTGCGTTAGTCGGCCTGTCCTATCTGGGTGAACTGCCCTGGTGGGTGACCGTGGTCATTCTTGGCCGAGAGATAGGCATCACTCTCGTCCGATTTGCGGTGCTGCGTCACGGAGTAATCCCGGCATCTCGTGGTGGTAAGGCCAAGACGGTGATGCAGATCGTGGCGATATCCGTTTACCTCATGCCCTTGGCGGTCGTGGCTGAACCAATCAAGGTCACCGCCATGGCGATCGCTGTGGCGCTCACTCTTGCCACCGGGTTGGACTATCTCGTGCGTGCCTGGCGTCTACGCCGTGGTCAACCCGCATGAAACCTGACAAGCTTGCCCAGTCCATCATCGCTGCGTTGCACGCGATGGATGCCCAGGTGGGAACCGCTGAATCACTTACCGGTGGTCTTGTTGCGGCTCACCTCACCTCGATTCCGGGTGCGTCACGGGTAGTTCGCGGCGGTGTGGTGGCCTATTCCATCGAGGTGAAGGACCGAGTCCTCGGCGTGTCTGGCGACCTGCTGAAGCAGGTGGGTGCCGTTGATGCTCGCGTCGCCGAAGAAATGGCGCTGGGTGCGCGGGCTCTGCTCAATGCCGACTACGCCGTAGCAACGACCGGGTCAGCCGGACCTGAACCGGCCCCCGGTGGCGCACTGCCCGCTATCGAGCCCGGTGAGGTGTTCATTGCGGTATCCGGGCCGGACAGTTGCGTGGTGGAACGGGTGCAACTCACCGGCTCTCGGGGCCAGATCCGCGAGGATGCCGTGCTTTGGGCGTTGACCCTTCTCGAGGGAATTGTGACACGGGATGCATTGAGCGAGGCGTGAGAGCCACGAGCAAGGTACTGTGAGAATGTGATTTTGTTTCGCCACGCCCTAGGTACCCATTTGCGCTCACGCCGCCTGGCCTCCGGGCGCACGCTTCGTGATGTGTCCGGTGCCGCGCAGGTGTCGCTGGGTTACCTGTCGGAGATCGAACGTGGGCACAAGGAAGCTTCCTCTGAGTTGCTCGGTGCTATTTGTGCTGCACTCCATGTAGATCTGTCCGATGTGTTGCTGTGTGTCTCTGCCGATGTGAGCGCGGCGGAACGTAGCCGGGTTGCGGTTGTGCGCGCGGCCTAGGGCTACGCCTCTAGGATCGATACAGGCTAATGCCGCGTGGGGTTCGCACAAATCCGGCGCTGAGAAGTGCGTCAACAACAGGGTCATTGATGAGTTCGCCAACGGAAGCTCCATTGATGCGCATGATGACGCATCTTCTGTCCAGCTGGCCGAGGCTGGCGGCCAAAGACTTGGCTGCGCTGTGAAGTATTGCTGCTGAATGGATCCACGACGACATGGTCCGTAGACCGCGCTCCAGATGCCACACGAGGCATCCGTCCGTCATCGTTACTAGGGCACCGGCCGCCCGTGATGGTCGCGCACCGGGGAGCAGCGGCCAGGGGAGTGCTGCTCCGTAGGGCTGTGCCACGTCGGCGGCGGCAAGCGTGTACGACGTGGGTGAATCGCCCTGCGTATCCGCAGCCGCCAGCTGGCGGAGACGATCTACCGCACCGGGAACGGCGAATTGGGCGGCTCCGAGACCTTCAATCGCGTAGGTGCGCCGTAACAGTTGGGCCTCTTCCATTGACGAAAACACTCGATACGCAGCTGCGAATCCACCGGCAAGATCTTCAGCGGCAACGATATTTCGGGTTGCGATCCCGTATCGCTCAACAATGGCTTCGCATTTTGCGAGGAGTCTTTCGGTGGGATCGGTGCTGATCGGACCTAGGGCAGACCATCGCCCAGCAACACTGGCGGGGCCGTTGGTGGCCGGGCCACGCCCGGCGCGCAAGCGTCCGGTGCGGAGTCGGCTGCGTCCACTGCGCGAGCGTGCCGCAAGTCCCGGCGTGGGAGCGGTACCGGGTGTGGAACGAATCGACTTTTTGGAGGCTTGGGTCGATTTTTTTCGCGGGTGACGAAGGTGCACGCGTAACGGTGCCAGGGTGTCATTCGTGATGTGTCCGCCCCATACCAATTGCCACAGTGCAACTTCGAGTTCTGTATCACTGATGGGTTCTGCGTCACTTAAGTATTCCCACAGGGGGCGGAAGAATTGGGCACCGCGCTCATGTAGTGCGGCTAATGCTCGGCCCGCCAAGCCGATTGGTAACGGGGCTTGTGGCAGCAATGGCGGGGCGAGGTCAGCGGGTGCGAGACGAAGCCAACCATCACCACCGGGCAGGGCACCCACGCCCCACCACACAACCTCTCCGGTTGACAGCAGGGCGTCAAGGTCGCCCACGCGATAGTCCTTCACCCGCTGGGGCAGAATCAGCGTCTCCAATTGTGATGCGGGAAGAGACACCCCGGCCAGCAACTCTAGGGCGCGTAGCAGTGCATCTACGCCTCGCTGGGGTGTGGAGATCCCTTGCCACGCCGGTAAAAACCGCGCAAATGCCTGCGGCGGAACGGGTTCTGCTTCGCTGCGCAGGGCCGCAACGGTTCCTCGACGAATCTGGCGAAGGACATCAGCATCACACCATTCAGTTCCGATGCGCCCCGGCGTGAAATCACCCTCAAGTAGCCGACCCCGCGCGACCTGTTCGGCCAGAGCGCGTTCGGCAACATGTTCGCCGAGACCAAAGGCTGTGGCTACCTGTTGGGCAGTGAATGGGCCGTGGGTTCTTGCATAGCGCAGCAGTAAGTCCTGAAGTGGTTGATCAACCGAGGTCAAGAATGCATCGGGAATGCCGACGGGAAGCGCTACGCCCAACGCATCTCGGAGCCGAGCCGCATCCTCGATGGCGGCGAAATGATCGTGACCGCCCACGCGCACCCTTATCGCGCGGCGGGTAGCCACCAGGTGCGTGAGCCAGTCGGTGGGTATCTGACGCAGGTGTGCGTCGGAAACGGAGATGGGGCCCACCAGTCGCAATAAATCGGCTACGTCCTCGGCGTGTCGTGGCGGGGGGCTATGCCTACCCACGCGCGCAATGACATGGGCGATGACATCGGAGTCAAGGAGATCGCGAAGCTCGGACTGACCCATGAGTTCAGCAAGCAAACCGGTGTCCAGGGTGAGGGCAGCAGCTCGTCGTTCGGCAAGAGGTGCATCACCGTCGTAGAGAAACTCTGCGACATACCCGAAAAGCAGGGATTGGGCGAAAGGTGACGGCTGCTGGGATTCCACATCCACGACCGTGATCTTGCGCTGCGCTATGTCGGTCAGAATTTTGCGGAGGCCCGCGAGGTCGAACACATCCTGTAAGCATTCACGCACGGTTTCAAGGACGATAGGAAAGTCCGGATAGCGTGACGCCACGCTGAGCAGGTGGGCGGAGCGCTGTCGCTGCTGCCACAGTGGGCTGCGCTTCCCCGGATTGCGTCGGGGTAGCAGCAGAGCACGGGCCGCACACTCACGAAAGCGCCCGGCAAACAGTGCCGAACCACCGATGGAGGAGGTAACAAGTGCGTCAATTTCATCGGGGTCAAGCATCACCAGGTCGGCAACGGCCCTGGGTGCTGCATCATCCATTGTGTCGGGGAGGCGAAGCACGATGCCGTCATCGGCATGCATGATTTGGGGCTCCACATCAAACTCTGCTCGCAATCGAGCGCCGAGCGCGAGCGCCCAAGGAGCATGCACCTGGGCTCCGAAGGGTGAATGCACCACGATGCGCCAATCTCCCAACTCATCACGAAACCTTTCCACCACGATCGCTGCATCGCTGGGCAGGACTCCGGTTGCGGCGCGTTGTTCGGCCAGGTATGCGAGAAGATTTTGACGCGCAAAATCATCGAGACCCGCGTCGGAAAGTCGATGTTTAGCATCGCTTTCTGCAGCGACCGACACGTCGAGGGTGCGGAGAAACTCACCAATTGCGATGCCTAGTTCCAGTGGGCGTCCTGGTCGATCCCCGCGCCAAAAAGGTAGTCGGCCGACCTGTCCGACAGCCGGTGATACGAAGACACGATCGTGTGTGATCTCTTCGATCCGCCAACTCGTGGCACCCAGACTAAAGACATCACCCACCCGCGATTCATAGACCATTTCTTCGTCGAGTTCCCCGACCCGATTGGTAGTGCCAATGAGATAAACGGTGAATAGGCCTCGATCGGGGATCGTTCCACCACTTGTGACAGCTAAACGCTGGGCGCCCGGTCGCGCGGTCAAGGTGTCGGCGACCCGGTCCCAGACAAGTCGCGGACGAAGTTCGGCGAAATCATCGCTGGGGTAGCGACCGGCCAACATATCCAGGGTCGCTTCCCAAGCACGATCACCGAGTTGGCTAAACGGTGCCGCGCGACGCATCACCGCGAGGAGGTCGGTGCTGAGCCAGGTGTCCATCGCGACGGCAGCGATGACCTGCTGGGCCAACACATCAAGGGGGTTTCGTGGGATCGACAATGCTTCGATGTCACCGGCTTGCATCCGTTCGGTCACCACTGCGGTATGCACGAGGTCACCGCGATACTTCGGAAAGAAGACGCCGTGACTGGTTGCGCCCACCTGGTGTCCGGCTCGGCCGATTCGTTGAAGTCCGCTGGCAACGCTGGGTGGGGATTCCACCTGTACGACCAGATCGATGGAACCCATATCGATTCCCAACTCCATGCTGGAGGTGGCGACAACGGCGGGTAAGCGACCAGCCTTGAGATCTTCTTCAATGAGTCGGCGCTGGTCCTTGCTGACCGAACCATGGTGGGCTCGGGCGATCAGGTCGGTGCTGTCATTTCGTAATTGCCACACCTCATTGAGTCGTGCGGTGAGTCGTTCGGCAAGGCGACGTGAGTTGACGAAAACTAAGGTGGCCTGGCGTTGCGCAATGAGGTCCACAAGTCGTTCTTCCACGTGCGGCCACAGTGACGTAGTGGCTGATTCGCCGGCCGCTGAACCGTCAAAAGATTCCACGGTGGCGCCGAGGGCTGCCATGTCTGGCACGGGGACCACGACCTTGATGTCCCAGTCTTTGACCGACTCTGGCTGCACGATGACGGTATCTGCGTTGGTATCTGCGCGAGGTGGCGCCAGAAACTGAGCGATGTCGACGACGGGTCTCGCCGTGGCGGACAGGCCGATGCGCTGCAACCGTCGATCGGGATCATGGCGGCCAATGAACTCTTCAAGCCGAGCGATGGTGAGGGCGAGATGCGCCCCGCGCTTCGTGCCGGCAATGGCATGAATTTCATCGATGATGATCGTGTCAACGTCGATGAGGGCATCGCGAGCTGCCGAAGTCATGAGAAGGAAGAGCGACTCGGGTGTAGTGATCCACACATCGGGTGGGTTTCGCATCTGCCGACGGCGCTCATCGGGTGGGGTATCACCGGTACGCACCCCTACCGTGATGTCGGGCAGTGCGAGGTCGAGTTGGGCCGCAGCCTGCGCGATTCCAACCAGCGGTGAGCGCAGGTTCCGTTCGATATCGCTGGCGAGGGCTTTGAGTGGCGAAATGTAGAGCGTTCGGCGGCGTTGCGGGGGTGGATCGGTGGCCTGAAGTGACCGGCGTACGCCTTGATCGAGTGCCCACAGAAATGCCGCGAGGGTTTTACCGGAACCGGTGGGGGCAACGACAAGAACATCGTGTCCTGCAGCGATGGCTCGCCATGCGCCCATCTGGGCCGGCGTGGGGGCCGGGAAGGATCGATCAAACCAGGCCGCGGTCGGTGCGCTGAACAGGTTCAACACTGTCGAATCGGGGGAGTCGGACACGAGGCTCCCTTCCGTTTGGGCCATCGGGCAGACTGCGGGCATGCGGCTGACCGACTTCTGGGAACGGATGGACGCTGTGTTTGGTCCAGAATATGCCCGCTCCTGGGCACATGATCATGTCATGAGTGCCCTTGGTCAGCGCTCGGTCTATCAAGCCATTGATGCGGGAATCGATACGAAGGAGATCTGGCGAGCGGTGTGCGGGGTCGCCGATGTGCCCTCCCTGCTGCGCTAGCCTCGCGACATGACCGCAGTTGAGCCCGAGGCCGTTGCGCGTCTCTCACTAGATGACGTTGCTTCGATTCAGCGTCGCTCCGTTGCGATCCTGAGTTCCGGACAGGTGCTGGGCAGCCTGGCGGTAGCCGGATCTGTGGCCGCCGGAGCCCTCATTGCCGCGGGTGTTTCCGGTAGCGAGGGAGCTGCCGGCCTTGCCCAAACCTTCGGGGTGCTGGGTGCGGCGATCATGGCCCTTCCCCTCGCGCGATTGGCGCTCACGCGCGGTCGGCGCGCATCTCTGGCCACCGGTTACGGTGTGGGGGCACTGGGTTGTCTCGTGGTGATTTCCGGTGCGCTGTGGTGGTCGCTTCCGCTGGTGTATCTGGGATGTTTACTCGTGGGGGTTGCGTCAGCGGCTGGCTATCAGGCACGTTACGCCGCAACAGATTTAGCGCCGGAAAACGTTCGCGGCCGCTCGCTATCCATTGTGGTGTGGGCGGGCACGGTCGGCGCGGTGCTGGGCCCGAATTTACTCGAGGTCAGCGGTCGACTCGGTATGGCTTTGGGGCTACCCCAACTAGCCGGGCCCTATCTCGTGGGTGGTCTTGCCTTAGCCGGCGCCGCCGCGGTGCTGCTGTTCTTTTTGCGCCCCGATCCCTATGTGCTGGCACGAGCGCGTGCGGCCCAGGCCAGTGCGATCGCCGCAGCAGAGGTAGCGCGTCCACGATTGCGCGATGGCATTGCCCACCTGCGCACCAGCCGCTCTGCCCTACTGGGAATGACCACCATCGCGATCGGGCACGTGGCCATGGTGAGCGTCATGGTGATGACCCCCATTCACATGGCTCACGTTGATGTCACCTTGCAACTCATCGGGCTCATCATCAGCGTGCATGTCGCCGGCATGTACGCGCTATCTCCGGTGGTGGGCTGGGCAGTGGACCGGTTTGGGCGCATTCCTGTCATTTACGCCGGCGTTGTGATTTTGCTCGCCTCGTGTGTCTTCGCCGGCCTTGCGGCCGGTGACGACATCGTGACGTTGGGCATCGGTCTGTTTCTGTTGGGCCTGGGTTGGTCATGCACGCTCATTGCGGGCTCAACCCTTCTCGTCGACGGCATCGCACCGCAGGAACGCCCGAGCGTTCAAGGCTTAAGTGACCTGGTCATGAATGTGGCCGGGGCAGTGGGGGGTGCGGCGGCCGGACTCATCGTGTGGTTGAGCTCCTATTCGGTGCTGTGCATTGCTGCGGCCATCCCGGTGATCGGATTGGCAATTTTCGCGACGGCGTGTCGGCCACAGTCGAACAAGCGTTCGGTTTAGGCTGTGGTAAGTCGCGGAGTTCTCCCCGTTCCCGCGATCACGACAGCGTGATGTCAGACCCGTTCCTTAGGTTCTGTCACATCGGCGGCGCAACCTGTGTCCGCCCAGACCCGAGCAAGGAGTACTGATGGCCTCGTCCAGTAAGAACCAGACCTCGCGCCACCCGGTTCCCGGCGCTGACCGCGAGAAGGCACTGGAAACCGCGCTAGCCCATATTGAACGTCAATTTGGCAAGGGCTCGGTGATGCGTCTTGGCGAAGAAGGCCGCCCCCCGGTCGATGTCATTCCGTCCGGTTCAGTCGCCCTTGACCTTGCTCTCGGTATCGGTGGCTATCCACGTGGGCGCATCGTGGAGGTCTACGGCCCAGAAAGCTCTGGCAAAACCACGGTGGCTCTCCACGCCATCGCCAACGTCCAGGCTGCCGGTGGCATTGCCGCCATGATTGATGCTGAGCATGCCCTTGACCCCACCTATGCGGCCAACCTCGGTGTTGATCTCGACAGCCTCTATGTCTCCCAGCCGGACACCGGTGAACAGGCCCTGGAAATCGCCGACACCCTGGTGCGTTCCGGTGCGGTCGACCTCATCGTCATTGACTCCGTGGCGGCCCTGGTGCCACGCGCGGAAATCGAAGGAGAGATGGGCGACAGTCACGTTGGCCTGCAGGCCAGACTCATGAGCCAGGCTCTTCGCAAGATGGCTGGTGCGCTGAGCACCACCGGCACCACCGCCATCTTCATCAACCAGTTGCGCGAAAAGATTGGCGTGATGTTTGGTTCACCGGAAACCACCACCGGTGGTAAGGCACTGAAGTTCTATGCCTCGGTTCGACTCGATGTGCGCCGCATCGAAACGCTCAAGGGTGGCACCGAAGCGGTGGGTAACCGCACTCGCGTCAAGGTCGTCAAAAACAAAATGGCACCGCCGTTCAAACTCGCCGAGTTCGATATTTTGTACGGCGAGGGTATTTCTCGCGAGGGCAGTCTGATCGACATGGGCGTCGACACCGGCATTGTGAAAAAGTCTGGCGCTTGGTACACCTACGAGGGTGATCAACTGGGTCAGGGTAAAGAAAATGCGCGTGCGTTCATGCGCGATAACCCGGACCTGGCCTTAGAAATCGAAAAGCGCATCCGCGAAGAGTTGGGTCTAGACGCCAAGGCAGACGCACCCGAGTCAACCCCTGACCTGGATGCCCCGGTCGACGTGGTGCCCATCGACTAGGCGTCACACGTCATGTCTAAAGAATTGGTGCCTAAACAATCTGCAACTGATGAGGCCGATCCGGTCGCCGTAGCACGCATCATCGCGTTACGGCGACTGGAGGCAGCCCCACGCACCCGCCATGAACTGCACATCACCCTGTCGGACAAAGGCGTTCCAGCCGAAGCGATCACCGAGGTATTGGACCGGTTCTGCGAGGTCGGCCTGATCGATGATGCTGCCTTCGCCACCGCATGGGTCACCTCTCGTCATCGAGGGCGAGGCCTGGCGCGGCGCGTGCTTGCCCTGGAGCTGCAACGTAAAGGTGTGGCACCGGAAATCATTGATCAGGCGTTAGAGCTCATCCATCATGATGATGAGCGAGAGCGCGCCGTGGCCCTGGTGCACAACAAATTGCCTCGCATGCGCCACCTTGAGTCTGAGGTGATTATTCGTCGACTCGTTGGGCAGTTGTCACGCAAAGGGTATTCACCCGGTCTGGCCTACTCGGTAGTGCGCGAAGCCTTGGAATCGGTCGACGTCTCGTAGACCACCGGTGTGCAGGTCGCCTGATGGGTGAGCCACTGGTCTAGCCCGGTGGTCACCGAATCGGTAAAGCGTTCCAGAAGTGCCACAAAATTCTCCAGGTCTGGTTCGCTAAAACCCTGGGTGACGAAGCCTAAAAAGCGCCCTCGCACGTGCATGGACTCCGCAATCACCGCCTGGCCATCGGCGGTGAGTTCTAGCCCCACCCGTCGCGCATCGCTGTTCAGGCGGACCCGGTGCACCAAACCCTCAGATTCGCATTCACCCATCAGGCGGCTCACGGTTGAGCGATCCAACTGCAAGGCTGCGGCCACGTCGGACACCGTCACCGGGGTAGCCACGAGACTCAGATCAGCCACCGCCTCACAGGCCACGATCTTTGCTAGGTCAACATGACGGCCGAGGGCACTAATCACCACTCCACCACCGGGGGGGCGAGTGACAATACGACGCATGCGATTTAACGTGTGGGCTAACCGGGCGAGTGCTTCCTCGCGGTGTTCTGGCGTCACCTGCGGCTCCGGGGCGTCATTTGCGTGTGTCACACAACTAATATAGCCTATCTTCGTCAAGCTGTTGTACATCAGTCGAAATGCCCGTGCGGGTATCGAGGGAGTGTTCGATCGTGGGAATCCTGGCCCGCTGGGCGGTTCGTCGTCCGGTTATTGCGCTCATCAGTTGGTTCGTCACCGTGTTTATCGCCGCCGGTGTGGGCCTGGGTTTCGGGGGCAACCTCAATGATTCCTTCGAGCTGCCTGACACGGAGTCCACGGTGGCCCAGGAGTATCTCGGTCAACTTCCCAATGCCGGTGGTTCCTCCGGTGCCAGCGTGCGCATCGTGTGGTCCCCAGCGCAGGGCACCGTCCTTGATCCCACCGTTGTCGACACGGTTACCCCG
>Ga0208414_1002896_pt1 | contig 10815 bp, 11 predicted proteins | sample AntAceMetag02UKE_FD_184770 | JGI IMG/M metagenome (GOLD analysis project Ga0208414, IMG submission 184770) | Saline lake microbial communities from Ace Lake, Antarctica - Antarctic Ace Lake Metagenome 02UKE (SPAdes) (version 2) | ecosystem: Environmental > Aquatic > Non-marine Saline and...
TCAATCATCGGGGGTGTTGCGCTAACCGTGTGAACCCGCGCCATTTCGCGAGCACTTTTAGTGAGTCTCGTCGTGATGTGGAAAACCGTCCATGCAAACGCCTAGACTTCGACAATCCCAATCAGTGATCGAACCACGACTGTTGCATCTACCGCTCCAATCCGATGACGTTTCTAAGATTTCCAAGAGCCGTCAGGCATGACGCGCGAGTTATTGGTGGAGTCGGGGCGCTCGTGCGCGATTCTGATTCAGTGATCGGTCTTGGTCGCATCACCGGGACCGTGGCTCCGGTGATGCGACCAACGCATTTATTGCCTCCTACTTGTCGAGGCAGGCGGCGGGTGCCTCTGCTTTTGGCGCAAGGCCGCGTCAACTTTGTGCCCAACCGCGGCCGCACGCCCAAGGAGCTAGGGATGATTTAGGCAATAGGTAGTGCTCCCCAAGGGCCTCCCAGGGAGGAGATTCACTGACGTTGGGAACGAGAATGCTATTGTTTCGGGTAAATGCAACAGCAGTTGTGTTATACGCATCACAATAGATAAGAGGACCCGTGTCGAGCATTCCAAAGTCTGGCCCACCGCGGTTGGCCGGACTCCGCGCGGAGATTCTGTGCATAGGAGAGGCCATGGTTATGCTCGGAGCAGATGAAGGAAGCCTGAGCGAGAGCCCCGTTGCCCGTCTATACGTTGCGGGAGCGGAGTCGAATGTCGCCTGCGGGCTGGCGCATCTGGGCCAAAACGTCGAGTGGTTCGGCCGAGTCGGCAGTGATCCGTTTGGTAGGCGCGTGCGCAAGTCTCTCAATAACCGCGGAGTCGACATTAGCAATGTAATATCCGATGCTGAGCACAACACCGGGGTTTACTTCAAAGAGTGGTCGGGAGGGCAGAGCACCATTCTCTACTACAGGAGAGAATCTGCGGCGGCTCACATGACGACTTTAGATTTTGTTGGCCTAGGAATTGAACGACGGCGCCTTTGCCATGTCTCGGGCATAACGATTGCGCTTTCGTCGACGTGCGACGCGGCGATGGGCGACCTGTTGCTTAGGCGCGACCGTGGCGAAGCCGTCATAAGCTTTGACGTCAACTACCGCTCTTTACTTTGGCCAATTAGCATCGCGGCGCCGCGCATTTTCGAGCTTGCCCGGAGAGCAGACATCTTGATTGTTGGGCGGGACGAGGCCGAGTCCCTCTGGGCCACAGCAACTCCTGAGGCGGTGAGGGCCCTTTTCCCTGAAACGCCGATTGTCGTCGTCAAGGACGCGGATATCGGCGCGACTAGTTTTATTGGAGCCGAAAGCTACTTCGTGCCATCGCTGAGCGTGGAGGTGGTCGAGCCGATCGGAGCCGGTGACGCCTTTGCCGCCGGATTTCTCTCGGCTTGGCTCGACGGCTCAGGCCCGGAGAGTTGCCTTCGCTTGGGGCATGTGATGGCCGCCCACGTCCTTGGCGGCGTCGGCGACGCACCTCAGCTTCCTTTGCGGGAGAAGCTAATTGCCATATCGACCGTGAGTGAAGAAGACTGGGCTGATATCCGCCTCCCCCGCGCTCAGGGTGCTGATCCAGATCGCTCTCCAACAGTGACCTATCCCGACGGAGTTGGAGTGTGACCGATACCGCTGACGCTATATTTGGAAGCTCCCGTGTAATGGCGATTCTCCGAAACATGGACCCTGCCCACGCAACCGAGCTAGCGCATCGTGCTTGGGATCTAGGAATCGAGCTCGTAGAGGTCCCCATTCAGAGCGCGGACGCACTCCCCACTCTTCAGACGGTTGTCGCTGCAGGGCTCGAGCGTGGTAAGCGGGTCGGATCCGGCACGGTTATCTCGCTCGACCATCTTAATGCGAGCAGGGCTGCAGGCGCAGCCTTCACGGTGGCACCAGGATTTGATCGTGCCGTGGTCGCCGAATCGGCGCGCATCGGGCTGCCTCACCTGCCCGGCGTCGCCACAGCGACCGAAATTCAGCGGGCCATCGCGGAAGGGTGCACCTGGGTCAAGGCATTCCCAGCGACCGTACTGGGGACCGCCTGGTTCACCACCATGAGTGGCCCATTCCCACAACTTGCCTTCGTGGCGACCGGCGGAATAGATGCCTCAAACACGGCTGCTTTCCTCGAGGCCGGTGTCTCCATGGTTGCAGTTGGTTCGGCCTTGTCCGACCCGGCACAAGTCGAACGCCTAGCCCAACTCGTCGCAGGCCACTCGCGGAAAGAGTAGCGGAAAGAGTAGCGGTCGAGTTAGGCCAGGAGCCTCGAGATCGCGCGCGCGGCGGTCAAGAGGTCCGGAAGGTGCAGTTCGAGGTCCTGGATGGACTTCACCATCTTAAGAGCGGTTAGTGACACCCCACCCACAATAGAGCCGGTTGAGTTCGTAATGGGCACCGCGATGCAGTTTCCAAAGTCCTCGAACTCGCCGTCGTCAACAGCCCAACCCCGGGTGCGGATGAGGTTGAGCTCCGCGTCGAGACTCACTCGATCGGGGAGCGTCGCGTCAGTGTATTGCACCCATTCGAGACCTTCCAGCAGATCATCGACGCGTTCGGGAGAGAGCTGAGCGAGAATTACTTTGCCCACGCCGGTGCAATACGATGGCACCGTCTTGCCTATCCGGGAGTACATCCGAATGCCGTTTGTGTCTTCTACTTTGTCGACGTAGACAATGGAGGATTCAATCAGTTGGGCAAGGTGAATTGTGTTGCCGGTCTTAGCGTGCAGGTTTCTGATTTCTTCCGCGGCGAAATCCCGCAAATCGATGCGTTCAAGCGCAATCTGCGCCGTCGCAATGAGCCGCAGTCCCCCGCTGTAGCGGCCGTCCGTGTGGCGGAGGACAAAACCTGCGGCCTCGATGCTCTGCAACTGGCGCAGAATGGTTGTTTTGTGAACGCTGAAATGACCGACTACCTCGCCAAGGGTTTTTGGCGATGACGAAACCAATTCGATGATGTCGAGCGCTCGTCGAACTGAGTCTGACATTCAATGGTCCAATCTGCCTTTTGTGGGGGCATGTTCTAGCTCCGACATTTCTGAACGCGGTCCCCCCTGGTCGGAGCCTGGTGCGGTGGGCCGCTTCGCGTTGCGATGAATTCAGCATAGCCAGTGATGGCTCGTGTCCAGCGCTTTGCGCGCCGCAAACCATGATTTACCCTGCGGCAAGTGTCTCCATAAGAGATAAATGTGGACATGATGAGACTGTCCCAGGCGAACGCTTTAGCCTGAAAGGTTGCGCTCGGTAAGTAATCCGTAGCCTCTCTTTCCAGGGCTTGAACAACAGAGAAACCCGGAGCTTAGTTGTGTTCACGGGCAACTCGTAGGGCAACACTCTCCGGAGAGTTAACGCCACGCGTAGGGTCCGCCTCAATCTGAGTCCGCAGCCTCCCTCGCCGCAAAGGTCGCTCAAAAATACTTGTCTCTATATTGTTCACAAATCACAAATCACAAACGTGCAACTAGTGTTGCGTATTTGACAATACCTTGCTAGATTAAAAATGTAGGTCCCCTATTCAACGTGGAAAGGTATCCCAGCATGAAAAAGCTCACCATCGCCAAGGCGATAGCGATAGCTGCTGTCGCGGCCGTTTTATCTACCGGTTGCGCGGCCCCGGCCGCCGACGACACTGCTCAAAGCTCCAAGCTCCAAGAGGTCCTCCAGCGAGGGAAGGTGATAGTTGGAACCGGGAGCACCAACGTCCCGTGGCATTTTAAGGACGACAACGGAGAGCTCGCAGGCTTCGATATCGAGATGGGCCGTATACTAGCGAAAGCTCTCTTCGATGACGAAACCAAGGTCGAGTTCGTTGAGCAGTCACCAGATGCTCGCATACCAAACCTACTCACGAACAAGGTTGACATCTCAATCCAGTTCATGACGATTTCGCCGGTGCGACTGCAACAGGTTGCATTTTCCGTACCTTATTACACCGAGGGTATTGGGTTAATTCTGAACGCCAACGGGCCCTATAAGAGCTACGAGGACCTCGTTTCTGCGCAGAAGGCTGGCGAAGAAGTCAAGATTGCGGTGCTTCAAAACGTAGATGCGGCGGCAGTGGTTCAGGAGATGCTTGCTGGAGCAGTTGACAACCAGTACCAAGACCAGGGACTGGTGTATCAAGCGGTCGATTCGGGACGCGCGGCAGCAGGAATGGTTGACCTCTCGTCAATCAAGTGGCTGGCCAACAAGCAGCCAGAAAAGTACATCGACTCCGGTTTCGCCACTCACCCGCAGAATTATGGCGCTGCGATGAATCCCGATGACCAAGTCTGGATCAATTTCGTCGACGGCGTCTTCACAGATGCGATGAGCGGGGCAACCTATCAGCGGTATAACGACGCCTTCGAAACATACTTCGGTGGCAGCCTCGGAGAACCATCAGTCGGTAAGCCGGGCATATTCAAGGGCTAATCGATGGACAGCGCGAAGCTCGGGGTGTAGCACCACGATGTTGCACCCCGAGCCGTCTGGTGGGATCTCAAAGATTCTTTGTCGCATGACTATCTCAAACTGGAGAACATGGAGCTTGATCGGTGAACTACAATTTTGACTTCAATGTGATTCTTAGAAACATTGATGGCTTGCTAGGTGGCCTCGGCCTCGCCCTGCTACTGGCTGTGTTCTCTCTCAGTATTGGTGTTATCATCGGCCTCTTTGCCGCCTTCGCTGCCATTTCAAGGAAGCCGCAGTTACGCGCTCTGATGATTGCTTACACGACAGTGGTGAGAAATACACCACTCCTGATTTTAATTTACATCTCGTATTTCGGCCTCCCTCTCATCGGCATCACCTTCGACAGGGAAGTGGCGTTTGTCATCACGCTCTCGTTATGCGCTGGCGCTTACATGCTCGACGTATTTCGGGCCGGATTACAGGCTATTCCGCCAGGCTTGATTGAGGCGGGCCAGGCCTTGGGCCTGCGTCGGAGTCAGATCCGGATGACAATTCAACTGCCGATGATGATTCGCAACGTCCTGCCATCAGTTAGTAATTACCTCATTTCGCTGTTCAAGGACACCTCTCTCGCTTCGGCGATTGCGATTCCTGAGTTGACCTATCAGGCCAACAAAATCACGACCGAAACCTTCCGAGTCTTCGAAGCATGGATTACGGTTGGCTTGATTTATCTGGGGACCTGCTACCTGCTTGCGTTCGTCCTCCGGCGCATCGAACGCAAACTAGCGATTGCACGATAGGGGCGGCCACGTGAACGTTATCGAGTCTCTAATCAACTCCCGCGACGACGTATTTAGCGGGATCGTATCGACGGTATCCGCCGGTTTCGGTGCGATTTTTATTGCGACCATTGTTGGAATAGTTGCGGGAATGGTGCTGACTTACGGAAACGCGCTCGTTGCTTGGCCGATTCGCGCCTACGTTGACATCGTCCGAGGCATTCCTGGACTGGTGGTCATATTTATCTCCTACTATTTGCTTGGTTTCGCGTTGCAGAGTTTAGGAATCACGCTCGATGCGTGGGCGGCGGGGTTGATTGCGTTGTCCATCGTCGGCATTGCCGACGTGGCCGAAATCACCCGGGGCGCGTTCCAAGCCCTCCCGCGAGGACAGACCGATGCTGGTAAGGCGGCTGGCATGAAGTTTCCTACTATTCTCTCTTCGGTTCTTCTGCCCCAGGCCCTCGTCCAAATGATTCCACCGTGGACAAACACAGCAACCGAACTAATCAAAGGCACAACGCTTCTCTCTTTAATCGGTGTAACTGAATTGCTACTCACTGCAAACCAGCTGATTGCACGGGGTGGTAACGCGCTTTATTTCTTTATCGCCATCGGGCTTATGTTCTTCACTATCAACACACTGATTCAGCTGGCCGCCCGCGCCGCCGAAAGGAAATTTCATTACCAAATCGCATAGGAGCGTGAAACCATGAATAAGCCAATCCTGGAAATCCGGAATCTCGAAAAGTCCTTCGGCCCGCACAAGCTCTTCGATGGTGTCAGTCTGGACGTGTTCGCCGGGGAGGTAGTGTCCATCATCGGTCCGAGCGGTTCGGGGAAGACAACTCTTCTCCGTTGTGTCAACCTGCTTGAAGGCTATGAGGGAGGATCAATATTTCTCGACGGAGTCGAGATTGGATACTCCACCGTCCGCGGAAAGAGGCGGTCACAGTCCGAGGCTGATATTGCTTCACAGCGAGCCACAACCGGAATGGTATTTCAGTCGTTTAATCTATTTCCCCACAAGACTGCTCTCCATAATGTCACGCTCGGCCTGCAGAAAGTGCAGAAGCTGAAAATCGAGGAAGCTTCAGAGATTGGGAAAAAGTGGCTGGACCGAGTGGGCTTGTCCGAGAAGTTTGATTCATTTCCGGCCCATTTATCGGGTGGACAGCAGCAGCGCGTCGCAATCGCGCGCGCGATTGCGATGGGACCCAAAATCATGCTTTTTGACGAGGTGACGTCCGCTCTGGACCCTGAGTTAGTCGGCGAAGTTCTCGCGGTAATCAAACAGCTTGCGCTGGAAGGGGCGACCATGATTCTCGTCACCCACGAGATGCGCTTCGCAAATGAGGTCTCGGACAAGGTCGTCTTCATGGAGAATGGTAGTATCGAGGCCGTCGGAACGCCACACGAAATCTTTGGCGAGCGGAAACACCCACGCCTCGAAGGGTTCCTATCGAACTTCGTAGTCTAGGAACTTCCCGTGGATCCCCGAAGTGAGCTTGTTGTCGAACGGTGGAGCGCTGGGCGCCCCAATGAGGGGAAGGTATTTGCCGCGGTATTTCCGCACTCGGATGACTTTACGATTTTCGCGGGTGGCACGATTCTAAAGCTGCTGGCAGAGGGATACACTGGCTACTTTATAAAGGTGACCAACGACGAAAAGGACTCATATAAGCTCTCAATTGCGGAGACAATTGGACGAATAGCGGCCGAAACACAGGATGTAGTTGAGGCGCTAGGAATTACCAAGCTTTACTGCTTTGACTACAAGAATCACTACCTTGAGCATTCACAACTGGTCGAGCTGCGGCATCGGCTCATTGTGTTGTTCCGGTTCTTGAGCGTAGATACCGTGATCTCCTACGACCCGTGGGGACATTACGAGGAGAATCCAGATCACTACCTAACGGCTACGGCCGTCGAAGCCGCATGCTGGATGGCCGGGAGAAGACTTGATTTGCCGGAGCTGACAGATATTGGCCTCTCGCCCAAGCTCGTTACTGAAAAGTACTACGTCGCACGTGGCCCCCAGCTCACGAATCGCGTTGTTGATATTTCGCCCTTCATTAATCAGAAAAGGTCGGCGCTTCGGTTGCACGTAACTCCGATGGACAATATGTGGCGCACTCACCTCGACCTTCATCCGGGTGACCGCAAGCTCACGCTCGCCATGTTTTTGGAGACCATGTTGACGCCCGAATCAGACCCACAGCTGGGTATCGCCTACGGCGAGAAGTTCCATTACATTAACGAAGCAGACAACACTATCCAACGCTAGGAGTCAAAATGGGCGTCTATGAAGAACTTGGCGTCAGGCCATTGATAAACGCGTGGGGGACGATCACGCGTGTCGGCGGATCCCGGATGCATCCCGATGTTCTCGAAGCTATGCGGGAGGCTTCGTTGTCGTTCGTTGACATGCACGAGCTCCACAGCGTCGCCGGTGAGTCGATCGCTAAACTACTCGGCGTCCCCGCCGCTTGCGTCACATCAGGAGCGGCAGCTGGCCTCGCGATTGCAGCCGCCGCATGCATGGCGAGGAGCAACCCGAGCAAGATCCTTGAGTTGCCAGACACCGGCTCGATGCGCAACGAAGCTCTCGTGCTGAAGTCCCATCGCATTCTCTACGACCAAGGTCTCCGACTTTCTGGAGCGAGATTCGTGGAAATCGGTGTAACCTCCTACGCTGCCGTGGAGCAAATTGAGGAAGCAATAACAGACCGGACAGCGATGTTTTTCTATTCGGCGGAGGCAGTTCGTATGCGTGGTTCGCTTGCTCTTGATGTTATTGCTCGGCTACTGAAGCCTCACGGAATACCTATCATCGTAGATGCAGCCGCCGAATTGCCCCCGTCTTCGAATGTAACGGCATTCCTGGAAGCTGGCGCAAATCTAGTCGTATTCAGTGGCGGCAAAGAACTCCGGGGTCCCCAGTCTTCTGGGCTCATCCTCGGGTCAGAACATCTCATTAGCCACTGCGACGCAAACTCCTTCCCCAACTACGGTGTCGGACGGTCTATGAAAACGGATAAAGAGACGATCGTCGGACTGGTCAAAGCTGTCGAACTGTTCGTGCGGCGCGACTACGGCGTAATCCGAGCCACCTGGGACGAGATGGTGGACACTATGGTCGCTGGGCTTGGCGGCACCGAGTCCATCACAATTCGCCGTGGATTCCCAACCCAGGCGGGAGTCCAGCCAGCAGATGTAGCTCGCGCATACATTCAAACCCTCAACAACACGGCATTGGAGCTACAAGCCATGCTCCGGGACGGCTCGCCCTCTGTTGCTGTCGGAGTCGAGGGCACGGAACTGGTTCTAAATCCGCAGTGTCTGGAATGGGATGAGATTGAACCCCTGGTACTAGCTGTGAAGAAAGCGCTTAGCTCCGAATGAATGCGACGGCCGACATCTTGATTGTAGGTGGCGGAATTGCGGGGATTTCGCTTGCGGCAGCTCTGCCCCGCAACACTAGAGTCATTCTTGCCGAGAGTGAAGCCCAGTGTGCAGTTCATGCGAGTGGCCGCTCAGCTCAGCAGATGCAACCGTCCTACGGCCCCTCGCAGATTCGATCGCTTACAGCCGCAAGCATTTCGATGTTGAGCGCGATTGCGTCCGAACTCAACTCCGTTTTGCTGCGCCCCCGGCCGCTCATCTGGTTCGCAAGAGATGGTCACCAAAGGGCTATCGCCCAGATGATGCGAGATTCACCTCACCTCGAACGGCTCGATAACTCGCAGCTGACGGAGTTGAACCCGGCGCTGCGCGTCGACAAAGTTGTTGCAGCGGCCCTGGATTCGCAGTCATTTGAAGTCGATGTCCGAAGTCTCGTCGGCTACTTCGCTAGGACAGCGGGGCGCGGGGGGCTAGAGCTGCGTGTGAACTCTCCCGTGACGCACGCAGTCGTTACAAAATGTGGGTGGGAAGTGCGACTCGGTAACGACACGTTGACCGTTGGCTCCGTGGTTAATGCAGGTGGCGCATGGGGCGACGAGGTTGGCCAACTTTTTGGGGCGGCTGCTGTGGGAATCAAGTCATATCGCCGAACCGTCGCCTTGGCTCGACCACGGCTTCGCCAGGTGGACCCCACCTGGTCGATGGCATCCGACATCGCCTCTACCCTCTACTTCCGGCCACACGGCGAAGACATATTGATGTCCCCCTCAGATGAGACTCTGACGCCTCCCTGCGACGTGCAGCCGGACACCCGTGACCTGGATGCAGTTCGGGAACGAATCAATGAAATGACTGATCTGGGAATAGACCTGATCACGCGCTCATGGAGTGGCCTTCGCACATTCGCCCCCGACCACCTTCCAGTGGTCGGGTTTGATCCCGTCACTCCCAATTTCTATTGGCTTGTTGGTCAAGGGGGCTACGGCATCCAAACCGCGGCGGCCATGGCAAACTTGGCCGCCGCGGACCTCCTTGGTGCCACATCCGGCTTGAGCACTTCGCTCGGCGAGGTTATGCAATCGATGCGGCCCGGGCGAATTGCGCGAATTTAGACGGTCTGGTCCCTACTCGCTGCACAGTCCAGTGTCTAGCTTTAGCGCGGGCCCGAATTCCAGACGGAGTCACGACAACTTCTAGGGTAATCGATATCTAGAAATAGGCAGGCCCGGTAACTGGGCACCTCTCGAGAACTCTTCGCAGGCCGACTCGCGGTGGCGCATGCTTTTTTCCCGTCAGCGTTGTGCCCATCATGGAAGGCACTGGCAGGACACCACCCAACTTCTTGCCCTAGACCTGCTCGCCAGCGGTGTTGCGGTCCAGGTGACCTGGTCCGAGCCCATTTGACTCAACAAGTCGCTCAAGGAAATGTCCTTTGGCGCGCTTGGTGGTCAGGCACTTACTGTCAGAGTCATTCTCTACAGCCATGTTTCAGGACCTGTCCATCCCTGATTCGTTACTGGGGTGGCAGTAGAGCTGGGGTTGAGCGACTCAAGTGGGCTACGGGTCTTCGTTGCGCCGAAGCGTGAAGCCGGATCGCGCAAGGCAAATCCTCCTCCCGATCACAATGGCAGCGTTGCGTCGCTAGAAGGTGCTCGGAAGCGTGGAGAGATTCTAGAAGTTCTCGGCTTATATGCCCACGGTGAGGCGCAAGAAAGTGATGCCACCGCTCGCTGGCTATGAAGCACGGCAACTTGCGCCGTACTGCTTTTTCCCGCCCTGGTGAATGTTTAGGATACGCTGTGGTTGTTGGAGGGCCGTGGGCTTCTGCACTCGAGCTAGCCCTCGTTTCCCCCCGCGAAGTCGGATGCTTATTTCGGAAGCTGATGGTCCAGCTCGAGGGCATCGGCTGCACCCTGGAACCCACGGCACACTTTGCCTCCCAATCTTGTGGGGACCCGACCGGGTTGACCTCCCCACCCCAGACCACTATTCCACTACCCCTTCCCATCGGTTCGGCGGTCGGATAATGCTTTTTGGAGTCCCCCGCGGAGCCAGAGCACCGCACCGAACGCCCGGGCTGAACATTCACCCTGAGGGATATACCGCCAGCATCCTCATTCCTTCGCGTGTTAGCGGCCATGTCAAACTGCCCATAGGCGGCCACGGAACTGCCCACTGGTGGCCAGCAGAACTGCCCACTGGTGGCCAGCAGAACTGCCCACTTCTTTTTCGCCCGACCGCGTCG
>Ga0208414_1002902_pt1 | contig 10803 bp, 13 predicted proteins | sample AntAceMetag02UKE_FD_184770 | JGI IMG/M metagenome (GOLD analysis project Ga0208414, IMG submission 184770) | Saline lake microbial communities from Ace Lake, Antarctica - Antarctic Ace Lake Metagenome 02UKE (SPAdes) (version 2) | ecosystem: Environmental > Aquatic > Non-marine Saline and...
TGGGAAGCCGGTGACCGCCGCTACTTCTCCGAAGCATCCATGCTCGAACTGAGGATCATGAACACCGCCGTCGACACACTCGAGGAGGTAAACACACTGCCCCAACTCAGCGCCGCCTAAACTAAACCAACTGACCCCCACGGTGACGGAAAATTACACCACTCAGCGGGACGTGACCGACATCTTCATGCCTGACGGGAAATGATGGTCGTCTGATAGTTCTCGCATATTGGTTAGCGTTATGTTTACGGCAAATTTTTTCGCTCTATGAAACATTGCGTAATTCTTACAAAAAGGACAATCGACATCATAAAACACCTCAAGCGAAGAGTACATATTCAGTATATTACCGGAAGCGGGGCGCTTCCCTCAGCAACCGAGTTGACTCGTAGAAAATGCGCGCGTAGCAGGCTCCATGATCCGAATGAATGACGGGTGCCAGGCTTCGGTAATCTCGTCTCGATTGCCATCGCTAACGCGTTGGTTACCAGAAGAGCGTTAGGCGCTGAGTCAGTCCCGGGCTATTGACTCGGCAGCCCAGCCCGCTACTTTCCTGCTGAAGGTATCTAGCACGAGCGCACAATAGATAGTGCCTTCTCTCGTGCGGTGCTCTGTGACATCGGCAACCCACAGCTGATTGGAGTGTGCCCTCGCACATTGTCGTGTCACCAGATCACCAGGCTTAGGCGCTTCGTGGCGTGTTCAGCGCCCGCCCCGCCTGCCTGGAATTCCCTGAAGGCCAGCGCGAGACATCACTAACTCGATTGGGGATCGCCCCACCCGCAATCCCAACCCTTGAGTGAGTTCGGCCCACACCCGTCTCGCTCCATTAAACCCAGGGCGGTTCAAGCTTCCAAATGAAACTGGGGTAAAGCGCCTGAATAGCTTTCAATTGCGTATCGCAAGGCCCACGCCCGTTGCGCCATAACTGTTGCCGTTGTAGAGCATGAATTTTTGGCCTCTGTGGGAGAAAACAAAGGGGTACTCTTGCATCTCAGATTCCCAGTCGGCTAGAGGCGAACCGAAAGTGACTGCTCCTCTGTCCACTTCCCACGAGTCTCCTGAATCGTCACTAAATGCTCGCCCAATCTTGTACTTTCCGGGGGGGGTGCCTCTGAATGAGAAATACATCTCCTGGCGGCCTTCTGAATCATCAATAACTGTCGGCCTTGAAAAGGCTTGCATGGTCCCCAGCCGGTGGGGCACAAACGAGGGATTTTTGGTCCAGGAAATACCATCTCCCGAGTCACTCCTCTGTAAAGTGTGGACCATTTCTCCATTTCCACCGTCCCAATTCAGCGTTGAGCCGTACCACATTTGAGTGCCACCTCCCTCGTTCTGGGTCACCCAGGGATAAGAAAGGCTAATTGGGTTCTCAGGACCGAGGCCCAGCATCGGTCCTCCTTCGCTGACTTGCATAGTCAACAAATCTGACTGAACTTCGATCTTTCCGATTTCCCCACGCCAATGGCCGCCTTCCGCGGGAACGTGCCAACCCATGAAGAGGAGAAAAAGGCTCCCAGATGCAGTGTAGGAACACCCAAGTCCAATTCCATGAGAAAAATAGGATTCTGGGGGCCCAAAAATGGCGAATGGCTTGACGAAAACATCAGTCACTTTGAGCTTCTCTAGGTCAAAATCAAATCCACCCACGGATGAGCGATTGAATTTATCTCTGCCACTATAAAAAATCCTGTAAGAGTCACCACCGATGTAAATTGCCACCGGATTCGAGGCGTGTGAAGCCAGATATGGACTCATGGGATAATTTTCAGGATTAAAGATATTGCCGATTGAATTCCAGCCCACTACTAAACGACCTCTCTAATTGCCCAAAACTACTGAGCTTTTATTCTGCCCACCATCTAGGAGAAAATGCTCAAGATTGCCACAGAATCATTTTCGGACCAATTCGCCAATAACGGAAGCTGTGTCCTCTTCACATAGGGTCCTATACAAAGGGAGTCTCAGGAGTGTATCCGATGCTTTTTCGGAGACAGGAAACTGGCCTGCCGAGTAACCAAGATGCTGGCCCATCGGCGATAAGTGAAGCGCTTGGTAGTGAAAAACCGACGATATTCCGGCCTCTGCGAGTGATGAGATTAGCAGTGAGCGTTGGTCCAGTGTGTTGGTGCGAACATGGAACAGGTGACTCGTCTGCAAGACCCCCTTTGGGCGCAAAGGCAATGTGAAGCCGTTTTCACGGGCCCACTCTTGAAGGCCAAACCAGTAGGTGTCCCATAGCTTGGACCTGTGTTGTTGGTTCTCGTCAAGGTTTTCTAGCTGTGGGGGCAAAAGTGCGGCGAGGATGTCCGAGAGCACCCAACTTGATCCCCTATCGACCCAGGTGTATTTGTCTACTTGTGATCTGAAAAACTTGGAGCGGTTGGTTCCTTTGTCACGCAGTATTTCCGCTCTTTCCTTGAGGGTCGGGTCGTTCAGCACCAACGCACCCCCTTCTCCGCAGGACACATTCTTCGTTTCATGAAAACTCAATGTTGACATGGAGCCAAAAGTTCCGAGAGTTTGACCCTGAATTGTCCCGCCCAACCCATGAGCGTTGTCTTCGATAACCACCAAATTATGTTTCTTGGCGATTGCCATAATCTGCGTGAGCTCAGCGCCGAGTCCCGCGTAGTTCACAACACAAATCGCTCTCGTCCGATCGGTGATTGCTTCTTCGATTAGTGATTCATCGATGTTCAGGGTGTCTTCTCGAACATCGACGAAAACTGGCCTCGCTCCATGGGCGAGAAAAGCCAATGCGCTACTAACGAAAGTGAAGGCAGGAACAATTACTTCGTCACCTTCTTCGAGGTTGAGCAGGAGGGCACTCATCTCTAGGGCGTGCGTGCACGAGGTCGTGAGCAAGACATCCGCTCCACCATGAATCTCTGACAGTAACTGCTCCGCAGCTCTGCCTCGGGGCCCAGCGCCCGCAATATGCCCGCTCTGTATGGCCTTGAGCGCCTCGCCGATTTCTTCGGGCGTAAATTCGAAACGATTGAAGGGAATTTTCACAGTATCCTTAGGTGATGCTATCAAGAACTTTAAAAGCACAGGAGTCCGGTAAGTCCTCTACACCGGCCCGACTCACAGCGCTTCTAATATTACCCGCAGGCCCGAAAAAAAGTTGGCTCCGAATCGTGATTAAGTATGGATTTGTCGGCGGGGCAGGTGCGACACTCTCCTTTCTGGTTTATTACTGGTTGGTTGGTTCCTTCAGCGACACTCTCGGATATGTCTGGCCATCGATAATGGTCTCAGTTGTGTGGTTCCCTGTGGCCTTCTTCCTTTATCGTCGGTTCGTTTTCGGCAATCCTGGGAAAACTGTCACAGCGTTCATAAAATTCCTGTCGGCTCAATGGGCTTTCTTCATGTTGGGGCCCGTTCTCTTGGTGGTGCTCGTTGAATTTGTGGGGCTCAGGGTCCTTTTGGCCTACGCGGCGTCGATGGTTCTTATTTCGCTGCTGTCCTTTGCGGTTTCGAGGCTGCTTGTGTTTCGTGCTCCGAGCCCGGGTCTCCCCTCCAATAGGGAGCCCACCTCGTCGGTCTCTAAAACCTGAGACCTTTTGCTTCACCCTTTCTTCAGCGCTAGCCGAAACCGAGGGTATAGTGAAGGTTTCTGAACAGTTAGGCCAGATACCCCTGAGTCGCTCTGAACCAAAAAAGGCCGTTGGTACCTACTTTGACCAGGTTTCTATTTCTGCTTGGTTGGGCGCTCAGGAGGAGCCGCTGCAAAGTAAGGTTCCACACTTATGTTGACGAGGCTTTCTTCTTTTTTGGCCTGCTTATGCGCCGATCCAGTTTGGAGCGTTCAAGTCATCTCCTTGAGGTCGGGGGCGGTATCGGGGTTCTCAGTTTGCTCCTTGCCAGTACTGGAAAAAAGGTGGTCTGTGTCGAACCTGAGTCTGCTGGGTTTGGCACGCACAAGAAAATGCGTGAGGTTCTGCTATCAGCCTGGAAAGGAGAGCTTCCGGATGTGACCTATCTGGATGGGCGACTCGAAGATTTCCCGGACTTAGATCGAGATTTCGATTCGGCGGTGGCGATTATGGTGCTGGAACACGTCCCGAATTATCCAAGGTTGATGGGCCATGTTGCAGACCATCTCCGTCCCGGGGCGATAGCACATTTCATCTGCCCCAATTACGCTTTTCCCTACGAGCCCCACTTCAATATCCCGACAGCGTTCTCAAAAAAGCTCACGGAGTTCTTCATTGGATCCCACCTTGGTGGAACGTACAGGGGCATCGAGGATTCTCGTAACTTCTGGGATGACCTGTCATGGCCCACCTATCGAGCGGTTCGAAAGTTTCTTGAGGGTTTGGGCTTGAGTCATAGCTTTGGACGAGAAGCCTCGCTGGCATATGTTGCCCGGCTGGACTCTCAGGAGTTTCTCGCGAGGAAGGGCCCACTATTTAGGGCGACGGGCCCGTTTCTCAGAATATTGAAGCTGTTCATGAAAGGTTTGCCCCCGCCGTTACTGCCCATTATCGATATTTCTGTGTGGTCGGAAGCAGCCCCAAAGGCGGAGAGTTGAGCAATGGATTGACAAGCGACGCGCTGAGACCGACAGAGGACAACTTCGGCTTTGAGGGGAACCTTAGCTAGTCAGAGGAGTCTCTGGTGGACCGTGGCCATCAAACGCTGGAGCGAGTGAGCTCGCGCGCTCAACATGTCGTCCAGTGCGCCCGCGGCGAGCGCCTTCTCGAGCTGGCATTCGCTCGCGCCGGATTCATGGGTGCATGCTTTGGGGCACATCAGGGTGAAGCTTTCCAAATCAGCAAATCCAGACACAATCGAAGCAAAAGAAATGTGGCCTAGACCGAAAGAGCGGACGCCAGGAGTGTCGATGATCCTCCTACCCGTGGGCAGGGAAAGGGCGACGCTGGAAGATGAGGTGTGGCGCCCGCGACCGGTCACTTCGTTGACGTGACCCACGTCTCCGTCGGTTCCAGGGGGCAGGTCAATTGACCAGGGTGGATTTAGCCACTCCCGAATGGCCCACGAGCACTGCGGTGTGCCCCCTAAAGAGAGGTGCGATCTCTCCAAGGGACAGGTAGTCGGGAGAGCGTTCAACGAGGTCGATGCCCAGAGCGTGGGCATATTGGCCTAGTTCGTCCGCTGGTGCAAGATCCCGCGTTGATTCATAAGAAACCTCGGCTTAGCGCCCCGCCCCGCTTCCGGTAATATACAGAATATGTACTCTTCGCTTGAGGTGTTTTATGATGGCGATTGTCCTTTTTGTAAGAATTACGCAATGTTTCATAGAGCGAAAAAACTTGCCATAAACATAACGCTAACCAATATGCGAGAACTCTCAGACGACCATCATTTCCCGTCAGGCATGAAGATGTCTGACGGGGTGATCTTCAAAACTATCGACGGCGAAACGGGTTCCATCCAGTTTCTACAAGGCGCTTTGGCGATGAGCTTCATGGCGAAGTTGGATGATCGAAGCAATCTAATCTCTCTGATTTCGAGGCCACTCCGAAATCCTGCTTTAGCAATTTTTCTGTTCCCTTTCTTCAAATTTTTCAGGAGGATTTCCCTGCTGGTGATGGGAAAAAAGAGCGTGCTGGCTGACCCTTGACGGATTTCATCGGGAGCTTGTTTGACTCCAATGCTATTTTTCTGGTCACTTGGCTCCTCGTGGCCCTGCTCTTGCTCAACAGCCCGCGCGCGGTGGGCCCTCTACAACTTCTTACATCATTTTTCAATCGGCGGGGGCTGTCGGGGAAATCGCACCCAATGCTTTTCCCTGCTCTGCGTTTTGGCCTCGGGCTCACAATGGCTGTGCGGGAGGGCGTAGTGCTAATGCTTCTGGAATCCTCAGCACCCCGAAGCGCTCTAATTTCATCTGGAATCGCCCTAGGTCTTGCCCTTTTCGTAATGGTCGGCCTTCTGACGCAGTATGCCGTGCTTGCTCAGATGTTTCTCGTGTGGATGCATCTGGAAAGATTTGCCCTCACGAGCACTCTTGGCACTGACGTCGCCGCGATGCTCTGTGCGTTTCTTTTTCTTACTCAGGCGGGACGGACCCTCTCCCTCGATTCAGTCTTGCTTCAACGGATGCCCCAACTTCAGCCCGCCTTGTTGTATCGCAAACGAGTACATCCCGCGGACGTAACTCTTGCCAGATTTATCGCGCTTTTCTCCTTTGGCGCCATCTCCCTCTACAGCCTCTTTCAGCACCTAGGAGAATCAGCATGGGTCGGTGGGACGGTCGGCACTTTGCTTCTGTCGGACAATTTCATGTCTCGACTTGGCGCTCAATTCGAATACCTCTTTACTGCTTTTCCGTTGCTGATTTTCGTGATGAAAGTTGCAATCTATATCCAGATGATTTGGTTCGCTTCGATTATCTTCTTCCCATTTATTTCTCGGGTGACACGTGCCTTCACGGAATATTGGGGATGGGCTTTTTTCATCCTCAGCGCCCTCGTCCTTCAGCTTGGCTTTCTGGGTCCTATAGAAATGCTCCTATGGATCGCAATTTTCAGCGGCTTTTCGTATCAAAAATCGGCCACCGGGCACCCCAGCGAGACCCACCCGCCGGCTCGTTTCCCCGAATCCAGCCCGATCGTCAATATCTGGGTAGGTCATACGTTACTGGCGGTACTCGTTTTCCTTCTATCGTTGCCCACGCCGTTCTTGAGCCGAAACACCAGTTTGTTTCCGCCCGACGCTGGGAAGATTGCGGAGAACTACGGCGTGCAACCAATCGGTGTCTTCAACCAGGACGATTTGAAAATGCGAGAGAACTGGTTCACCGTTCGCTCGGGGAAAGATTTCGACTACACGTTGCCAATTCTTGACGAAACGCACACACGGGGACCGCTCCACCTTTCGGATCGCGTTTATTTTGGTTCCACCCTGCGGTTTTCTCGATCCATGATCGGGAGCGAGGGTTGCGGTCTAGATGAACATCTTGACCGAATCGTCATCGGAATTGGGGCGTGGGAGCGACTTCTTGGGTCATCTCTCCAAGATTCCGAATACCTCATCACTCAATACCGCCAGCCAAGTCCAGACCTAGCGAAGCTTTCTCAAGGAGACTATGTTCGGGGAGAAATCTCAATCATCTGCTCAATCCTCTATCAGCGCTAGCCCTGCCCACTAGGATATAGCCTCTCTTCAGGTTTCGCGTAGAACTTTTCGTACCTCGGGGGAACTCGGCTAAAGTAACCGAGGAGCTGTCGGGAACGATCCGGGAGCGCATCAACGTGGGCATCGCCTAGCAACCTGGAGAGATGTTAACGCCGACCGAAAATAGGGCCAGTATCGCCGGAATCCAAGCGGTGGGATGGTCGGTGATGTCAGTAATGTCGGTGAACCCTAAGCGGTCAGCAGCTCCGGCCGTGAACCGACGTTGCACAAGATCGTCAGCGACATCTGTTCGCGCTACTCGGCAGGCAAATGAATTGTCGTGTGATAAACGTTAGAAACTTTGAAGAAGGTGACGAGGGGTGTGATAGAATTAGACAACATTGAAAGGAACATGCAGATGGGATTCGAGGTATTCAAAAAGCGCATGGCCCCTCTCGCCAAGGCGCCCAGCGTGACGATTCAGAAGAAGGGAATTTTCTCAATCAATCGCGCCGCTCACAATTTGATAGACGCCCCCGACACAGTGGAGCTACTGTTCGACCGGGAGGCCAAAATCATCGCCATGAGACCGTCGGAAGAGTCGCACGCATACGCGATCCGGCCGCAGACGAACAGCGGGACCGGGCAAGTACTCATGTCGGCGTCTGCCTTCACGCAGTATTACGACATCGACACTCTGGTAAGCCGCCGATACAAGCCCTACGAGAAAGATGGGATGTTGTGCATTGAGGTGGAAGGGGCGAATGTCGAGGTTATCGGAAACCGCACGAAGCAGGAGGGCCGTTCCTCTGACTAGTAGAAAGAATTCTGGCCTGAGGCTGTTTAAGCAGCCTCAGGCCAGAACCGGCCCTAGGGGCGCGATGGTGACTTCTCAATCACCTATAGCGTATAGAAGTTTCGGTGACAGTGTGTCACCGTCTCTCCTCTCGGGTCATCAAATCGGAGGGCCCTCTGGTCCTCCGCAAATGATAGGAGAGCAAATGCCATTAATTACCGAGTACTACGGGATTGCGGGCCCAGTCCCGTTCGCTGACGTCAAAGTGTTGCGGACAACTTGATATTCCTTGACCCCCACGCTGTGCGGCTCACAGGTTCCCCTACGCCATACGCGAGTGAGGGAATCCACTGCGTGGACACCTTCCTCCACGAAATCCTTCGCTGCGTTACCTCGAGGAAGACCGCACGGTTAAAACGTGGTGAAGAGCTGCTTCAGAGCTTTCCGGAACCTTGGGAGACTCGCTTCGGCATGTCCGCCAAGGGCTTCCACGGCAAGGGCGGCGGCCTTGGTACGGGTACGTTGATCTGGAATGCCCTGGCTACTGACCTCATGGCGCTGGTCCAGGTCGGTGTCCTGAAACACCTGGAAGAATTGCCTATGTTCGTGGAAGGCGTGGATCGTGACATCACCTCCGATGTCACGACGCGCATCATGTTCGGACCTCTCGCGCGGTTCACAGAGTCCGTGGTCGCGACGTATCCCGAATTCTCTGCGGGCGGACACCAGGTGAAGAAGGTGATCCGCCAGGTTTGGGACCCTGCCGCGCTCGAATGGCGCGAGGAGGAGTTCACTCTCCCGATGCCGGAAGGAGACCCTCTCGTCTTGGTTCCGAAGGGCTGGGCTCGGCGGACGCTCCTGATGTCGGCGACGCGCTTCCACCTGAAGACGGTGCTCGACTACGCCCAAAACAAGCAGCCCGTCGGCCCGGGTGAAAAGCGCCTCAAGACGCCGAAAGATAGGCTGATGAAACAAACAGGTTTCCACCCTGGCCGAGACACGAACATCCGGCTAACCATCGAAGCCCTTAACGAAAATCAAAACCTGATCGAGGATTTTAAAGAGTTTGTTAGGTCGAAGTTCGACGGGACGGTGATGATGCCGTAGCGCCAGCTTGCGCGTTGTGGGGCAGCCTTCGGACGGCCTCACAACGCGCACCCTCAGTCCGCGGGACACAAGTGCAAACGGAGCATGCAAGGTTGGCGCCACAGTAGTTCGGGTGTCACGTGAGGTGGGCGTTGTCTCGCCACGCCATGCCGAAAAGGTGGAGCCCGCCCCTCCAGACACTGTGTCCGACTCTCAGGCGCACCTTCGCTTTGGCGACTTGCATGCATTCGCGCGTGTAGGCGCGGATCAGATCCGATTCGGACTCTTCAACCACTGGCAATACATTGAACAGCAGTGGCCCACCCGGGTCACTGGGGTCGTGGACGAATCCTCCGATCCTGAGCTTCATATTCTTTACGGTGAGTTCGTCGATGATGTCTTGGAAATCTCGAAGGTTGGGTGCCAGGCGGTCGAGCTTGGCCACTACTAGCGCGTCCGTCATTCGACGTGCGGTCTCGGTCTTCCACAAACCTGGCCGGGCCTGATTGGTGCCGGTGAAGCCGTGGTCGGGTAGATCAGGTTAGATCTGACGCCGGGAAATCGTGTAACGGTGGCAGCCCACTTTCTGGGCGATCTTCGTTTGGGAGTGGCCCGAGTCGAGAAGTTTCTCAATCTCGATTCGGTCGGGCAGAGTCAAATGCCGGTAACGTGCTAACAAGGAAGCGCAACCCTTCGCTAGGTGTCGGTGTGAACAACCATCACCTTAGAAGTTGTTGCGCCTCCGTCTATGATTCGGGGCTGCTCTGATCCTTCGCTAGCCTTATGCCATGGCCCAAAACAACAGCCGCGATTCCAAACTTCACGCTCAAGCGGCAGCAAAAATCATTGTCGAAAAAACAAAGGTTGCCCACCACGACATCGCCCTTACTCTTGGCAGCGGATGGGCTAAAGCGGCGGACCTGATTGGCGAAACAATCGCCGAGGTACCGGCTGATGAGGTTCCCGGATTCTCGAATTCTGGGGTCCCAGGTCACGCGGGGACGATTCAATCAATTCTGATGCCCAGCGGCAAGCATGCTTTGGTTATCGGCGCTCGTACCCACTTTTATGAGGACAAGGGCGTTCGAGCAGTCGTGCATTCGGTCCGAACCGCTGCGGCATGCGGGGCGAAGGTCATGGTGCTAACCAACGGTGCAGGGGGCATAAAAGAGTCTTGGAAACCAGGAACGCCGGTGCTGATTTCTGACCACATCAACTTGACAGCAAGCTCGCCCCTGGAAGGGGCGACTTTTATCGATCTCACCGACCTCTACTCTTCTCGCCTGCGGGACATAGCCCGAACGGTGGACCCGTCTCTGGATCAGGGCGTGTACGTGCAGTTCAGGGGCCCGCACTATGAAACTCCGGCAGAAGTTCAGATGGCAAAAGCCATCGGTGGCCACATTGTGGGAATGTCGACAGCCCTAGAAGCAATCGCTGCCAGGGAAGCCGGAATGGAAGTCCTGGGTCTTTCTCTCATCACCAACCTCGCGGCGGGTATTTCACCCCACCCCCTTAGCCACCAAGAGGTAATTGAGTCAGGAGAGGCTGCAGAGCCGGTGATTAGCCGGCTCCTCGCGGACATCGTGGCGAAACTATGACCTCGGTGGACTCCTCTTTCGAGGACACGGTGAAGCACTGGATTTCTGAAGACCCTGACCCGAAAACTCAATCAGAGCTCCAACAATTGCTGGAGCAATTTACTGACAGTGACACGTCATCACGCGTCACCCTCGAAGGGTTTTTTTCTGATCGGCTACGTTTTGGAACGGCCGGTATCCGTGGCCCTCTTCAGCCCGGACCCGCGGGGATGAACCGTGTTGTCATTG
>Ga0208414_1002932_pt1 | contig 10697 bp, 10 predicted proteins | sample AntAceMetag02UKE_FD_184770 | JGI IMG/M metagenome (GOLD analysis project Ga0208414, IMG submission 184770) | Saline lake microbial communities from Ace Lake, Antarctica - Antarctic Ace Lake Metagenome 02UKE (SPAdes) (version 2) | ecosystem: Environmental > Aquatic > Non-marine Saline and...
GTCGGGACGGTCAGGCCAATGGTCGCGCGACGGACAGATCGGCCGCGCGGGCATGGTCACTGTGGTCTGCCTGATCAAGCCAGACCGGCTGGACGGGCTGCTGGATGCGATCTTTGCCGTGGTCAAAAAACATATCGGCGTCGTCAGCGTCACCGATGCCCATGTGCTGCGCGCCGAACGGTTCTGAACCGCGCGGGGACAGGCCGAATATACTTTTAAGCCTCCGGCGGGGATATTTAGGCTCGGAAGATGGGGGTAAGTCGCTCTGCATCTTCCGAGTAAAAATATCCCCGCCGGAGGCCCAAAAGTTTCTATCCGGCCTCCTGACCCCATCCCGCCGATTGCATTTCGCGCAAGCGGCTGGCGGTGCGGGCGAATTCGAACGTGCCTTCGCCTTCGAGATAGAGCATCTCGGGGCTGGCGGCAGCCGAACAGATCAACTGCACCTTCGCCTCGTAAAGCGCGTCGATCAGCGTGACAAAGCGTTTCGCCTCGTTGAAATTGCTGCGCGACAGGGCGGGGATATCCTCGAGGATCAGCACCCGTACGGCATCGGCCAGCGTCAGGTAATCCGCAGGGCCCAGCGGGCGGCCGCACAGATCATAGAATGTCGCCCGCGCGACCCCGTTGTGAAACCGCGGCAGCGTGACCTGCCGTCCGTTGACATGCAGCACCAGCGCCTCGGACTGGCCCATGCTGAAATCATCCCAGATGGCGTTGATCGCGGCACGGGACACGGCATCAATCGGGGTGAAATAGCTGGGACTGCCGGCCAGCCGGTCCTGCCGGTAATCGGTCGCACTGGCCAGTTCATGCACGACCATCCGGTCCTTGAGAAGCGCGATGAACGGCAGGAAAAGCTGCCGGTTCAGCCCGTGCAAATACAGGTCATCGGGCGGGCGGTTCGATGTCGTCACCACCACGACACCCGCCGCCATCAGCGCGGTAAACAGCCGCCCCACGATCATCGCATCGGTGATGTCGCTGATCTGCATTTCGTCAAAGGCTAGAAACCGCACGCGTCCCGCCAGTTTCACCGCGACCGGCCGGATCGCGTCATCGACGCCGTCCTTGCGCGCCAGCGCGATTTCGGCATGGACCCATTGCATGAAGGCATGGAAATGGCGGCGTTCCTTGGGCGCGTCCACGGCAGCGAAAAGCATGTCCATCAGCATGGATTTGCCACGCCCGACCCCGCCCCACAGATAAAGCCCCTGCACCGGCGGCGGGGCCTTGCGGAAAAAGCCCGATTTGACCGGCGCGGCCAGCGCCGCCCTGATCCGTTCCAGTTCCGGCAAAGCACCGATTTGCGCCGGATCTGGCGTCAGTTTGCCCGCGGCGACGGCGGTTTCATATGCCTGATGCAATGTCATGCGCGTTGCATAGCGTGACCGTCCGGCCTTGAAAAGGCACCGCCGTCAGCCTTAGCCACGCAGGGCGATCCGCAATGCCTTGATCGTTTCGGTCGGGTGGCTGTAGGGCATTGCATGGCCCGCGCGCGGCACGACTTCCTGACGGGCATCGCGGTTCCATTGGGCCAGCTGGCCCAAGGCAGACAGCGCAATCACCTCGTCCTTTTCGGCCCAGATCGCAACCACGGGCAATGCCAGACCTGCGATCTTGCGATGCGCCTGTTCCAGCCGTTCGGACAGGATGCCCCGCCTGCTTGACAGGATCGCGCGCAGATGGCCCCTGCGGTTCAGATCGGCGCGTTGCGCGGCCTGCAGGATATTCAGCGTCAGGTCCGGCCCATCCGTCGGGATCGCGGCAAGCAGGCGGCGGCGCGCCCATATGCCATGCACCCAATCGCCGATCACCGGGGTCCGGCGGCAGAAACGGGTGAAACGATCCTCGGACCCTATGATCCCTGCGCTGGCAAACAGCATCAGCCGCGTCACGCGGTGCGGGTTGTGTGCGGTGAACAGCGTGGCGATGGCACCGCCCATGCCATAGCCTGCCAATGTCACATCCTCGGGGACGTTCTGATGGTCCAGCAGGTCCGACAATTGCCGCAGAAAGAACGCGCCATCCTGTCGCCCGCGCGGTGCATCGGACAGGCCCCGCCCGTAGAGATCATAGACCAAAACGCGGTATCCCAGCCGGCCCAGCCCTTTGGCCAGATCGACCATGCAGATGGACGGCGTTGCGATTCCGTGGATCAGCACAGCGACCGGCCCGCGCGCGGGCCCCAGCCAACGGTAACAGGTCACACCATGCGACAGGACCGCGAAATCACCCTTGGCCTTTTGCCGTTCCTTTGGCCCGATCCGGGTGCACCGCCAGTCAAGCCACCACGGCAGCGCCGCGATGCCCGCAAGGGCCAGCACAAAGATCACCAGATACCACATCAGCCCGCATCCTATCAGCCGCGCGCTTGCCAGACGTCCAGAATATGACGGCAGGTCATCAGATCAAGATGCGCACCACCGCCATTCTTGAACAGGGTAATCTCGTCGGGATTATGGCGCTTGAACTGATCCAGCGCATAGAAATCGGCGATGATATCCTGTGGCGCAATCGCCCCGGCTGCGATGGGGATCTTCAGCTCGCCGATATGGTGGATCGTGGTGTCGCGGCTGTCCACGAAGATCCGCGCCTTTTGCAGGGCCGCGTCATCGACCTCGCGCATGTCGGGGCGGTAGGCACCGATCAGATCGACATGGGTGCCCGGTTGCAGCCAATCGCCCCTGATCAGCGGATCGGTGGACATGATAGCAGAGGTCACGATATCCGCACCGCGCACCGCCTGTTCCAGATCGCCCGCGATCGTCACGTCGGGAAAGGCTTGGCGGAACGCCTCGGCCCCTGCGGCCGACCGGTTCCAGACGGTGAACCGCGCGTCGGGAAAGGCCGCTGCATAGGCCTGCCGCAGCGACTGGCCCACGGTGCCCGCCCCCACGATCAGGATGTTGCGGCTGTCGGGCCGCGCCAGCAGACGCGCGGCCAGCAGGCTGTCACCGGCGGTTTTCCACTTGGTCACCAGATGGAAATCAAGGATCGCCTCCAGCGCGCCATCCTGCGCGGAAAACAGGTTCACCGCCCCGCCGATCGCGGGTTTGCCCAGCGCCTTGTTGGCGGGAAAGATCGTGGCGCATTTCACCGCCAGCCCCAGCCCCGCGATCCAGGCGGACCGGTTCAGCAGGGTGTTTTGGCCTTCGTACAAGAACACATCGGCGACATCGGCCTTTGGCCCGTCATGGCCTGCGGCCAAAGCATCGGTCAGGGCCAGCCAGTCCAGCATGGCGTCGGCCGCGGCAAAGGGGATCATCACGGTCATCGGGCTTGGCTTTCTGACAACAGACCTGCGGCCACCAACCGGTCGGCCCAGCCTTGGGGATGGGTGAAAAGATGGGTCTGCCAGCCGCGCGCAGCGGCGGCGGTGATATTGTCGATCCGGTCATCCGCGAACAACAGCGTCGCGGGATCGAGGCCGCAATCATCCTCGACCATCTGGTAGATCGTGGGGTCGGGTTTGATCACCGCCATATGGCCGGAAATATAGCGCCGGTCGAATTCGGACAGGAACGGATAGACGGGTTCGGCGATCTGGAACGTCTGGATGCCGAAATTGGTCAGCGCAAAGACCGGCACGCCGTTGGCGCGCAGCGCGCGCAGCAGGCGCACCGAATGGTCGATGGCGGGGGCGGCCATGTCGATCCAGCGGTCGTGCCACATCAGCACCTCGGCGCGCCAGTCGGGGTTGGCGTCAGCGGCGGCATGGATCGTGTCGCGGAAATTGCTGCCGCGATCCACGGCATCATTGATCCCGTGCAGGTCAATCGCGGCGAACATCGCGGCGCGGCGGTCCGGCCCGATCACGCTGTCGAAAAACCGTTCGGGCTGCCATTCGATCAGCACATTGCCGATATCGAATACCACGGCTTGGACATCTGCCATCTTCGTTCCTTTGCTTACTGGCGCGCTGCCGCGCGCACCATCCGTTCCAACGCATCCAGAAACCGCGCGCGGTCGGCCTTGCTGAACGGTTTACCGCCACCTTGCCGAAACGGGTCGGCGGCGCGCATATCGGCCATCAGGTCACGCGTCGCCAGCACATTGCCGATATTGGCCTGCGTCAGCGGCTCTCCGTTATGTTTCAGCACCAAGGCACCATTGGCGATGCAGCGCGCGGCCAACGGGATGTCGCCCGTGATCACCACATCGCCCTTGGTTGCGCGATCCGCGATCCAGATGTCGGCGATATCAGGACCATCCGGCACCACCACGGTGTCCACCAAAGGATTGGCCGAAGGCCGGATGCCACCGTTCGAGACGACGAACATCCGCAACCCGTGGCGGGTGCCGACGCGTTCGACCTCGGCCTTGACCGGACAGGCATCGGCGTCGATATAGATCATGCGTAAAGCGCCTGCGCATGGAAATCGACGTGATCTTCCATAAAGGTTGCGATGAAGAAATAGGAATGGTCATAGCCTTTTTGCAGGCGCAATACCCCGTACTGCCGGCGCGCGGCCATAGCGGCGGCCAGATGTTCGGTGCCCAGAAGATCGCCAAACTGGTCCGCCGTGCCGGTGTCGATCAGCACGGGGCCATCGAAACCACGATCCTTCATCAACAGCGTGGCGTCATGCGCGGCCCATGCGCCCTTATCCGCGCCCAGATAGGCGGTGAATTGCTTGCGGCCCCAATCGCTCTGCGTTGGATGGCAGATCGGCGCAAAGGCCGACACCGACCGGAACCGCCCCGGCAGGCCCATCGCCAGCGTCAGCGCGCCATGCCCGCCCATCGAATGGCCGGTGATGGCTTGGCGGTCCATATCGAGCGCGAAATTGGCCCCGATCAGGGCGGGCAATTCACGGCTGATGTAATCCCACATCCGGAAATGCGGCGCCCAAGGGGCTTGGGTCGCGTTCACATAGAACCCCGCCCCCTGCCCCAGATCAAAGGCGTCATCATTGGCAACCCCTTCACCGCGCGGCGATGTGTCGGGGAACACGACAGCGATCCCCTGTTCGGCGGCCCAGCCCTGCATCCCGGCCTTGATCATCGCGTTTTCGTGGGTGCAGGTCAGGCCGGACAGGAACCACAAGATCGGCACAGGGCCGATGGCGGCCTCTTCGGGCAGGAACAGACCAAAGGTCATATCGACACCGCAGGCATCCGATGCGTGGCTATAGACGCCCTGTGTGCCGCCAAAGCAGCGGTTTTGCGATAAAGTCTTCATCTGTTCGTCCTATCCCATGAATCCCGTGACCCAACCGATCACCAATGACACCGTCACCACGCTGGCCGCGGTGGACAGAAGGATCGACGCCGACACGCGCGAGGGCGCAACACGGTAATGCTGCGCCAGAATGAACACATTGCCCGCCACCGGCAGGGCGGCCGCAGCGATCATCACACCGGCAGCATAGGGGTCGAGTGTAAACACCAAAAGCGCGGCAATGGCCACAGCCGCAGGGTGCAGCACCAGCTTGCAGAACGTCAACCAGCCCGCGACCGCGACCCGTTCGGCCGATTTGGTGGCCAGCGATGCGCCGATGGCGAACAAGGCCCCCGGTGTCGCGGCCGCACCCAGCAGGACCATGAATTCGTTGACCGGCACCGGCACGGTCCAGCCAAGCGACGACACCGTCAGCCCCAGGGTGATTGACACGATCATCGGGTTCTTGATCAGCCCCGTGAACACGGTGACAAGGATCACAGGTGACATACGCCCGTCGCGCGATCCGGTGATCAGGATCACGATCAGGCTGCCAAAGACGATCAGGTCAACCGCCAGCACCAGCATGATCGGGCCAATGGCGGGTTCACCCAGCAGCAGCACCAGCATTGGGATGCCAAGGAAACCGACATTGCCGATCACGGCGCATTGCGCCTCGACCGCGGCTTCGGTCATCGGGCGGTTGCGGCGCAGGGCGACCAATGTGACCAGCACATAGACCACGCTGGTGCCTGCCAGATAGGCAAAGACGAAGTGCCAGTCGAGGATCGCATCCAGCGACAGATTTGCCGAAAACCGGAACAGCATGGCCGAAAGCGCAAAGTAAAAGACGAACTTCGTCAGATAGGCTGTGGCTTCGGCGGAAAAGAATTTCGTCCGGCCCGATCCATAGCCAAGCGCGATCAGCATGAAGAACGGCAAAGTTTTCAGAAAAATGTCCCACATCGCCTAATCAAAGGTCCGTGTCGCGCGTCCAAGCAACATAAAGGCGCGCGCCGTGCGCGTTTCTGCCAGCGCAAGCAGGTCGGTATCTGTGGCGTCCTGCGCGAATGTCACAAGGATTTCGTCGAAACGGCGCATGAAATGATGCACGGCATCGCGAAAGATCGTGTCCTCGCGCATCCGCGCCGCCACAACCGCCAATGTGGCAGCATCGCGCACGGCTCCCAATCCGTCGATGCGGCGTCCGCGTTCACCCGTGGCGAAACGGCGCCACAGATCGGCGCTGGCGGGGTCGGGGCGCAGGTCGTCCATATAAATGCCATCCTGCGACAACAGCGTCAGCACATCCTGACTGGCCTGCACCAGACGGCGCGCCTGCCGGTCACGCAAGGCCCGGCGCAGTGCCGCGAACCCATCGGTATCGTCCTGATTCTCGGGAAAGTTCAAGGCGCGGACCAGATCGGGGCGTTGCAACGGCGGATCGTCATCCTCAGGCCCGGGCTCCAGCGCCAGCGTCGGCTGGTCAGCCTGCCGATACGCGGGGGCGCGCGGCGCGATCTGGCGCGACATCTCGCGGCGGGATGCAAAATGCGAGGCAGCGGCATCAGGTGCCGGTTCTGCGACCGGCACTGCGGGCGCCGGTCTGCTGTCGATCAGGGCCTGCCGCAAGCCATCAAGCGCGCCTTGCATGCTTTGCGTCTGCGCGACCATCCGGCGCGCTGCACGCGCCGAGACCAAGGCAATCCATGCCATACCGACGGGCACGCACATCGCCAGCAGCATCACGACATGACGCAAACCACCGGATTCAGCTGGCAGAAACCAAAAGAAAAGGCCCATGCCCACGATCCAGCAAACGGACAGCGCGGCTGCCAGTGTTTCGGTCTGCGTCAAGCCCTGCAGATCATCGGTGTGCAGCCTTTGCGGCATCGCCTGCGCACTTTCTATTTGTAGGTGATTTTCAATATCTCGTAGCTGCGCACACCGCCCGGTGTGCTGACCTCGATACTGTCGCCTTCGTCCTTGCCGATCAAGGCCCGCGCAAGCGGTGCTTTCATGTTCAGCTTGCCGCTTTCGATATCGGCCTCGTATTCGCCGACGATCAGATAGGTTTTTTCCTCGTCGGTATCTTCATCGACCAGCACGACAGTCGCGCCGAATTTCACCGGACCTGAAAATTTCGACGGGTCGATCACATCGGCCAGCGAAATCACGCCTTCCAACTCCTTGACCCGCCCTTCGATAAAGGACTGTTTTTCCTTGGCGGAATGGTATTCGGCATTTTCCGACAGGTCACCATGTTCACGCGCCTCGGAAATGGCGCGGATGATCGCAGGGCGTTCCACGGATTTCAGATGCTTCAGCTCTGCATCGATCTTGTCGAAACCCGCACGGGTTAGTGGGATCTTTTCCATTCGGCAGGCCCTCCCGGGCGAAAAGTGTCAGTCCGACGTTCATAGCCTATCAGGGCAGAGCAAAGTCAAGGCCTGCCGCGATATGTGGGCGCACCGGCGCATTTTGACGCCGTGTCCTGATTGCCCCCTGATAAAGCATCAGGTAACGCTTGCTGCGACAGGATAAAAGGGGGCTGCCCCCAATCTTTAGAGGCCCGTTTGCCAGAGGATAGACAATGACCCAGATCGAACGCGACGCGATGGAATATGATGTCGTGATCGTCGGTGCAGGCCCCGCAGGCCTGTCCGCCGCGATCCGCCTGAAACAGCTTGATGCCGATCTGAACGTTGTCGTTCTGGAAAAAGGGTCAGAGGTCGGCGCGCATATCCTGTCGGGGGCCGTGCTGGACCCTGTCGGGCTGAACCAGCTGATCCCCGACTGGAAAGCAAAAGGCGCGCCGCTGAACGTGCCTGTGACCCAGGACAATTTCTATATGCTGGGGCAGGCCGGACAAATCCGCATCCCCAATGCCCTTATGCCGCCCTTGATGAACAACCATGGCAATTACATCGTGTCGATGGGCAATGTCTGCCGCTGGCTGGCTGAACAGGCCGAAGAACTGGGGGTCGAGATTTTCCCCGGCATGTCCTGTTCCGAAGTCGTCTATGGCGCGGATGGCGCGGTCAAAGGTGTCGTCGCCGGTGAATTCGGCAAGAACCCCGATGGCACCCAAGGGCCAAACTATGAACCCGGCATGGAATTGCACGGCAAATATGTTTTCCTTGGCGAAGGCGTGCGCGGATCATTGTCCAAGCAGGTGATCGCGAAATATGCGCTGGACGCGCATTCCGACGTGCAGAAATACGGCCTTGGCATGAAGGAAATCTGGGAAATCGACCCCGCAAAACACCGCCCCGGCACCGTGACCCATACGATGGGCTGGCCGCTGGATGCCAATGCAGGCGGCGGGTCATTCATCTATCATCTTGATAATAATCAGGTTTATGTCGGTTTTGTCGTCCATCTGAACTACAAAAACCCCTATGTTTTTCCTTACATGGAATTCCAGCGGTTCAAGCATCACCCGATGGTCGCCGAATTGCTGAAAGGCGGCAAACGCGTGGCTTATGGCGCGCGCGCGATTTCCGAAGGCGGCTACCAGTCGCTGCCACAACTGGCCTTTCCGGGCGGTGCGCTGCTGGGCTGTGCCGCGGGCATGGTCAACGTGCCGCGCATCAAGGGCAACCATAACGCCATGCTGTCGGGCATCGCCGCCGCCGAAGCCGCCTGTGCCGCGATCAAGGCAGGCCGCAGCGCCGATCTGCTAGAGGATTACGACACCGAGGTGCGCAGCGGCCTGATCGGGCGCGACCTGCGCAAGGTGCGCAATGTCAAACCGCTGTGGTCACGCTATGGTCTGGCGGCGTCGCTCAGCCTTGGTGGGGCGGATATGTGGCTGAATACGTTCGGGATCCGGCTGGGCACGCTCAAGCACGGCAAATCCGATGCCTTGGCGACCGAACCTGCCGCCAAGCACAAGCAGATCGACTATCCCAAGCCCGACGGCAAGCTGTCGTTCGACCGGCTGACCAATGTCGCCTTCAGCTTTACCAATCACGCAGAAAGCCAGCCTGCGCATCTGCAACTGAAAGACCCCGCCATTCCGGTGGCCGTGAACCTGCCGAAATTCGCAGGACCATCAGCACGCTATTGTCCGGCAGGGGTCTATGAATTTGTCGGCACCGGCGATGACACACGGTTCCAGATCAATTTCCAGAACTGCGTGCATTGCAAGACCTGCGATATCAAGGACCCCAGCCAGAACATCGTCTGGACAGTCCCACAGGGCGGCGACGGGCCGAATTACCCCAATATGTGATCGCTTAGTCCCTGCCGCAACCGGATGCGGCAGGGTCTGTGGTTTCAGGCCAAAACGGCGGGATCAGTTCGCGCCATTGGCCAGCGGCCCCAGCGCATTCAACCCCTTGAGGATGTCGATCGCATAGGCCAGCTGGTAATCCTGTTCGCGCAATTGCGCGGCAGCTTCGGCGCGGGCGCGCTCTTGCTCGACCTGACGCAGCTGGTCTTCGGACAGGCCGTTGTTCAAGGCCCCGCGCAAGTCAGCCTCTGACCGCGTCGCAGGCGCGTCTTCTTCCTCGTCGGTGGCGGGTTGCGGGCGCGGCTGTTCCACGATGATATCGGGTGAAATGCCCAAAGCCTGAATAGACCGGCCCGATGGCGTGTAATAGCGCGACGTGGTCAGGCGCATCGCGCCTTCGCCTTGCAATGGCACAACTGTCTGCACCGACCCTTTACCAAAGGAATTGGTGCCCACGATGATCGCGCGGCGATGGTCCTGCAAGGCCCCCGCCACAATTTCAGACGCCGAGGCAGACCCGCCGTTGATCAGCACCACGATCGGCTTGCCTTCGGCCAGATCACCGGCTGTGGCGTTAAAGCGTTCGCCATCCTCGGGGTCGCGCCCACGGGTCGATGTAATCTCGCCCGCGTCAAGAAACGCATCAGCCACAAAAATCGCCTGATTGAGCAAACCACCGGGGTTGTTGCGCAGGTCCAGCACGATCCCGTCGATATTGTCCAACCCTCCGGCGGCGGCGACCTGTTCGGCCATGCCGTCGCGCAGGTTGGGGAATGTCTGTTCGTTAAAAGTGGATACGCGCAGGACGACGGCATTGCCTTCAGTCCGCGTGCGCACCGCGGTCAGCTTGATCGTGTCGCGGATGATCGACACGTCGAAAGGTTCCACCTCGCCTTCGCGCACGACGGTGATCACGATTTCCGACCCGACAGGGCCGCGCATCAGGTTCACGGCATCATCCAGCGTCAGACCCATCATGCTTTCGCCATCAACTGCCGTGATGAAATCGCCCGCCATGATGCCCGCTGCATCCGCAGGCGTGCCATCCATCGGCGACACGACCTTGACCCAGCCCTCTTCCTGCGTGACCTCGATCCCCAGACCGCCGAATTCGCCCGATGTCTGCACCCGCATCGCGGCGGCGTCTTCGGCGGACAGATAGCTGGAATGCGGGTCAAGCGATGTCAGCATGCCGTTAATCGCGGCCTCGATCAGCTCGCGGTCGTCAACCTCTTCGACATAGCCCGCGCGGATCCGTTCGAAGATATCACCGAACAGGTCCAGCTGTTCGTAGAC
>Ga0208414_1002936_pt1 | contig 10683 bp, 6 predicted proteins | sample AntAceMetag02UKE_FD_184770 | JGI IMG/M metagenome (GOLD analysis project Ga0208414, IMG submission 184770) | Saline lake microbial communities from Ace Lake, Antarctica - Antarctic Ace Lake Metagenome 02UKE (SPAdes) (version 2) | ecosystem: Environmental > Aquatic > Non-marine Saline and Alkaline...
AAGAACATCCCTCATGGCGCAGTCTTGCAGCAATGCCTCTACATCAAACTTTTCTGCCTCACCTAGTGCGTCATATTCATCCTGCATTCTTGCGAGCAAATAAAACCGATAGGGCTGCGCTAAAGCGGCGATCTTTACACCCTCTGTTTCGAATTCTGTCGTTCCCACGCCACGCTCCGCAATCGTTCTAGGTTCCAGATTTTGGTTCTCGCTAAGCCACTGTTTGATAAAAAGACAGGATGCCTTGGTTTCTGGCGCAAAATCCAACGCCATGTGTTTAAGCACTTCAATTAAAGTCTGCGGGATTTCATCATTCGGTAAAAACTCCTCACTTTGATTTTCGAACTCACCTACATCAGGCTCTGCTCGATTCATTCTCTCGACCCAGCGGAATAAGCGAATCGCTTTGCTTTGCATCAGAGATAGAGGAGCAGGGTCCCTGCCAATGTGGCCGTAGAGCGGCGCTATCATGCCAAAATCACCAATGCTTGGCCTGCCCCCTAGTACGTAAGGCCGCCCAGCGAAGTGTTCATCGAGCTTTACTATAAGTCTCGTATATTGAGACTCGATCAGCTCATGCGACTCTGGAGTCACACCAAAAGCGCGGCCCGCTCCGCGCTTTTGATCCATCCGCTTTGCCGCCATTTCTTTTTTGTCGAGGCCTTTGGGGACAAAAGTTTCAAAATGAAATTGTTAGTTGGCATGGGCCGCTTAAGAGTAGCTTTGGTTATCATCTTGTCTTGATTACAGGCATTTACGAGCAAGAAGTAACGCCTTTTACGGCAATCTCCGATCAGGTTTTAAAAGACTACCGCCAGTCTCGCCAGGACAGTGCCCGCCAGCGTTATCTTGCGAATCTACTGCTAAATTATGAGATCCTGATCGAGCAGCAATGAAATTTTTTGCAGCACTATTGATAATGTTTGTATCGATATTTGCTCAGGCCCGCGAAGTGCGCCCCGCTTTTCTAAAACTTACCGAGCTTTCTATATCTACTGACCCCTCATCCTCTTCCTCATCTATTTTCGAGGCCTCGTTTCGACAACCTCAAATCAATGGCCGCTTTCTTGGTTTGGCAGTCGTTAGTAACTGTAACTCTGCCAATATTGGTGCCAGCTTAACCGATAGCGCACTTATCGAAGTGGCAGAACTGGACTGTGGCGAACAAGGAATTGAGTACATCCAAATTGCGGGTCTCGAAAGAACCTTAATAGAGACCGTGGTTAGCATCACATGGCTGGATGGCTCTACCACCAACTGTCTTATCACCGCACAAGCAGGAAGGCTAGAATTCGCCAATGAATTATCAGCACTACCGGTATATCTATCAGTTGGCTCAAGTCATTTGCTGCTTGGTTTTGACCACATTCTCTTTGTTTTAATGCTACTTTATTTGGTCAAAAGCCCCGTTAAACTTCTCTTAGTCATTAGCAGTTTCACCGCCGCACACTCTTTGACCTTAGCCTTATCAGCCTTCAATATAGTCAGCTTGGCACAGTCGCCAATGGAGGCGGTTATTGCAGCAACTATCGTATTGCTTGCCTATGAAAACTTACAAAGCAAAGGTCAGTTAACTCAGAGCTATCCAATTGTTATCGCTTTCATTTTTGGTTTATTGCACGGGCTGGGATTCGCTGGCGCCTTACAAGAAATTGGATTGCCTGAAAATGGTCAATTAATTGCCCTGCTACTCTTTAATATCGGAATCGAGCTAGGCCAACTGGCAATCGTGGCTGGGGTTTTGCTGGGCTTAAAGATAATCCCAATCAGACTCAAGCAGGAGCTTAGGGAAGCGCCTATTTACCTTGCCGGTGGCATCGCTACTTTTTGGTTTGTAGACAGAACATTGTTGATTTTTACCCCCTTACTTAGTTAGACCCCATAATTAACCCCTTCTATAAGTAAAACCTATTTGCATTGCTGGTCTGTAATTGGCACAGTCTAATTGTATAGATCTCTAATATAGGAGGATTTCCACATGTCACAACTCAAACCATTAGGCTCGCTACTAGCACTGAGCTTGCTCATATCAACCTTTTCGAATATCGCAACTAGCGCTGAATTAGATCGAGTAGGAACATTCGATTTCCCTACATCAGGCTCATCAGCTGCACAGGCCCATTTTGAGCTAGGAGTAGGTTATCTGCACAGCTTTGGCATGACTCAAGCCCAACAGGAGTTTCGTGCCGCTCAGGAGATCGACCCTGATTTCGCCATGGCCTATTGGGGTGAAGCATTTACCTATCAGCATCCTTTCTTTGGCCAAAAAAGCGACGGCCCTGGTGAAGCCCTCATGAAACTCGGTGCTTCCAGCGAAGCCCGTTTGGCTAAAGCTCCTACAGAAAGAGAAAAAGGGTTTTTACTGGCCGCCGAAGCCTATGCCCTAACTCTAGGGGGCATGCCGGAAAGACGCACAGCATGGATGCAGGCCATGGCAGATTTGTATGAAAAATACCCGGACGACGATGAAGTTAAAGCATTCTATGCCGTGTCTATGCTCGCCGGAGCAACAGCCTCTGGAGCCGATCGCGAACGAATTAACATGAAAGCCGGCGCTTTAGCACTGGAACTTTTCAAAAAGAACGAACACCATCCCGGTGCCGCTCACTATGTGATTCACGCATTCGATGATCCGCTTCACGCGCCCATCGCCCTTGAAGCCGCAAATAAGTATGCCAGTATTGCACCTGCCGTTTCTCACGCTCGACACATGCCTACCCATATCTTCATTCAGCATGGAATGTGGAACGAAGTGTCAGCTTGGAACCACTCGGCTTTTCAGGCCGGTTTAGATTTGTGGAAGCCAGGCGACAGAGTGGGCGATCTCAACCATTCTTCGGACTGGGGTCAATACGGCGATCTTCAACTAGGGGATTTAGAGGAATCCAACGAATGGATAGCCAAGGCTAGAGAGGTCGTTAAGAACAACCCGGGCGATAGACGCTCTACTGGCACAGTTGAAACTATGCTGGCGCGGCATATTATTGAAAGTAAAAACTGGCAAACGGGTGATTTTGCTGACGACTTATCAGCCACCGAGTTACTGGCCCTAGGATTAAGTGCCGCCAATTTGGGCGATCTGATGCTGGCCAATCAAGCCGTCGAAAAGCTGCGTGAATTAAAAGACGAAAACCCTAACAGCATACAAAATCAATTAGTCTATTTGGAAGTCGCCGCATTAACGTTACACAAAGAATCTATGGCCAGCGCCATGGTCGATGTAGGCAAGCGCCAGCAAGCCATTACATTAATGCAGGAAGCTATCGCCCTTAAAGAGACCCAACGGCCTCCCAACGGCGCCCCGACCCCACTTAAACCAGTGCATGAGCTTACTGCAGAGATGATGCTGGAAATGGGAATGGCCGAAGATGCTGCCGCCATGTTTGAAGTTTCTCTAAAGAGGCTTAAAAACCGACCTTGGTCGCTTTTGGGCGCTGCACGCAGTTACCACAAAATGAATAACACTCAAAAAGCGGCGGAGAACTATCAAGCACTGCTGGAGGTTTGGTCAGACGACAGCCATAGTGCGGTAAGGGAAGCAAAAGAATACCTGGGCCACTAAGCCAGCTTTAAATGTGGTTATAAACTGGAGGCATAGTTAAATTTACCAAGAATGAGCAGACGTGCATCAACAGGGATATTTTAAAAGATATTGTCTGTTGATGCAGACTCAACGGATTACATGATCCGATCAAGCCGTCAGTATCCGACCTATTATTTGCTCAAGACACTGCCTATCTGATTGTTCGCACACAATACCCCTAACCCTGCCAAAAATGTCTAGAATGTCTAGAATTCAGAAGTTAACTAGGCCCCGTCTCTCTTCTCGCAAAATGGAATTCTTCCAGCTTAATATCATCTAACCCAATTTGATCAAAGGGGTTCTCCATAGCATCTTGAACGTTATAAAGAGAAATCAAAATAAAACCATGGATGGCCGCTAAACTATAAACGATCCAGTGCGGATTTGTGCCAATATCCTGAACCAGTGTTGGAATGAATATCAGTGGAAAAACATAGATAAAGACTAAGCAATAAGCTCTTAAACTGATCGGGGTGCCATGCATCTTCAGGCCAACGGTGTTTTCGATACTCTCGTGCACTTCCTTCAAAAACTTAATTATTTTTAGGGCTGTACCATTTGAAATAGCACTGCGATGCGCCTCTAAAAACTCAAACACCTCGTTGAGCTTTGAACGAACACCATCAGAGTCATAGCCATTGCCTCGCAAAGCATTAAAAAACAACACTGATTGGACTCGAGTTGATCGCTGACAAAACCTTTGTCTTGCGCTGATAGCTTGTCATTATTGGCAAAGCAATAATAAGTCGCATTCAATGAAGATTTAAATACGCTGAGCAGCTTAATCACACTGTCTCGGCGGCGGAACGCTTCGCGTATGGTGAACACCAGCGGAAAAATCACTGCAATACTGAAAAGTGTGATGTTAAGGGTATAGCTAAACTTAAACAAAAAGCATAGATAAGTAACAGCCATGCAAAGGATAAGCACATAGGCTGTCTTCAAATTAATAATAGCGAGGTATTTTTGCATAGGGTAGGTTCTTAGCATTCGATCAAAGGATGCTAGTCAACTAAGAGCGAAATGTAAATTAATAATAACCTCCAACCAACACGGCACCTGTTACGCTCAGGCCTCTAGTTTGCAGGCTAATATCACAAGGGATACACTCTTAAGATAATCGCTAATCTTTATAAAAAACACATAACGACAGGTGTAAAATGAATCGATGTCACGCTAGACTACTACTGCTTTTGTCTGCGCTAACCAGCAGCTTGACCTGGGCCGCATCTGCGCCGGATAAACTTTTTAAAAACTCTGAAATTTTGGAATTAACGCTAACCGGCCCTTTCTCAACTATCGATAAAGAACGCGATAAAGAACGCGATAAAGAAAAGCGTTACGACGGCACTGTTTCTTATCAAGCAGCTGATCTGGCAACTGTCACCTTAGATGTGACTTATGAGGTACGCGGTCACTGGCGACTACAAAAATCAAACTGTGGCATGCGCAGCTATGGCTAGATCTAAAGCGCGGACAAACCCTGACCACCCTATTTGAAAACCAAAACAGACGTAAGCTGGTTGTCCAGTGTGGCGAGCGAGACAGTAACCAGCAGTGGCTCGTTAAAGAGCAACTGGACTATGACATTTTCAGTGAATTTTCTGATCTGAATTTCGACACACGACTGGTTCAAGCTATCTATAACGACAGCGAGAAAAAAGACGAGCAGCGTACTCATCTTGCCTTCTTTATTGAGCACCAAAACCGCGTAGCTGAAAGGTTTCGGTTTCGCAAATTCGAACTTAATCGAGCACCACTTCAATCATTGGATTCTAAGCAAACGAATCTGGTTTCCTTATTTATGCTATTAATAGGCAACACAGATTTTGCTCTTACAGCAGGAGCGCCCGATGATGAATGCTGCCACAATGCGAAATTACTAACCAGCAGCGATGGCATCAACTTTCCTTTCCCCTATGATTTTGACTCCTCGGGCTATGTGGGTGCATCCTATGCATCCCCTCCTAACGAAACTCTGAATATCCTGAGCAATAAGCAGAGGCTTTATCGAGGCTATTGCAGTCATACTGATGACCTTGATGAGGCCTTAGATGACGCGATTGGTACACGAGCTTCAGTTGAAGGCCTGATTAACAGCAGTGAATTTGCAAGTGCGCGAACCAAGACTAGGGCCTCAAGTTTTTTGAAGAATATTATTCAATGCTAGGGGATGAGAGAAAGGTTCAGCGAATCATAGTCGGAAAATGTCGGTAAGCGTATGAATGTATTTAGATTGGTTTTTAGATTGCTAATAGAGATGCAGCCAACGTTAAGCCGGGGATTGCTAGCCCTAATTTTAAGCCTAGTGGTTGGAGTTGCCCATGGCCAGAGCAATTCGCCTAGCCCCATTGTCGCTGTTGGCGACATCCATGGTGACTATGACAATTTCAAAAAAGTGCTCACCGATGCCGGTCTCATTGATCGTCGTGGCAATTGGATCGCCGGAGATACGCGTTTTGTTCAGCTAGGTGATCTGCCTGACCGCGGGCCTGATACTGATAAAATTATTGCGCAGATGCAAAAGCTTCAACGCCAAGCTACAAAAGAGGGCGGCGCAGTGTTTGCCCTCATTGGCAATCACGAAGCCATGAATATATATGGCGATTTACGCTATGTGCACCCTGGTGAATACGAGGCACTCAAAGGGCGCAATTCCCGCCGACTTCGATCACGCTACTATGATGCTGAGATAGTAAGACTTACCGTGGCTGATGAAAGCTTTGTTGCCAGCGACGTTTTCGAGAAGCAGTGGCTGCAAAAGCATCCCCTTGGCTACGCTGAGCATCGCATTGCCTGGAGTCCTGAAGGTAAATTTGGCAGCTGGGTAATGGCTAATAATGCCATTGCAAAAGTAGGCCGCACACTGTTCTTACATGGTGGGGTCTCTCCCAAATTATTGGACATGAGCATTGATGAAATTAATAACCAAGTTCGGCGAGAGCTTGGCGGCGACCTCCCAACTGAACTGGGACTGTCCGAGGCCGATGACGGCCCGCTCTGGTACAGCGGCTTGGCGTCTAATGATGAGCAGCACGAGCCGGCCCATGTTGATGCTGTGCTAGCGGCTTTTGACGTAGATAGAATAGTTATCGGACATACGCCAGGCCTTGGCACTATTGTGCCGCGCTTTGGCGGCAAGGTATTGATCATTGATGCAGGAATATCAAAATACTACGGCAGTCATCTCGCCAGCCTGCGTATCGAAGAGGGTAATTACTTTACGGTTCAAAATGGTGAAAAAGTACTCCTGCCAAGCAACAGCAGCCAGATGCTGGCGTATTTTGAACGAATGGCACAAGAAGAACCCACCCAAGCATTGCTTAACCATCTTGAAGGGCTTAGACCATAGCTTTTAATCTGTCTATCACACAAATATGGTTGAATGGGTTTTTTAACCCCTCTACCTTGCGTCAAACTGATAGATAGATTGCTTATACAATTGCTAAACCTATATCCCGAGCCCAAATCCAACAGCAAGATCGCATTGCAATACTCCTTTCATCAATTTCACTATTCATAGACTAGACACTAGACACTAGACACTAGACACTAGACACTAGACACTAGACACTAAAGACTAAAGACTAAAGAACGATGAGAATAATTGATATGCGTCCGTCGTTCCATGGGTATTCATCCAGTAGTACTGAGAATTGGTACTATAAACGGGTGTGGAATACGATGACTGAAGCACAGCGACAGCCTGTACTGAGCGTGACCACTGCCATGTGGTCCTTATACCGATTCATTTGGTGGAGATCACCGCGGTGATCGATAAGGGGGAAATCTCCCACCCAACCTACGCTCGTTAGCTCAGCCTGATACCGACAGACATGCCATCATCAATGGCATGACACATCGTTTCATAACTGACTCTTCTTAAGTTTTTCTAATACAGCGTTTTTGTTGCCGCAATAACAACAAAAGGAAATTCGCCAATTGAATAATATGGAATGCAAACCTATGGTTTTTGATTCAGTGGTTTCATTCAATTAATACTGGCAATAGTTACATACAGCGGGACAAATACTGTAAAAAAACAAATGGAACCGAGGGCCCATATCCTGTTTTTAAAAGAATGCCTACTATTACCTCCAAAGTAGGTCGTTAGAAGATCTGTCGCAAAACCAAGACTGAATGGGAAAGGACAACAATGAAAAATAGAATCTTCGTCTTTTACGCAATATCAGCTCTGTCTCTTATGTTGTTTGCAATATCGCCCTCTGTAAACAGTTGTTCATTTTACAATCTAATCCTAATTTTAGAAATAGGTCATGTGCTGATTGTACCCGCAGACCAGTTGATGAATGCAAAGTACTAATATTGAGATATGGAACACGCGATTACTTAGGAAGCAAAAAAGAGTCAACTTGTTCATTGATTTTAAAGGCAGCAGTAGGTATCTCCACTATCTATCTCATTTTCTGCTCTGTTGGTTTGCAGGCACAACAGGCTATGCTATTGAACTTCGTTTTTAGCCATTAGGATATTACAGCTATGGAGTTGTCCTGCGCGGAATTAAAGAGGTCGGAGGCATTTTGAATAGGAAATTATATTTTAAATGCCTCCGACCCCTTTAATTCCTTTAATTCTTTAATTCGTTCCCTTTAATTGATTCTCACGTTGAGAACGAACACAGGATGCGACCTTTGATTGAAAAAACCCTTTGTTTACTGTGGCTGAAGTAATAACCACACCATTGATAGACGTGGCAGTGATGCGAGCGCATTAGCTGTGGGAGAAATAGATTTTAGCAGTACATCCAAATTTCAGCTCAATGAGTCCGGGCGGTTGCCTGTCTAAGCCCGTATCACTCACCTCAACAAGTGAAGCGTTAGAAGCTTCTATAATGCTTGCTTCTTAAAGATAGGCCAAATTATTTTTGAAAGAAGCCAATTAATATAGAACGAAAGAGTTAATACAGTTCAGTTTGATTCCGGCCGTTTTTTCAGCTTTTAATAAGAGCGTAAAAACCTTCTTCTGATAGTGACGTTCGCACCTGCTCGATCCTACTGCGCCGCAACAGCTGTAACTTTTGCCAATCATCAGGCGACCAGTTATTGTTGATGAGCATTAGCTTTCCTGTCGATCTAGCAAGCCTCGCTTGGCGACTTGGCACGATGCCCGTAACAAATTGCATTTCTTCAACGCCATCGATCAGCGTTCGTTGCCAGCTAGCGCCTACTCCCAATTCTTCTAACAGTTCGGGATAACGCGGACTTTCCACAATACTTGTGCTAAAAAACATCTCTAATGCATGAATTCTGGTATAGAGGCTTCTTTGATCTGCGGTTTTCAAATTATGCCAATGGGCTGCGCCTTTCTCAAAATCGCCAATAATAAATTGTAAAATCCCATTATTAAACTGCAAGTTCGGGTCATTGACTTCTGACTCGCTTAGCAAACTGCCGACGTTAAAATCAGGGTAGGGCTGCGCTCCTTTGTTCACACTGGCCGCGTTTTTTAGAAGATACTCCCGCATTAGGTTTCCGTTAGCAGCGCTCACTATAATTTGACTGAGGTGTTTGCGAATTCCTTCTTTGTCTTGCTTGGTCTGCTGCGCTAAGAAATATTCTGCCTCATCAAACTCACCGTGTAGTGCGAGGCTGTAGATAAGCCTACCCAAAATCCCTATATGTGCAGGCCGATCGTACAGCTGCGCTTTCTTGACTGGCACTATCTCCCAAGGTGTAAGAATTAGTGTTCGATAATTCCAACCGTCATTGGGAGACACAGTGAATGAATTAGGTCTGTCAGCCAATATTAGAAACTCCCCTGCCTCTTCATACAATCTTGCACCAATCAGAAACAGGGCATACTGGGCGAAAACATAGTCTGGAGCGCCACCGGCCAGAATTTGTCGACGGTAACTTTCTTCTAGTTGCTGCTGACTTACACCATCTATATTCAGCGCTAGCGATTTCAAGGTATGGACCGCCGAGACATTAGGCAACAGCATCTCAAGCTGCCTGCTGTATTCATTGAGCTTACTTTTTAATTCGGCGCTTTTCTCATGTCGACTGTATGCCGCCATAAGATTAATAGCCGAGCCAAGGCCGACATAGGCATTGACGAACATTTCATCTTCACAGATAGCCTTCTCATAATGCTCTACCGCTAAATTCCAATCATCATGATTATATTGTTCAGCATAAAACTCTGCCTTGATAAAATTGTCGTAGGCGATAGCGCTGCTAGTGCCCCAATCGCTCATACCTTGTACCCGCTCGGAATCAAGGTAGACCCGCAGCGCAGACCCCAAGTCTTCTAAAAGTCGTTCCTGTTGGTCAAGAAAGTTGGTCGGCGTAATTTCGAGTACATCCAGCGTAAGCACTTCGGATGACCCTACCTCGCTGAGACTCAAACTTACCGTTAAGCCTGATTCATTGGTGTCCTTTTGCACGGTCAACAAATATTTTGCCTGAGATTTTTCCAACAATGGAAGATTGAGATCAAACAAAGAATTGCGCCCTGAGAAGCCTAGCCTCAGATTTGGAATTTTAGTAAGACTATCGACCAATGAGTGGTCGAAGCCTCGTTCAAGATAATTTACCGAAGCCTCTTTTTGTTCAGTTTGCAGAAATTCAACACGCAAACTATTAATTTTCGGGGTTGACAAAATATGAAAACTAGAAAATGCAATCAGCGTGACAAGGAACGCTAATGATGCGCAAAGCAACTTAAACTGGGCATGACCACCAAAATTGAGCGCCAATTGGGCGATTCTGGCGGGGACAGAAGAAAGCTTTGAATCAGTGTGTTCTGCAGACCCTGCTGCTTGCGGTTGCTGTGTATCAATTATCTGCTCAACTTTCGCAACAAGAGCATACCCACGCTTAGGATAGGTGCGAATAACTTCCCCATTGGGGCCGTCCTCCTTAAAAGCATGGCGCAGGCTGGCAAGAACATTGTGGACAGCATGATCTGATGCGGAACTCCTTAGCCAGAACTTGTCCAGTAGCTCGGATGAGCTAATGACTTCATCGGGATTTTGAGCCAGGTGACACAGTACATCCATACAGCGTGGCGAGATTTTTCTAGCTTCCTCTCCACGACTTAAATTACAGGTATCTGGGCGGACTAACCAACCGTTGATA
>Ga0208414_1002946_pt1 | contig 10661 bp, 9 predicted proteins | sample AntAceMetag02UKE_FD_184770 | JGI IMG/M metagenome (GOLD analysis project Ga0208414, IMG submission 184770) | Saline lake microbial communities from Ace Lake, Antarctica - Antarctic Ace Lake Metagenome 02UKE (SPAdes) (version 2) | ecosystem: Environmental > Aquatic > Non-marine Saline and Alkaline...
GTTTGAGACATACTGCCTTGCGAGATATCAGAAAAATAGTTTTGGTGCGATCTCTTTTTCCGTGTTCCCTTTTAAACAATAGCCGTTATATAATTTCAATTTGATAGGAAAACACTTTGTTTACCTCATTTCAAACGAGTGGGGTTGATCAACGGTGGCTACTTCAATTAATATCGATTTCATAGTCGATATTGTATGGTTAGTCATTTAAGAGATAAAGTGCTTATCGTCATTTTGTTTTAATGACCCAGTATTAACCCCTGATTCAGATGGAATCGGGGTTTTTCATTTTAAAGAGGTAATTAAATAAGTTTGCCCTGTGCCTTGATCCACCTTTCAGGAAAGTCTCCATGTGTAGCACCTTTGTAGTCCTCATAGCTACAAGGAATGTAAGCCCGGTCCATCATCTTTTCACCATAAGTGACAAGCATCCACCATTTCTCGGACAGATTGCTTTTGTAGAAAATCATCGTGTCTTCAGTCCCTTCAAAACTAACGGTGTACTTAGTGTAATTGTCCGAGTTGAATTGGCCCGTGTCTCGTCTATTGTAATAGCCTTCTATAAAGTACCAGATCATTGTGGCCATGACAGAGGCCGTTTTGAGCGCATCGTCATCTAATGACGGGTAGTATTCATGAAAGCCGACAGAAGTCATCTTTTCATTAATTCCAGCATACCAACTCAGTTGGCAAGCCTCTTCTCCAGTAAGGCCAAAGGGCTGTGCCTTAGGATTACCGGGTGCATCGGAAGAACGGATTGCAGAGATATCGAAAGTCAGCATGTCTGCCATGCGAATCATCGGTTCGGCTTGCTTGATATCATATCTTATTTCACCCAGTCTCAGCGACTCGAAATAGAGCTTATCGAGGGCTTTCAGCATGGCCGCGTCTATGAGGTACGTCTGATGCGCTAGGTGACTATAATTGAGTAAGAAATTGGGTTGATGCAATAGTAGCGTATTCAAGAAGTTGGCAGAAGACGCTGCCTCTTCTTCCATGTCCATAAATGCATCTACATTGGCTACCGAGATTAACTTATTGGCAGTCTCGTAAGCTTTAAATTGCCCAAGCGCTAAGTCTTGATTTCCTCCGACAAGGATCGGTATTACACGTTGACTGATTAAGAATTCACAGATTTCACGTATTCTAGCTTGTGTCTGCTCCTCATCGCTTCCAACTTGGATATTTCCCAAATCAGCCATTCGATACGCTGCCGCACTACGCTTTAGGGCAAAGAGTTTCGCTCGAATCAGATCAGCTTCACCTCTGGAGTTTATGCCAATAATGGCCATATCCATTTTGGAAATATCGAAGTCTTCGTCTTGCAAATGTTTAATGCTTTGGCCGAAGGCATTTGCAGGTAAATCGTAATCAGTTGATAGGGGAGTGAAAAAAAGCTTGAGGTTCATAAGGACTGATAAATGCTTAAATAAAGATAGGATTTTCTCGTCAGTGAGAAAGAACCTTTGTCAAGGTAATTATTGATAGGCAGTATAGAGCAATGTAGACTTTTACTATCTGGATTTAGGTGAAGGTTTAGTGCTATTTGATTAGATGTGATAATTTGAATAAATTAGTATTATGACTAAATACACTAACGCACAGTATCTTTTTGGCTCTAGACTGCGATTATTGCAGACTGTTCAAGTACTGTTTTTGGTGGGAGTTTTGATTAGTAGAGATATTACTGTTCAGCTGATATTTTTGGCTGGTGGTGTGCTCTTTATGACATTAGCTTACTTCTTTTCAGAAGAGTATCGGATGGATTTTAAGAGTAAAATAGCTCAAAAGTTAGTAGTCTTACTAATAGTCTTAATCGCTGGAGTTTATCTGTATTTGACAAGAGATCATTCAATTCCATAAATGAGTGGGCTCTTTTGAAAGCTTAAGAAGTTATTTCTTTGATTAAGGTCACTCAATTGGGTCATAATTGGGATGTGGTCAGGCTCAAATGATTTTATTCTAAGCCTTAAATAATTACAACATATTAAACACTAGACCCTTCGTATCCTCAGGGAAAGAACTATCTCATAGATACTTTTCAATGCTAGGACATTAATTCGGTACAGGATTAATAATTCCTGTGATCTAAATAACTAAGCCTAGATATAAAAAAAAGCCCCAACATGTGTCAGGGCTTTGAATTTTCTAATTAGGATGGATTAACCTCCAAAGTCGTCAAACGCGACATTCTCGTCAGGCACTCCCCAATCTTCACACATCTTTAGCACTGCAGCATTCATCATTGGAGGGCCACAGAAATAGAATTCGATTTCTTCTGGCGCGTCATGCTTGCTCAGGTAATGGTCGATAACAGCTTGGTGTACAAAACCTACGAAACCGTCTCCTTCATCTTCCATTTTCTTCTTCTCAACCCAATTATCTTCTGGTACTGGCTCAGAAAGCACAAGGTGGAATTTGAAGTTTGGAAACTCTCTTTCTATCTGTCTGAAGTCTTCTAGGTAGAAAAGCTCTCTCTTAGATCGTCCACCATACCAGTAAGAAACTTTTCTTCCTGTCTTTAATGTATGGAATAAGTGGAATAGGTGAGACCGCATAGGCGCCATTCCAGCACCACCACCAATGTATAGCATTTCTTCCTCAGTCGGCTTGATGAAGAATTCACCATAAGGACCTGAGATAGTTACTTTATCACCTGGTTTTCTTGTAAATACATAAGAGGAACAAATACCAGGATTAACATCCATCCATTTGTTGTTTGCCCTGTCCCAAGGTGGAGTTGCAATACGAATATTCAATATTACAATGTTTCCTTCGGCTGGGTGATTAGCCATTGAGTAAGCACGAAAGATTTCTTCCTTATTCACCATTTGTAAATCCCAAAGGCTGAATTTATCCCAATCCTCTTTGAATTTGTCCGGTCCAGCAGGATCGTCTGGAAGCGGCTCAATGTTCATGTCTTTGAAATCACAAACCACTGGTGGTACATCCACTTGGATATATCCACCTGCTTCGAAATCTAAAGTTTCACCTTCAGGAAGTCTTACTACAAATTCTTTAATAAACGATGCTACGTTGTAGTTAGAAACTACTTCACATTCCCACTTCTTGATACCGAAGATTTCTTCCGGAATGTGGATACGCATGTCATTCTTTACTTTTACTTGGCAAGTAAGGCGTACGCCTTCTTTTTGCTCTGCACGGCTCAGGTGACCCACTTCAGTAGGAAGAACATCTCCTCCACCTTCGTTGATTGTACACTTACACATGGCGCAAGTACCGCCACCACCACAAGCGGATGGTAAGAATATTTTCTTTCCAGACAGCGTGTTCAACAAGGTAGAACCTGCTGCTGCCACGATTGGATTAGCTTCATCTCCGTTAACGATGATTTTGACATCTCCGGACTGAACTAATTTTGATTGTGCGTATAGCAATATCAACACTAATAACAAGATGACTGCTGAGAACGCAACGATGGATGTAATAATGATAGATGACATCTATTAATCGATTTTAAATCAATAATTTGAATCTAACTGACCTATTTGTCAGGGGTACAAATATATTCACTAAAAGCTTAAATCAGTAGGTGATTTAGAAAAAAGATACAAAGCCGAAATCATCATTAAACGATAATTTTTTGTAGCAATTGCTGCCCTCTTTTCAACTCCTCGATTTCTGCATTTAGTCCTTTGACACAGAGACTTCCTAGGATGTTTTCTGTGCCGTTTGCGCATAGAACAATATTGTTTTTAGGATTGTTCAGCCATTTTTTATCTAAAAGGTTGTTAATGCACATTTTTCCTATCACATAACTGTGATCAAAGCTGAAATATTTGTGCTGAATGCTCTCAAAATCTTCCAGATTAATCTCATGCGGATTCTCGAAGCTCACATAAACCTCGAGAAGGGATTCATTGCTAAAAGGAAGCTTTCCTAGATTATAATGCTTCTTGTATTCATAGCGATAATTATAACTCAGAGCTGATATATCAGATAATACTGCGGCACCTGTTGGTAAACTACCGGCCCCTTTTCCAATAAATAATTGATCATCGCAGAACTCACCATTGATAATAACGGCATTGAATTCATTCTTTACGGAAGTAAGGTTATGGTCGGACTTGATAAACTGAGGCATTACAAAAGCATAAACTGTGTCTTCAATACGTTTAGCCTGGGCGATCAGTTTTATGCTTAACCGCTTTTCTCTCGCATACTCCAAATCAGAAGTTTTCAAATGGTCGATGCCTAGGTTGACAATTCGGTTTGGCGCTACGTGTATGCCGAAGGCATGTGTTAAGAGAATGCTTAATTTATATTTTGCATCGAAACCTTTCACGTCCAGGGTTGGGTCTGACTCGGCAAAACCCAATGCTTGTGCTTGAAGTAAAGCAGCCCCATAACTTAGGTTTTCTTCAAATACTTTCGTTAAAATATAATTAGTAGACCCATTGAAGATTCCCTTGATTTCATTAAGGGGTTCATGGCCAAAATATTCTTCTAAGGTTCTAATGATCGGAATACTACCGCATACAGCACCTTCATAGAGTAATGCTTGACCAGTGCTGGCTTGAAGTGCTACCAATTCTGAAAGGTGTTCTGCCACCATTTTCTTATTAGCAGACACGACTGATTTCCCGTTTTTTAAGGCTTTGGTCACTATTTCGAGAGCAGCGTCTGCATCATCTATCAGTTCGACAATCACATCGATTTCAGGATCATTCAATAATGAGACTGCTTGCGTTGTAAATAGTTTTGGTTCGAGCCTTCTGGCCTTGTCTGGGTTTTTAATACAGATCTTCTTGATCTCTCCAGAAAAATTCTTGGAGTTGTTGAGTGTTTCGTAAAGGCCTTGGCCTACACAGCCAAAGCCAAAGAGTCCTATTTTGATGTTTTTCATGTGTGTTTGTTTAAAAAGTGTTGAAGGATGTTGCTAATACTTCGTGCTTCTAATAAGAAGCCATCGTGACCGTATGTAGAAGCCACGAAATCGAGCTTGGCGTTCGGAATATGCTCAGCCATTTGACGTTGCTCGTCTTCGGTGAATAATAAGTCTCCTTGAATTCCTATGACCTGAACTTTGGCGCGAATCAATTGGAGGGCTTTTTCTACACCATTTCGATTTCTTCCTACATCATGGGTGTCCATGGCTTTGTTCAAAGTGTAATAAGTTCTGGCATCGAAACGCTTGCCAAGTTTTTCTCCTTGATAGCGCTGATAACTATCGGCACTAAAATCATCTAATTGACCTTCCGGGTCTTGTTGTGCTTCATTGAAGCTGATGTGGTTTCGATAAGAAATCATGGCCATGGCTCTCGCTGCTTCTAACCCTTTCCAACCGCCTTTAGGAGATGATGAGTAGAAGGAAGGGTCGGCTTCAATCGCCATTCGCTGTGCAGAGCGAATCGCTATTCCCCAAGGTGAGCTCTTGGCTGACGTGGCAATGAGTGCTAGGTTTTCAAACAAGTCAGGATCTTCAGTCGCCCATTCTAATGCTTGCTGCCCTCCCATAGACCCACCGATACCGAGGTAAATGCGCTCAATGCCTAAATGTTTTTGCAATAGACGGTGCGCTTGAATCATATCACGGATAGTGAGATTTGGAAAATTTCTCAGGTATCTTTCTCCATTGCGAATATTAAAGTCTTTTGGGCCAGTACTTCCATAGCAAGAACCTAGGATGTTGGCACAAACAATGAAATGCTCCTCTGGATTGATCAGGTGGTTTTCGCCAACGAGCCCTGGCCACCATTCTAAGGGGTTGGAATTAGCTGTCAGCGCATGAAATACCCAAACTACATTGCTATGGTCTTTATTTAATCGCCCAAAGGTGTGATAGACGATTCTTAGCTCGGGCAATTCAGTGCCGTTTTCCAGAAAAAACGGAGCTTTGTGAAAGAGGTATTTAGCTTGTGGCTGCTCAAATGAATTCGTCCCTGAATGGGCTTTCTTGGTGTTTTTCAACATAGACGTACTTTAAAAGTGGGAAAATGAGTTGACGGATTAAGAAAGTACTTTCCTAATCGAACACACGATATTGCAGCACGTCAGTTTTACTGAACGCATTAAATGCAATGAAATTAGAATAGATGGATTACGCATAATTACCAATTTATATTCTCCCGAATATCACTCGATATCCTTTGGGATCTGGATTTAGCACCTTTTCCGAAGGCTTTCGGAATGGTTGCTAGCGCTTCAAAGAGCCAGTCTCTCCACGCTTCTTTATAAATCGAATCATTTCCGATGTGTCGGAAAAGAATGACTTGATGCTGCAAACGTAGCAGCATGAAATGAAGTTTCAAAAAATAATTTGATAAAAGTGATTCAGTGCTTATTGAAGCATTCTTAAAACAGTCGTCAGTTGCTTCTTCAGGTCACGCCTATCCACGATGAAATCAAGGAAGCCATGATCTAAAACAAATTCGGAGCTTTGGAAACCCTTAGGTAGATCTTTACCCACTGTATCTCTAATAATTCGAGGTCCAGCAAAGCCAATCAGCGCGCCTGGTTCGGCAATATTAAAGTCTCCTAACATTGCATAAGATGCAGTAACACCACCAGTAGTTGGATCGGTCAGGAGTGAGATGTAAGGGATGCGAGCTTCAGAAAGTAAGGCAAGTTTGGCAGAAGTCTTGGCCATCTGCATTAAAGAATAGCCAGCTTCCATCATACGCGCACCGCCTGACTTAGAAATCATCAAGAAAGGAATTTTGTGTTTTAGGGAGAAGTCAATGCCTCTTGCAATTTTTTCTCCTACTACCGATCCCATTGATCCACCAATGAAGGCGAAGTCCATGCAGCAAATGACTAAGTCAAGCCCATTCATTTTGCCATGTGCAGTTCTTGCAGCGTCTTTGAGGTTGGTCTTGGCCTGTGTAGCAACGATTCTTTTAGGATAAGGCTTGCTATCAACGAACTTCAACGGATCTCCTGAAGTCATATCGGCATCTAATTCCGTGAACTTGTTATCGTCAAAGAGTATTTCGAAATACTCCTTAGAACCTATCCGCACATGGAAACCATCTTCTGGGCTCACGTATGCATTATTTTTCAATTCTCGGGTATGTACAATGGTACCACCAGGGGTTTTGAACCATAAGCCATCAGGAGCGTCTTTCTTCTGATCGGTAGGGGTAGTAATTCCTTTTATTTTTCTCTCAAACCAAGACATATGATAGTGTTATCCTCCAGTATTTTTCAAAGAGTAGACAAAAATAGGCGAAAACTCTTCGCCAGCCAAAAGAATCGTCAATACTCGCTTGGTTTAAAAACAGTTGAAATTTCTTGAAAGGGAGTTAAAATGTCTTTTACTTTGTTGCGGAATGAACGTTCATTCCGTACATAATATGATTGAAAATAAGACTATTGATAAGAAAGTAGCCATTATGGAGGCTACGCTAGACTTACTTTGTGAGCATGGATTTCATGGTACTCCAATCTCTATGATTGCTCAGCGAGCAGGTGTTGGGGCAGGTACAATTTATCGCTACTTTGAAAATAAAGAGCAGCTGATTAATGAGCTTTTTACATCCATCAAAAAACGAGTAATCAAAGCGATGCTCGATGGATATAGAGAAGAAGGTTCTTACAAGGAGCGGTTTAAGCACCTTTGGATGAACTTAATTAATTATTGTATTGCTCATCCCAAAGCATTTCAGTTTGTAGAGCAGTATCGATATGCGCCATTTATGAGCAATGTAACTCGGGAGGAAAGTTTCATTATTCTGGCACCAATCATGTCTTTCTTTATTGAATCAAAACGGGCGGGTGAGATGAAAGATTTGCCGCTCTATACGATAGTTTCTCTATTGTATGGCCCAATTGTATCGCTGTCTAAACTACATATAGACCATAATCAAACTTTAACAGAAGCGCGTATTGAACAAGCTGCCGAAGCTTGTTGGGATGCGGTGAAAAAGCATTAATAATGGGTATGCCAAGTGTGATAATAAGTGGGGTGGGAAGTTGCATTCCAACACGCATAGTAAAAAATGAGGACTTTTTAGAAGCCGAGTTTTTCCAAGAAAATGGGGAGCGATTTCCAGATCCAAATGATGTGATCATTCGAAAATTCGAGAAGATCACAGGTATTAAAGAGAGGCGCTATGCCGAACCAGGTCAAAAAGCTTCTGACCTAGGGGCTATTGCTGCTAAAAATGCCATTGCTGATAGTAACATTAGCGCTGAAGATTTAGATTATATCATCTTCGCCCATAATTTTGGTGATATGCAAAAGGACACAAATCGCATCGATATGATGCCGAGTCTTGCTGCTAGGGTGAAGGGGCAACTAGGCATTACTAAAGCCTCTACTACTTGTTATGATATTATTTTTGGGTGCCCAGGTTGGGTGCAAGGTGCTATCCAAGCTACTCAAATGATTAGGTGTGGCGATGCCAAGCATGTAATGGTAATAGGGGGAGAGGCCTTAAGTCAGACAGTCGATCCCCATGATCGTGATTCAATGATCTTTTCGGATGGTGCTGGTGCGACAATATTTTCGGCATCCAATAATTCAAAAGGGGGCTATGTAGCCCAATGTTCAAGAACAGACGCTAATGAGGAGCTTTGCTATTTAGCCATGGGGCCGTCCAACAATAGTGAATTGAATGATCATGGCGGCAGCTACATCAAAATGAAAGGGCGTAAAATTTACGAGTATGCCTTAACAAATGTAGCCGAGGCTATGAAGTGTGCTATCGAAGGAGCTGGGCTAGAATTAAAAGATATTAATAAAATCTTAATCCATCAGGCGAATGAAAAAATGGATGAAGCAATTCTTCATAAACTGTTTAAGTTGTATGATACCATGGGTGATTCTAAAAAACTAATGCCAATGACTATTCAAACCCTTGGCAATAGTTCAGTGGCAACAATACCGACTATGTTGGATCTGATTTTGAAAGGAAAATTAGAAGGTCACGAATTAAATTCAGGCGACAATATCATTTTCGCCTCTGTAGGAGCTGGGATGCATATTAATGCGATGGTGTATCAGATGCCGTGATAGTATTAGGGTCTGAAATAAAAAAGCCGAAACTCTAAGAAGGGTTTCGGCTTTTTTGTGCCAAATGCTATGATCAAAGTGGTGGTATTTTTCATTTAAATTGATCCTTGGCCACAATATTAAATGAAAGTATATTCTATTCTATTAAATATAGAATCAAAAAAAAACGGAAAAGTTTGAATACAAATAATTAATTGTAATATTTAATTGATAAATACATATATTAATTTAACAATAAAATTATGAAGAAATCAATTTTTATGTACTGCTCAGGCCTAGCTTTTTTGGCAATTACGGCCTTCGGATTACTTATCCCCAACCAAGCATCGGCCTTTTCGGAAGAAGGGACTTTCATTTCGACTAAGTGTTACTTGTGGGGTGAATATGTAGGGCCTTCGAATAACTGTGGGCCAGGTGAGGGTACTTGTCAGGATAATACTTGCTTGGACTTGTATGGCGACCCTACGCAACAATAAATGTCTTTTAGAGAGATTATCTTGATAATCTCTCTTTTTAAATCACGTATTATGAAGAAGTATTTTTTACCGCTACTCTTGCTCTGTTCATGTTATTCTAATGACTCGCATGAACAGAAAGTTGTAGCTGAGGAATGGGTAATAGACACCTCTAATTTATTGAATGTTGAAGTTACCGAAGATCATTTATCTCCATTGATGAGTATTCGGCACGTTTTTTCCGAAGTGGACTACATTGCTCTCGAGAGTGTGAATGGATTCTATTTGTCAGCAGCGAAAAAAATTCTAGATCTTGGAGACACGTTATTGGTACAGGATAAGAATAAATCAATATTAGTTGCATATGATAGTCAAGGAAATTTTCTAGGGCAGATTGGAAGAAAGGGTCAAGGACCAGAGGAATATGCTGGGGTTTGGGACTTTGACGTAGATTATGAATCTGGAAATATCTTTATCTATTCTCGAGCTGATCAGTCTGTTTTGGTTTATGATTCAGAGTTTTTCTTTGTTGAAAAAATAAGAGTTGGTCAGTATGCTATGCATTTTGCCGTTTTAGAGAGTAACAGGTTAGCCTTTTATATGGACATGGCCGGTGCGGGCAAGAATATTTTGCTAACAGACATTAAGGGAAATAAGGTCGGAGAAAGAATGCCCTACCCTAGCGATAAGCGATACGTTGTTTTTGGTGAGAGTGGCTTACTTAGGCCAGGAGGATATTTTAATTATCCGCTGTCCTCTACGATTAGAAAGCTTGACTTAGATTCAGAAGTTGACCCTGGTGTAATGTCGGTGTATTTTGACAATGTTTTGTCTGAGACGGAAATATTTGAGCATCAGAAGTATATAGAAAACCCTAGAGAGCAAAAATTTGTTCTTGGAAAGTATAGTGTTGGTTCTGGTGGTAAGGAGTTGGTCTTTAGCTATGAATATAAAAAGGGTGTTTCGAGAAGAATTGGCCCTGGAATTAGACTCGCCTCGGGGCAAGTTTACGATCACTTTAATTTGAAATTGGGGAAAGATTCTGACGCTTTTGCTTCTCTTTTTTTTCGAGGGCCATATATTCCAGATTTTTCTCCTAAGACAGGTTATTTTACGATCTTAATAAACCAGGAAGGTCTTTCCTTGTTGGAAGACGAGGGGATTCTTGAGGATCTAGGTGATGTGGACGAAGAGCTTTACGATTTAGTCAGTGAGAATTGGACTGAGGG
>Ga0208414_1002947_pt1 | contig 10658 bp, 10 predicted proteins | sample AntAceMetag02UKE_FD_184770 | JGI IMG/M metagenome (GOLD analysis project Ga0208414, IMG submission 184770) | Saline lake microbial communities from Ace Lake, Antarctica - Antarctic Ace Lake Metagenome 02UKE (SPAdes) (version 2) | ecosystem: Environmental > Aquatic > Non-marine Saline and...
TCAGGTCGTGCAGTATATCTAAGAAAAATTATAACGATAAATGTTTTGGAAAATACCGTCTTCTGGCGAACTAAGGACACGGCTGTAAGGCGTTGTTTTTAAGAGGTGGAAGGATTAGCGCCAGACGCCAAAGCGCCGCAGTGCTAATCGTGTTAAGCTAGGCTCACGCCATGCAGACGCTCAGATCTGCGGCGCAGTAATTCAAGCGTGGTGAGCAGCAAGATCGAGATGATCACCAAAATTGTAACCACCGCCAAAATTGTGGGTAAAATCTGCTCACGGATACCGCTGAACATTTACCTTAGGATCTTGCGCTGACGCACATTTGCCAATTGTAAAACTGCAACAACTTCATCAAAGCTGGTGACGAACGCAAACAAGGCGCCTGAAGTCACACCCATAATATCAATGGAATTTGCACCTTAAAGAAGGTCCAAATCTACATATTTATACATATTGAGACCTCGGCATATCCAGTCTTTTCGGTTCATCATGTATGTATTTCCCTCAAAACCACGTGTTTGCGAGTGGTGCGGCGGCTAATTTGATGGGTTTTGTTTGATATTTCCTGATTTTGGGCACACTTATCCCACCTGTTCAGCCTCCAGCAGACCGCAGAGAAGAAGGAACTTTGCACCTTTCTGGATGTTGTGGGCGATAGCGGCTAAGCCATAAAAAGTCATGTTTCTGACCAGGCCCATTAGCCGCGTTCGAGCCAGTCTGTAGCGGGATTTATAGGTGGCAAAGGGGCGCTCTCCGCCGGAGCGCGTCACGGCAATCTTATCATTTCTGATAACATCCGCAGCGGACAGTGGGTGGCCGCGATACCCCTTGCGCTGCACCTGATCTTCGATGCCAAAGCTCTCCAGCTTTTTGCGTGTGGCGCGCGAGGAATAGGCCGCGTCTGCATACAACGCCACCCAATTCGAGGTGGCAAAATTTTCGGAAAAGCAAGTCGCGAAACAGAGTCTGAGCCAGTTCCACATCACTCAGGCGATACCAAATGCCCAAGAGGGACGCCGCGCAGCAAAGTCAGCAACGGATAGCTGGGACGACCAGTCTTGCTGGCGTAAATTCCAATCAGCAGATGTTCGAGTTTGGCCCAGTCCAGCACTGCCTCCGCCCCGTCCCAGCCTTGCAGGCTGGGGTGCTCAAGGTCGGCGCTGGTTACGAAAAGTTCGGGTTGGGTGGAAAATGGCTTTTGCATGGACCAAGTTTAGTAAAATTTAGCCGCATTGGGAATCCCGTAGTTATGCAGAGGTCTCATATTAGAAATTTAGTGTATTTAGCCCGGGCTCAGCCCGCGTAGCCTCTCTGAGCGCCGGCGTAACAATTCAAGTGTCAGAAGTAACACAACGGAAACACCGACAAGTATAGTAGCCACAGCCAAAATAGTAGGACTAATCTGTTCACGAAGACCTATAAACATCTGCCAAGGAAGCGTTTTTTGACTAGCGGAGCCAATGAACATAACAACGACGACTTCATCAAACGAGGTAATAAACGCGAACAACCCACCAGAGATTACCCCGGGCATAATTAACGGCATTTGAACCTTGAAAAAAGTTTTTACCGGACCGGCTCCCATACTGGACGCGGCGCGCGTCAGGGATTTATCAAACCCAACGAGCGTTGCCGTCACTGTGATGATTACAAACGGGATCCCCAAAACTGCGTGAGCCAAAATAACTTTGATGTAGCCGACCAAGTTTTTATCAAGCCCCAAGGTATTCTCCATAAAATTACCCAGGGTCGAGTAGAAGAAGAACATGCCCATCGCCGAAATAATCAGAGGCACTATCATAGGCGAAATAAGGATAGCCATAATTGCACGCTTAGCCGGTACATGGCTTTGACTGAGTCCAATAGCAGCAAGCGTTCCAAGCGAAACTGAAATAACCGTCGCAAACGGAGCAATGATTAGTGAATTCCAAAACGAACGTTGCCAATCGCCGTTGTTAAAAAAGTCCTGATAGTGCTTGAGAGAATAGCCAGCTGGGTCCAGACGTAACATTTCAGGGGTGAAAGTAAAATAATTCTGAGCGTTGAAAGACAAAGGTATCACAACGAGAACGGGCGCGATTAAGAAAGTAAAAATCAAACCGCAAATTACCCTAAAACTATAATACCATAAGACCTGTCCAGATGTCAGATAGGGCTGCAATTTTGCACGATAACCGCCTTCATAAATCCAATAGAAGAACCACCCAAAAAACCACCCAAACAGCGCACCAAAAAATCCACTAATAGGCCCAAAAAATACTAGCCCTAAAACAGTTAAAGGAACGGGTAAAAGTAGACGTGTAACTTTTCGACTCAAATATTCTGTTGAAATGATCAGGTAGGCGAGAAAGACAGAGACTGTTGCAACAAGAACAAGTCCAACTAGCGCCGATCCGAAAGTAGGGCCAAAAAATACGCCGAAAAAGCCCCCCATAAGCCCCATCACAGGCAATACGAAAGACAAAGGGCGTCGCGGCAACTCGTGAGATATAACCATTATATCAGCCCCCCAGCTTTACGTTGTCTATTCCAACAATTTTATCGTAAGCCCAGTAGAGAATTAATACGGTTACAAGCAAAATTGTTCCGAGTGCCGCAGCCAAGCCCCAATTCATTGACTGAAAAATATGGTAAGCTATTCGATTGGAAATAAAGACGCCCTTATTACCACCTACAATTTCTGGAGTGATGTAGTAACCAATTGAAAGTATGAAAACTAAAATGGATCCAGCTCCAATTCCTGGCACTGATTGTGGAAAATAAATCCGCCAAAACGCTGTCCAATTGGTAGCACCAAGAGATTTTGCCGCCCGTAGATAGGTCGGAGGAATCGACTGCATAACAGAGTACATCGGCAGTATCATAAACGGCAACAAAATATGTGTCATCGCAATGACAGTGCCTAACTGATTATTGATCAAAGCCAAACGGCCAGTTTCTTCGATCATACCAAGTGCGACCAAAAGGTCATTGATAACTCCTTGCTGTTGCAACATGACTTTCCATGCAGACGTACGAACAAGCAAAGAGGTCCAGAACGGTAAGAGGACCAAAATCATCAACAAGTTTGCCTGCCGCATTGGTAAGTTGGCAAGAAGCCACGCCACCGGATAACTCAATAAAATACAGGACATCGTTATTACCAAGGATATAATCAGCGTTCGCTTGAAAAGCGTCACCAAAATTTGTCTATCTTCAGGCTGAAATTCAGGCCCAGAAACCGTTTTTCGCATATCAATTGAATTTAAAAAATATCCGCTGGTATACCGAGCGCTGTGAGTTTTAAGAGTTTGCCAGACAGCAATATCGGCCCAACCCTTATGTGTTTCTATTAGCTTGGCTTTTAAAGATGTATCCGCCTCAAGATCCCATTTTTTTGCTTGACGAGCTGTTTTTTTAAAAAGCGAGGCCATACCAGATTTTTCATAATTTAAACGTAAACCAACCCGAGTATGATCCTTTGCTTTTGCTGCCCGCTGAAGGTCTCCCGCAAAAGCCGAATACACAATTTCATCAGGCAATTCATCCGACTCAGCATCCCAACTATATAAGGCGACAACAGTTTCGGGCAGTATTTCAGAGACAATGTCATTTTCAACCGAGCGGAAAAGCATAGATGCTATAGGAAAAAGAAAAGTGAATAAAACAAATATAAGTAGTGGTGATATTAGGAGCAGAGCCCGAATTTTTTGCTGCCTTAACGCTATTGCCAAGCTTCTTTTAAGGGGTTTTCCATCCATAGTCATCATTGGGCCGTTGTCGTCAGTATAGCTCATATTGCCCCCATAGTCGGCTTAACTTCTAGAATAGCCAAACAAATTAAGAAAAGGGCCAGAAGGCCCTTTTCAATATTAAGTGTTTTATTGAGCAAGCCAAGCTTGGAACTTAGATTCAATATCGTCTTTATAATCCGCCCAGAAAGCATAGTTCATAAGGAACGTATTTTTCGAGTTTGCAGGATCAGTTGGCATATGGGGCGCCATGTCGATACCTAATTCTGCGTGCTTATCAACCAAAACTGCCGAAGAAGCGCGAGTTGGTCCATAGCTGATCCACATGGACTGATCTGCAAGACGCTGCGTGTCAGTTGCAAACTTCACATAATCCAATGCTCGTGCTTGACGCTCGGGGCTAAGACCGGTTGGAATAATCCAGCCATCAAGGTCATAAATTTGACCATCCCAAAGCATTGAAACAGGTTGCTTTTGCTCTTCAATAAGTGCGAATAAACGCCCGTTAAAGGTAGAGCCCATCACCACTTCGCCATCGGCAAGCAATTGTGGTGTATCGGCGCCTGCAGACCACCAGATCACATCGTCTTTGATGGTATCAAGTTTAGCAAGAGCTTGGTCCTGACCAGCTGCTGTTTCCAGTGTTGGATAAATATCTGCTTTTGCTACGCCATCACATAGAAGGGCCCATTCCATGTTGGAAAGAGCGCCTTTTTTCAATGAGCGCTTGCCAGGATAAGTTTTTGTATCAAAGATCGCACAGATGCTTGTTGGAGGTGTGCTGCCGACCATGTCGTTGCGGTAGCCCACTGTATATGAGTAGACAATCTGCGGAATAAAGCATTCCGACACGATAAAATCACCAAAATCTACTGAAGCAAGAGTTCCGTCTGGCGCGGCGGCCAACATGGAATCATGATCGATTTCCATTGCAAGGCCTTCATCGCAAAGTTGCATCGCTGGACCAGCTTCAACGTCGACAACATCCCAAGTTAAATTGCCCGCTTCTTTCATAGCACGCAATTTTGGCACTGCCGTACCGGCACTTTCATCATTAATGATAGTGACACCAGTTTTTGCTGTATAAGGCTCATGATAAGCTTTAAGTTGTGATTTTGAATAAGCGCCGCCCCATGACACGATGGTCATTTCCTCAGCAAGTGCTAATCCTGCAAATAGCGAAAGTGCCGCCGTTGCAAAAACAGTTTTTGTAAATTTCATTACATTCTCCCACACATCCCGTTCTTTATGAAAAAAAATTTGCGCTACGGGTTAAACAGCAAATTTCTTTATATTCATCTGCAATCAAAGCAGACGATATGGCTTGCATCACCTATGCGTCTAACGCGTGACAATCAGATGGTAACCACCCAATCTCAATCTGGGCGCCAGGCTCCAAACGCACCTGATCAGGCGCGTTACGGGTCTTAACTATAAAATTATCATTGCCGGCTACTCGCAGGCGGGTGCGGAAAATATCGCCCATGTAAATAAATTCAAGAACTTCTGCAGTCAGCGTGTGCGCACCGGGTTGCAAACGTTCTTTTTTAAACTCTACCCGTTCCGGCCGGATTGAAACCCTAGTGCGTTCGCCAGCTTTGGAGACATTGACTGGATTGCAATCAATTAATCCCCCGCCGTCAAGCTGTACCAAAGCAACACCATTGGCAATCTCTTTGACGACGCCTTCTAGTGTGTTGTTCTCACCAATAAACTGGGCAACGAAGCTGTTTTGCGGAGACTCATATAACTCATCTGGCGGGGCTAACTGCTGAATACGGCCATCATCGAAAACAGCAACACGATCTGACATGGTTAGCGCCTCTGTCTGGTCATGAGTTACGTAAACTACGGTAATTCCCAGATTATTAGCAATTCTCTTAATTTCGAACTGCATATGCTCACGTAATTGCTTGTCGAGTGCTCCTAGCGGCTCATCCATCAACACTAGCTCGGCCTCAAATACCAACGCTCGAGCAAGAGCTACGCGCTGTTGTTGGCCACCCGACAACTGGGCAGGCCTACGTCCGCCAAACTGCCCCATTTGCACCATCTCAAGAACCCGCTTCACTTTAGCCTCGCGTTCAGATTTTGGAATTTTACGAACTTCAAGTGGAAAAGCCAAGTTTTCGGCTACGGTCATGTGGGGAAACAACGCATAGTTCTGGAAAACCATTCCAATTCCGCGTTTGTGGGGAGGTATATTATTAATAGAAATACCATCCAACATGATATCACCATGTGTTGCTGTTTCAAATCCAGCCAACATCATTAAGCAAGTTGTCTTACCTGAGCCAGATGGCCCGAGAAGGGTTAAAAATTCACCGCGTGGCATGGCCAAATTAAGATCTTTAACAACCAAAATTTCGCCGTCGTAACTCTTCTGCACACGTTGAAATTCAACGAATGCCTTCGCTTGTACCTCAACCAAAACGTATTCCCTGTATTGTTCCACCCCAACAGGATGCTATTTTGTTATCTATTAATGGGCAAAGCCCCCTATGACGCAAGTCAAAATTAAAAAATAAACCTGATTCCCACTCTGGACATTAGAGGCGTCATGCAGAAGCGCGGCTAAATGACCTCTTTGCGACAAACTGCAGATAAAATATGCACTAATTATATATTTTTATAGACATTTTTTAAATTAAAATTGCGAATCATTCGAATTCACAGAGATTCAGGAGGCTCCAAAATTCGCCTTATCGCCTCTTTTGGCGTCCCTACCATCTCTTTTCAATGCACCTTCATAGATATTTCAAAAGTAGCAACCAGGGGCCCAACCAAACTCACAGGATATCAGCGCAGGGCAAACATGTAATTTTCAAGCTTTGCCATTGCCCCTTCCTCCAGCAACGTCAAAACTGATTTCACGTGAAAAGCCATTTCCTGGTATTGAATTGTTTGTCAAAGACGGTATGGCTGCTCTTTCAAGACAGAGCCCGATTAGGACAGAGCACATGGTTGATCGCACATTATTCATTGAAGCCATGCGCCATGTTGCGCAATCGGTCACGGTTGTGACGACGATCGGTGAAAATGGGGCGACTGGGGCAACTGTGAGCGCATTTTCTTCCCTTTCCGCAGATCCACCTTCCGTTTTGGTTTGTCTGCGCTCCGATAGCCGTATTGGCTTGGCCGTGGCAGGCAATCGGGTATTCTGCGTGAATGTCTTGCCCGAAGGTGCAGCCGCATTGGCCGAACGTTTTTCCGGCCGGTTTGACGTCGAACAACCAGACCGCTTTGGTGCAATCGACCATGTTGAGGGACCAACGGGACCACTTCTGTCCGGCGCCACGGCCTTTGAATGCACTTTAGATAAGATTATCACCCATGGCAGCCATGACATTTGTATTGGTAATGTCACAAAAGTCACAAAGCGCGGTACCAGCCCCTTGGCCTATATGGACGGCGGCTTTAAGGTCGTACGGCCAGAGGCAAAACCCGAAGAGTAATTACTCTCACAGATCACCCGCGCCCAAATATGGACCGCAGAGCAAATGGCAAAGCAAACATCAGTGCTGCAGTATAAACAATAGACGGGCCGGTCGGGGTTTCGAACCACAGGCTCGCTTGCAAGCCCCCCAATGCCGCCACCACAGCCGCAGATGTGGCCAAAAGCACCATGGCTTCAGGGCCCCGCGCCCAAGGCCGCACGGCCGCAACGGGGATGATCAGCATAGCCCCCACGACTTTGATCGCAATTGCCACCACCAATGCCAAGGCCAATGTTAGCACCAACTGCGCCTTGCGTGGGCTATACCCCGCCGCATAGGCCAGATCGAGGCTAACAATCGTGGTGACCAAGGCCCGCCAACGCCGTATGAGCAAAAATGATACCGCGCAGGCTCCGCCCAAAATAAGCGCCAAGTCGGCCTTGGACACTACAAGAATATCCCCAAATAAATAGGCCATAAGATCTAGTTTTCCCGGACTGAGCAGGCTCGCTGCCACCAGCCCAGCCGCCAAAGCAGAATAGGCCAAAACACCGAGCAAACTGTCCGTGGTTGCGCCACGCTCTCCTAAGGCCGAGACCGTGAAGGCCATGCCAATCGCAATCAGTAAAATTCCCCAGATCACCAGAACAGACAGCGCCAGCGCCAGCGCTACGCCTAAGATCGCCGCATAGGCCGTGGCATCGCCCACATAGGCCATGCGGCGCCAGACCACGAAACACCCAAGCGGTGCAGCTGCAATGGCAACGCCGACGGCTGCAATCGCTGCACGAATCAAAAAATCATCAAATATCATCACGGCGCACCGCTTCCGCTGCATCTTGGCTATGGTCGCAATCTGCGTCATGGCTATGGGAATGCTCATGGCGATACAGGGCCAAGGCACCGCGGGTGCCGGAGCCAAACAAGGCTCGGTAGGTAGGCGCCTCGGCGACCACCTCTGGCCTGCCCTCACAGCAAATGTGACCATTGAGGCAGATCACCCGATCAGAAGCGGCCATTACCACATGCAATTCATGGCTCACCATGACAACCGCACAAGCAAAAGGGGCCAAGCTGGCCCCTTTATATCGTCCAAAGTGATCGCTGCAGGGCTACATCGCAGCCATGACCTCGTCACTCACTTCAAAGTTTGCTGTGACCCTTTGGACGTCGTCGTCGTCTTCCAAAGTATCAATCAGCTTCATTAGCTTTTCCATACCCTCAAGATCCAACTCCGTGGTCGTTTGCGGCAGCCAAATCAATTTCGCACTTTCTGATTCACCCAATTGGGCTTCCAGCGCAGAGGAGACCTCATTCAAATCAGTATCAGCACAGAAAATTGCGTGCCCATCTTCGCTTGACTCCACGTCTTCAGCTCCGGCCTCAAGTGCGGCCATCATCACCGTGTCTTCATCACCAATAGACACATGATAAGTCACCTGACCTTTGCGCTCAAACATGAAAGACACAGAGCCGGTTTCGCCCAAATTACCACCGCATTTGGCAAATGTACTGCGCACGGTTGAGGCGGTGCGGTTGCGGTTGTCAGTCATCGCTTCCACGATCACAGCCACGCCGCCCGGCCCATAGCCCTCATAACGGATTTCGTCATAGGAATCTGCATCCCCGCCTTGGGATTTCTTAATCGCACGATCAATCACGTCTTTTGGGACTGAGACTGATTTTGCTTCTTTAACAGCCATCCTCAGCCGTGGGTTTTTTTCTGGATCCGGGTCGCCCAGTTTGGCAGCCACAGTGATCTCTTTGGCCAGTTTCGAAAAAAGTTTCGACCGCACTGCATCCTGGCGACCTTTACGGTGCTGGATATTTGCCCATTTTGAATGGCCTGCCATGAGAGCCCCCTGATCTACTAGATGTCGCAGAGTTTTAGGCGCGGCCGCGTCGCAATTCAACCCATGTAAAGGCGCAATTTAGGCCTTAACCGGGTTTCTTTGGTTTCGCCTATTTATATTGCAGGTCGCCTGTGGAAGATTGGACGCGTCTCGCAACACAAGGAGCAACGCCATGACGTTAAACCAAATTATCTTATTTTCGCTATTTGGCCTGGTGTTTGTGATGCTGATTTGGGGGCGGCTTCGCTATGATATCGTTGCTTTTTCCGCGCTTTTGGTCGCAGTTGTTTTAGGAGTGGTCCCCAGCTCAGAGGCCTTTGCGGGCTTTGGGCATCCCGCCACGTTGGTAGTGGCGCTGGTCTTGGTGGTGTCTGCGGGATTGGTGCGCTCGGGGGCCGTGTTTTTAATCACGCGAACGTTGATCAATGCCAGCCGCAGTTTGGGCGGCCATATCGCGTTGATGGGTTTTGTAGGCGGGGTACTGTCTGCATTCATGAACAATGTTGCGGCTTTGGCTCTCTTAATGCCTGTGGATATTCAAACCGCACGCAAAGCCAAGCGGGCCGTGGGCCTCTCTTTGATGCCGCTGTCCTTTGCCACAATCCTTGGAGGGATGGTGACCGTAATTGGAACGCCCCCCAACATCATCATCGCCGCCATCCGCGAGCAAGAACTGGGCGAGCCTTTCAAAATGTTTGACTTCGCACCTGTAGGCGGTGTGGCTGCCTTAGCGGGGCTGCTGTTTGTCTCGCTGGTAGGCTGGAGGTTGATCCCGCAGCGTGATGCAAAGGCCAAGTCCGAGGGCTTTGGCGACATTGGCCAATTCATTGCAGAATTGACCGTGCCTGAGGAATCTAAATACATCGACCAACGTTTACGAAGCCTTTATGAAACCGCTGAGAAGAATGACGTCGCAATCCTTGGGCTGCTCAGAGATGGTAAAAAGCGCTATGGCACTGCGGCAACTACCGAGCTGAAAGCAGGCGACGCTTTGATCCTCAAAGCCGCACCAGAAGCTTTAGATGAGTTTCGCACCGCCGTGCAGTTGGATTTTTCAGACGCTACGCGTCAAGACATTCTTACCACAGACAGCGACGGGCTGACCATGCTGGAGTGTGTTGTGAGTGACACGGCCCGGGTGAATGGCAGCTCAGCTCAGGCCGTGGGCCTCGCATGGCGGCAACGGTCGGTGCTTATGGGTATCTCACGGCAAGGCAAGCAGATCACCAAACAGCTGCGCAAAACTATCCTACGGCCCGGGGATATCCTTTTGATCCTCGTACCACAAGAAACCGCCGATGATGTGATCAACTGGCTAGGCTGTCTGCCTTTGGCAGATCGCGGCCTACAAGTGACCGCAGATCATAAGGTCTGGCTGGCCATTGGCTTATTTGTGGTGGCCGTCTTTGCGGCTAGTGTTGGATTGATTTATCTCCCGATTGCCCTGGGCTTTGTTGTCATTGCCTATATCTTGACAGGCATCATCCCGCTGCACCAACTCTACAGTCACATCGAATGGCCGGTTGTGGTGCTCTTGGGTTCTATGATCCCTTTAGGGGCCGCGCTGCAAAGCAGCGGTGGTACAGAGTTGATCGCTGGGGCCTTAGTGGATTTAACTCAGGGCATGGCCCCTT
>Ga0208414_1002953_pt1 | contig 10648 bp, 10 predicted proteins | sample AntAceMetag02UKE_FD_184770 | JGI IMG/M metagenome (GOLD analysis project Ga0208414, IMG submission 184770) | Saline lake microbial communities from Ace Lake, Antarctica - Antarctic Ace Lake Metagenome 02UKE (SPAdes) (version 2) | ecosystem: Environmental > Aquatic > Non-marine Saline and...
TCGGATTGGCTGATAGCGTTACATCGTTGGAAAATCAGGTGTTTTTTCCACGGGGCGGTAGCTCAGCTGGTCAGAGCAGCGGACTCATAATCCGTCGGTCACGGGTTCAAGTCCCGTCCGCCCTACGAGGTAGAACTGAATAAATATATGGTGATTAGCCTCAGTAGCCCTGTTGGGCGTATCGCCAGTAACCTAAACAGTGCACATTTAGTGCACATTTTTAAGAGCAACGTCTATCTTGTGAGCCAGGTCCAGGGAGTCTTCTTCGAAGATGTGACCGTAGGTATTGATTGTAGTTCGGATGTCGGAGTGCCCAACTTGGTTCTTAACATCAAAGATATCTCCGCCTGCGCTCTTGGCGACAGAGACTGCTGTGTGTCTCAGATCGTGAAGCCGGAGGTTAGCGAACCCTAGCGTTGCGAGAGCAGGTTTGTAGATTCGTTTCGAGAAGTTCGAGTTGCGCAACGGGGTCGCCTGAGGAGTTTGGAACACATACGCATCAAGGGCTTTGCCCTCGCACCAGGGCTTTAGTCGCTCCATGAGGTACTCGGGTGCCACGAATGTCCGTTTACGGTGATTCTTCGGAGTTTCTGTGTAGAGCTCTCCGCCAACTTCAAGAAGTGACTCTCTTACGTGAATCCGACTTGACTCAAAGTCCACACTTGAGACTCTGAGCCCTGCAACTTCGCCGAATCTCAGGCCACCAAGGCCGAGGAGAAGGATGACTTCAGAGAACGGGGCGCATTCCTCGGCCAACAGAACGAGATGAGAGAGGTTGAGCGCCGCTCCTCGCTCTGATTCTTGGACACGAGGAAGGTCTGCTTTTGCCCGTCGACCGCGTTTAGTCAGTAGGACGTTTCGTGGGATCCGACCGCTCTCCACTCCAACGTCGAGAATCATCGTCATCAGCAGGTGAATCTTGTCGGCCCGCGTGGGAGAGCAGTCTTTCGCGAGCAGCCATTTCATGAATTCGATTTGGGAGACCTTGCCAGCGGGCACTTCTGCCCAGGTTGCCTGGAGGTGGGTGCGCCAGATGGACTCGTAGTCGACTCGGGTCTTCCGTTTCTTCGAGCCCTTGAGCGCCGCGAAGTCTTCCCACAGGTGTCCGACCGTTAGCTTCGACTTGCTTGGTGCTATCCATGCACCTGATGCCATAGCCATTCGGTTTTGAGCCGCAAAGTTCTCTGCGTCCTTCTTGAGCTCGAAGTTCTTTGCTCGTTGTTTCCCTTGAACGTCGCGGTAGCGGTACTGCCATTTTCCCGAGGAGGCCCTCTTGATGCTCATTTTTCCAATCCGTAATCAAAATCGCTCGGCCGTAACCATTTGAGAATTTCGTCTTTGCCTCTCGGTGTAAGAGCCCCTCTTGCGCTTCCGCCGCTCCGTCGTGTCTGTCCGGATTCGAGAAAGCCGTTCGCGCGGGCCGTCGCGACACGCGTCGCAATGGTTCTCACCGGCGTTTCAAGCACGGAGCTGAGAGCGACATTGGGCTTGTAAGGCTTTTGATTTAGGAACTTCTCATAGAAGTAGGCGATTGCAGCTCCGTAGATCGGCAAAATCGGCACACTACCCGGAGAACTCGGGTAGTTCCGTAGCAGGTCCAGGAGGCCCTTTTCCTGCTCTGGAGGGAGCTGCAGCTCCCGCTTTAACTCTTCGGTCTCATGTCGGAGGTACTCGAGTGGGAGCTCCCTCAACGTTCGTGCGGTGATACCTCCCACCGGTATTGCCGTACCTCGGGGAAAGGCAATGTAGATACCCGAAATCACCCGCGCCCCCGAGCTGTCCTTCTTAGTCTTCACTTCCACGTGAGCTCCGTTGGAGAGCACCATGTCGGGGCCTCGCTCCAACGGCTCCGAGATGTCGTTCAATTTGACTTCCTCCCGATTAATTTGCTACCGTCAGCGTACCACGCATTACTGAACAAAGTCGAACTAAGAATGGAGGTAAAAATGCAAAATCTTTTGGACACCAAAGCGGTAGCCAAAATGCTGGGCAAGAGTGAGTGGTGGGTGCGAGTTAATCGCGAGGTCCTCGGAATCCCGGCATTCCGTATCGGAAGCAAGTTGAGGTTCAAGGAAGAGGAGGTGGCGAATTGGCTCGAAAGCTATTGCCGCACCTAGCCCCAACACATCTCAGGCCTGCAACCAAGCGTTATGGATCCACCCGAGACAAGAGAAACGGCCGCTGCGCGAACAACGACCGTTTCGAAGTAAAAACCCCGACATCAATTTACCAAGGAGATTACTTGTGCCAATTCTAGACAAAATCGAAACAGTCGAACCGCTCTTTACAAAAGCATTCATCCCGCCGTGGCTTCGTGGCCGTGGTTGGCGGTGGTTTCAGTCATACGAATCACTACACGGGCCAACTCAACATTTTGGTTTTTTTACCAGTTCTCTATAAGAAGCCGGGCGTGGTTGCTCTCTCCGGTAACGACGACAGCCACGGCCACGTTCCAGGCCACTTGGGCTGGAGTAGCCATGGGGCATAACGACCGAATGTCAGACGCGGAGCACAAAGAACTGCTTCGCAGCTCAAAGCGTGCCAAACGCGAAACCGAGGCGCTTTTCCCTACCAAGCCTGGCGAATATGGCGAGTACGGATTGCTTTAAGAACCCGACCTCGGAGGAGAAGAAATGTCTACACAAGAAGAGTGGATGCGGTTTAGCGACATTGCATCCGAATCAAAGATGGCGCTCAGCACTATCTACTATTTGCACAAACACGGCGGGGGACCGAAGTTCTCTCGCCTAGGAAGAAACATACGAGTGAAGAGGAGTGATTTCGATGACTGGTTTGAAACCAACCGAGGAAACTGAAATGAAGAGGGTGAATGTTACTCAGGCCCCGTTACTCGCAACCCCTAACTCAAAGACACCCCAAGGAGAGTCTATGAATACTGAACTGTCCAACTACCTTCGATCGCTTTATCCAGGCGATTGCTACCCCCACTTTCGTGCCAAGTATTCGAGTTTTCATCGACTAGAAGGTCTTTTTGTGGAACACAGTAGCGACCCTTTGCCCTTGGACTTCGGCGCTGGATGGGAGTTTGAGCTTTCTGCGCTTGAGCTTAGTGAAGATACTGGCGACCACAGCTTCTCCTCACAAATAACCGTTGGCATTTCCACGAGCCTCACCGGGGCCTACGAAGCGGTAAAAGTTGCCTTGCCAAAAGAGGCTAGGCCGTTCATTTCTCATCAGTTGCTCGGCCGACGAGAGCGCTTTTACTGGGCTTACGAATTCGAGTTAGCAAACGGCTCGGATGCTCTTCATGAGGAGCTCGAATCGGGCTGGCTGGAGAAATTTGAGCCCAGCGAGGGCTCTCTCGACGGTGACCCTCCATGGGCCGACTACGAAGATGATTTTCGTGAGGATCAGGAAACAGGTTGGCTCGAAAAACCCTCTCATCCTGATGGGCCTCTAGACGATGAACCAATTCCGCCCTTCCAGCAAGATGACGGCTAAACAGCTCGCGAAAAGAGAAAATGGCCCCTGCTCTAACAAGGACCATTTCCAACAAATCCCAGACCCGATCAAAAGTAAGGAATTCACTATGAACATTATCTCACCGACTAGGCGACGTGTGTGGAAGCAGGCGGTCCACTTCGAGCTTGTCAATCATGTTCCCTATATCTATAGATATATAGACCATGACGTCCTGACTGACGGGCGCTTTCCTAAGGCAAAAATACCGTTTTATCGAGCTTGGAAGAATGTTTCCGTTGATCAGTCATTATCCGGTCGTTTGACGCACGGACTGAGTGACCAGCGGGGGGTCGGGGTGTCCGATGAGTAATCTCGACCGAGCCCTCCGCTGGTTACTCCTGGGAGGGAAACCATTCCCGTGCTACGAGGTGGACACATGGGTCGGAGACAAACTCCACCCTCGGAAGAGTCCTCGGACCAGGCGAGGCTTTTACGACGCGTTTGATAATGAAGGAGACGTAATTGCTTATTGGACCGAGAACCCTGAGCACTTAGTGGGGATTTGGTGTGGGCCATACATAGTTGTCCTCGACATCGATAAGAAGTTCAGGTTCGATTCGGTCACTGGCGAAGAGGTTGCCGTTGATGGCCAATTTCACCTCGATGAGAACGACGTGGAGGTCCCGGAAACCTTTTCCGTCACTACATCGGGTGGTGGAGAGCATCTGTTCTATAGAAACCCGGATGTAGCAAACCTCGGCGGTGACGTAGACATTGCTCTCCCCAACGGAGTCATTCTCGAAGGTGTTGATCGCCGGGCAGGTAACTCCTATTTCATTGCCTGGTCAGATGATGTTCCCGAGAGCCTTGACGTGTTGGCTATCGCACCTGATTGGTTGCTTGTCCCCTCAAATAGGGCTGAACTTTCGGAATATGGCAAAGACGAGCGCATGTGGTTTGGAGAGTGCCCCGCAGGAGTTCCTGATGACCGTGTGATGCGGGTGTTGAATCGAATCCCTGAAGGCGACTTCAATCACAACACCATGCGAAACCTGCAATATGAGTTGGTTCGCCTCGCAACAGCGGACCACCCAGGAGTGCCAGAAGCTCTCTACAGGCTCCGTGAGGCGTGGCTTCGAGGCCCTTGGAATAAACCGGAGTGGGTTCATGACTGGAACGCGACGCTCGCTGGTGCAATCCGCAAGTTCGGTCGCTTTGTGGAGCCGACTACGCCAGACGAAGAGCAATCGGATTCCAATTTCGAGCGTGATGTTGAGACCGAGCTTCGACGCAAGAAGGTCCAGCTTGAGGCAGAAATGCGGCTGTTATCAGCGGAGTTCGAGGGCAGCAAACTTTTGACGGTCGAGCAAATGCAAGACCTGAAACAGGACTATCTAGTCGAGGCACTCATTCCACTCAAAAAAGGTGTCACGGTTTTAGTTGCAAAGAGAAACATTGGGAAGACCTTCGCCTACCTCTCGATGGTGTTGTGCATGGTCTTCGGGATGCCCTGGATGGGTAAAAAGACCGTTCGAACCAATGTGTTGATTGTCCTTGGAGAGGGCTCCAATGGCTTCTATGACCGGATAGTGGCCTGGTGCGCTTATTGGAGTAAGCCTCTAGCTGAAGTGGGTGAGGCCGTTTTCTTTATTGATGGAGCGAATCTGAGTAACCCCATTTCTATCAAGCGCATCAAGGAAGCAATTCGCGTTCATGACATCGGATTGTGCATCCTGGACACCTGGGCGGCCACATCTGGCGTCGTTGACGAGGACAAAGCTGCTGTTACCTCCATTGCGCTGAACAGGCTCCAGGAGGCGATAGGAGAAGCCTCAGTGCTTATTGTGCATCACCCCAATAAATCCACCGAAAACTCTACCAAGCCCTCAGCACGCGGTTCCACGGCACTTGAGGGCCGAGCCGATGTTGTTATGACCATCACAGAGGACAAGAAATACAAGTCCCGAAGTGGAAGCGTCAAGAACTGGATTCAAGTTTCGACCTCACACGAGCACGGTGGAAAGAACCGTGGTGCGCCCGTGGAGACGATTCGAGGCGCATTTCTCGAGTCCACGGACGGAGGAGCTGTCTGGCTTTTTGACGAGTCCAGTCTCATTTCGGAGGGCACTTCGATTGTTCGACAACACCTCAAAGGATTAATGACAACCACAGAGTTCGCCTCGCTCATCAATAAGAGCGAGTCCACGGCCAGGCGGTATCTGCGGGAGGCGGTGGCAGATGGAGTCGCGACCGAGGACAAGCCCCAGCAAGCGAACCAACCATCGAGGTATCGGCTGTCTTGGAGGGAGACTCTCTCAGGTGGGTCTGAAATGTAGAGGTTGTTCGGGTGTGGCGATACTTCCCGATTCACTCATAATTCTCCCCTACCGACACAAAGCCGACCGGAGCGTTGTTTGGTAAACCAGACGGTTGTCCCGGCAGTTGGCGGGCATCAGCTGCCTTCAGCGCTTGCCGCCAACGCTTCAAAACGAGCACGCCAATGTCACCTCAGAAGTGCCCCAATTAAGCTCTGTGAGGCCGCTGGGCGGGTTTCCTGCACTAGGTTGCGCTAGCAGGTGGGCTTGGTTGTGCGCAGCTTAAGAAGCCCGACAGGCGGTTCGGGCGTGACAAGCCGATATTCATAGGCGCATGGCGGCCATCCCAGAGCGCCTCGGGTGTTATTTTTCCTTAGCGATGACCGTGTCGTAAAGCCCATATCTTCGTAGGCCTTCGTGGGAGTCGATTCCTGCGTACGACAGGGATGCGTCCTCATACCGTCTGAAAGCGAACACTGCTTGGTTCATTTTCACAGCGTTGAAGACCCCCAGACCAACGAGCAAATGAAAATCATCTACGGTGAGGCCGGTGACAGTCTTGAAAAGCCCCGGCTCCAGCTTGGTAATGACATCCTGAAGTGTGTTTTCACGGAAGTCAGTGAGATACATGAACGCTGGGATTCGGGTGGCGAACTTGATCAGCTTCTCCTGGATTTGCTTCCTAGCCGACTTGTATTCCTTTTCTTCTTGGCTGAGTTCCTTCTTTTCCTTCGGAGTGAGGGTGTCACCCTTCTGCTTCTTCTCTTTCACGTGCTCGCTTTTATTGATCACGGTTTGGAGGATGTTGTCTCCGAGCGATCGGAAGCCCTCGATGGCCATAATCGCTGCCATAGCCTTGGGATCAGCAAGGATTCGTCTGAGGGTGTCGTTGTCTACATTGACTAGGAGCGCTGACTCCCACTTCCGAGCGAGCAGCGTCGCGGATGTTCCTGCCATCGCAATGTCAAGAATTCCACCAGCATCAATCTGTGTCATAAATGAGCCGTCATAGGCCAGAACAGGCAAGAAATTAACCAACTCTTCTACTGCCTTCTCTGGATTTGGCTCATGAGGGGACAGCCCTATTCCATAATCTGAAATCTGCCGAAGTGCTCTGGTGGGGGCAAAATCAAAAACAAAACAGACCGGCTTATGAATTGCCTCTTCGTGAGGGTCATCACCATTCGGGTTCTTGATTGACCAGGGGGACTGAACCCGGAAAGCAGCCTGGAAATAGGACTCCGGGGACTTCAGGTTTCTGAGCATCAGGATTGACGACCAGGCAGGAACGGTGACGCCTGTCGTCAGCTTTCCGCAGGAAAGGGTGATGGTCTTCGTGTCATGACCATTGCCAATTGCCTTTCTGACCGGGGGGAGAGCATCTAGACCAATTCCAGCGCCTGCGCCTGCCACCGGCAGCACCTTGTACTCGTGCCAGAAAACATTCTGCTTCTCTGCCAACAGGTTGGCCATCGCGTGACAAGCCGCCACGTCTGGCAGTAGCCAGAAGGAATGCCGGACGTGCGGGAGTAAACGAACATCTGAAAACGGGAAAGGAGGTTTTTGAGCACCAAGCTTTAGGTCATCAAGCTGCGCTGGTGCGTAGTTGCCACGAATAATGTCCAACCACTTCTGGACCTCGTTCTTGTGCTTGAACCCTGCATCTTTGCCCCGCCCCGAAGCTTCAAAGAACGCATTGAGGTCAAATTCATCGAATTCCCCTTGCCGGGCAATGGATATGAGCTCATCCGGCATTTGATAAGTCAATAGGCGCATCTGGGGTAGCGCTGCGTACGGGTTCCATTTCCCTGGATGCTTCGTGGCATAAGCCTCTTTCTCGCGTTGCTCGTCGGTGTAGGTCCAGTTGAAGATCTGCTCTTCAATGAACTCTCCGCTGGATAGTGCGCGGAACGGGGTCCCAGAAAGGTAGAGAAAGGCTTTGGTGGTGATGGGAAGAAAGTCGTCTTCGTTTTCACCTAACTCTTCCAACTCCTCGGCGAAATCAGCCAAGACGCCGGCGTACTCTAGGGCTTCTTCCTTCTTCGCGTCTTCCTTATCCTCACCTTCGAAGAGCTCCTTTGCCCCATCCCTCCAAGCCCCGAAGTGGTACTCGTCAAAAACCACGAGGTCCCAGGATGTGGTGTGCACCCACTCATTCTTGGATTTAATGTTGCCGGCTTTGTCTTTGCCCATTAGGTCTTGGAAAGACCCGAAGTAAACAAGAGGCCTTTTTTTGTCGGCTTTGCGAGGATCGTTGAGTGTGTTCTTGGAAAGGTACTGCCAACCATCAAAGTCTTTGTGGGACTCAAGATCTGTCTGCCAAGCATCCTCTACGGCAGGTTTGAAGGTCACCACCAATACCTTCATTGCACCCAACTTTTGGGCAAGTTTGTAGGCTGCGAAGGTTTTACCGAAGCGCATCTTCGCATTCCACAAGAACCTTGGCACCTTGTGCATACCCTCTTGCCAGATTGAATGAATATACGCGTGGGTCTTTTCGACAGCTTCATATTGTTCGCGCCGCATGTCGAAGGTGAGGTGGTGGGTCCCTTGAAGACGCAGTCCTTCGCGAAGCTCTGTGATAGCGGTCAGAACATCCGCGGCTGAGCAGCGCATCCACTCAAGATGCGGATTCTCAAACCCCTTGGCTTTGAGACGGTTTCGAACCTCATGATCAGTGAACACAGAACCGTCGGGACGCTCTGCAGACTCGTCTACCTCAACCTTGTAGTTCTTTATGCCGGCCGTTTTCAACTGTTGGGACACACGCTTCTTAACTCCTTGCGTGGTTTGACCAACCTTGATGAGGCCATCGTGGGCGTCATCCTGAATGGTGTAGCCATAAATACGCAGCCGGGCCTCGACCCTATCCGGCATCAGCTCATCAAGAGACTTACTCACTAGCTAGCTCCATTGGTCGAATCATGCTCTCGATAAATTCAATTTCCTGCTTTGTCAACTTGTATTTCAAGTACAGCTGACTATCAGTCCAGGGATGTGAAAAATCCTCCATTGGCACCAACTCGTAGACCGTCTTTGTCCCGTGCTGAGTGGGTTTCTTGAGCATCACAAGGAATCGAAAGAACTGCGTTCGCATGTATGACATTGCATTTTGTGCCTCCGGCTCAGAGTTGAATGGCCCTATCGCAAGGTAAGTTTCAGACGAGACTGTTCCGGGCGCACCAACAAATGGCTTTCCAATGATGGAGTGGGGGAAGTCTTCCCCGGCTCCATAGGCGTAGGAGACAAATATCTTCCATGAATCAATCAGGCTGGAGCCCGTCGAGACCTCTTGCCTTCTGATGTAGCCAGTCCCTCCGTTCCGATACAACAGAAGGCTGTCTTTGGTTTGCTCTTCTTTCCCCGAAAAGGTCGTGTCAATACCAAAAGGCTTGCGGGAACTCACGAGCGCCGAAAAGCTTTCCTGCGACACCGCCTGCTGTCCGTTGCTGCGAATGGGGGCGATTTTGGAAACTTTCTTGACGATGGCGACTGCTTCGTTATATCTAATGAATACTTCCATTCCGGGTTCCAGTAGAGGCCGTAAAGCTGACGAGGTTCGAGACTCCGAAAGATGAGAGAAGATTTCACATTCACCTGTTGAGTCGCGGTGCCAAACGAAGTAGCAGACACCTCCTTTGATTTGCACTCCGGGGAAAACGCGTGACGAATCTGGATAGTCGTGGATGGCCCTTATACGGTCATCATGCAACATGTTTTGCCTAAAACTCTCGAGACCTTTTCCTCCCGCGAACCACCTTGCGGGAATCACCATGCTCAGGAATCTGGGTTCGAGCGCCTGAGCTTGCTTCACGAAAAGGTTATATATTGGCGCAGCACTCTGTGAGAAACCGCCGTCATCCAGCTGGTACGGGGGGTTCCCAATTATGACGTCGAATTGCATGTCTTCTCCGAAGGTGTTTTCGACCCACTGCTTGAGGTCATCTGTGTGAATAAGTGAATAGGCGTGTGATTCAGAGTCAAGTCCGCGCGCGTACTCTTTCTGTTTGGCGCCGCAGAACTTGCAGGCCCCATCAACGGTGATTTCAATCTCATTACCGTCGCCGTCAACGGTCAGAACACGCTCCTTACCGCCAACCCATGTGTGTTCGGTTCGCTCGAACCAAATGTTGCCTTCGGGGGTGCTGAATGCTGTGGCAATCGAGTGTTTGCCGTTGGCTTTCTTCGAGCAATAAATACTTCGCCTAGCAAGAAGACTTGTGAGTTCTGTTATGGCAACCCCGAAAACCTGTTTAGTGAGAATGTGGTTCACCCGCTCTTGAACGTCGGGTATTTCTCTCTCAAGCCCTTCGGTCAGGCGCCGCACGATCTCTCGGAGGAAAACGCCCGACTTCGTAAACGGATCGAGAAAGGTGACGGTTTTGTCGGCCCAGATACTCTCCCCTTTATGGGATGCGGCCCACGCCTCTCCCACCGTGTCCAGCATCTGGTTAGCGAACGCTGGCGGCGTGAACACCTCATCGTTGGAGAGATTAGCGATGGAGGTGAGAACATCAGGGTTGCGCTCTCTAAGCGCAAACGCCGCTTTTTCGGCCATTATTCGGTCACCTCTGCAGTCGTAATCAGTGGTTCAGGTGGGGTGCCCGCGATGTCCGTGATCGAGAGCGGCGGATAGTCCTTTTCTGGGGCAAAGATGTCGTGGGTCTCCATCGATTCAAAAATGGTGCCCTCCCCGAAGAGCGACATTTGTGTAAGCGCGTCAAAACGGAAGTCACGACGCTGGAAGCGTCCTTTGCCCAAATACGCCCACTCGGGGAACACAATGGGCGAACCAGTGGGGTCTTGCATGCTCAGGGCATCACCTTGGATGATGTTGACCTCAAGAACCTTTGTTGCTGCGATAACCGCGACATCTGACTTACCGACCTTCAGGTAAGTCGCCGCAACCT
>Ga0208414_1002954_pt1 | contig 10647 bp, 11 predicted proteins | sample AntAceMetag02UKE_FD_184770 | JGI IMG/M metagenome (GOLD analysis project Ga0208414, IMG submission 184770) | Saline lake microbial communities from Ace Lake, Antarctica - Antarctic Ace Lake Metagenome 02UKE (SPAdes) (version 2) | ecosystem: Environmental > Aquatic > Non-marine Saline and...
AGGGTCTTGTCGGACAGTTTAATGACATCATTGCCGATTTTGTTTCAGCTTATTTGGCTGACTTGCCAGGAGACAAAGAAATATGGGCTGTTGGCGAGAGAGTAGCATTGAAACTAGCAGATATGGGTTTCACTCCAACGAAAAGCTTTCCCTTGCCGGGAGCAGTGGAGGCGATTACGCCACTGGTAAGCCAAATACTTGTAAAAAGTGAAGAACAAATTGAAAAAGGACTTTTCAAAGGGGTCTATGTTTTTCATAATCAGCCAAAAACAGGAATAGGGTACACCTCTGTGGTGCAACAATTATTACCATTGGATGAACAATGGAAACAACGCTTTATAGATCTGAAATGGCCAACAACACACATCCCTCAAGTGGCGGGGGATATGCAGGACACGCTCCTAGCACTTATTCACGAATATCTCTTTTCTTCCCTGTACAAGCCATGTGCGGAATCGCTGGCGAGTGAAAATGCCAGTCGGCTTGTGGCCATGCAACGCGCAGAGAAAAACATTGGAGAATTATTAGACCATTTGCATCACCAATATCATCAACTGCGCCAAGGCTTGATTGACGAGGAGTTATTTGATGTTGTTTCGGGTTTTGATGCGCTAAAAAAAAGCTAAAACAATAACTGAATGGACTTCATAGATTACTATAAAACACTTGAAATAGATAAGAAGGCCACACAGGAGGACATTAAAAAGGCTTACCGAAAATTAGCTAGAAAGCATCATCCTGATTTGAACCCCAATGACAAAAAGGCAAAATTGAATTTTCAGCGAATCAATGAAGCCAATAATGTACTTAGTAATCCTAAGAAGCGTAAGAAATACGACCAATATGGGAAGGACTGGGAACATGCGGATGAATTTGAAAAGGCCAAACACACGCAATCATCCAGTCAAAGAGGTGCAGGAGGTGCACAGGGTGGTGGCGATTTTTCTGATTTCTTTGAGTCCATGTTCGGAGGTGCCGGGAGAGGTGGTGGACAGCAAGTCAAATTCAGAGGCGAAGATTTCCAGGCAACCTTACAATTGTCACTTTTGGATGCTTATAAAACGCATAAACAGACACTCAATGTCAACGGAAAGGGCATCAGGATTACCATCCCTGCAGGCATTGAAAATGGACAAACCATCAAAATAGCAGGACATGGTAGTGCCGGTCTAAACGGTGGACCAAATGGTGATTTGTACATTACCTTTTCTATTACCAACCACCCCGACTTCAGGCGATTAGGAAATAACCTATATGTTACTGCAGAACTAGATGTGTACAAGGCTATACTGGGTGGAGACCTCACAATAGCCACCCTTGATGGTAAAGTGAAGCTAAAAGTGAAACCGGAAACACAAAATGGCAGTCAAGTCAAATTGAAAGGAAAAGGTTTTCCCGTTTATAAAAAAGAAGGGGGATTTGGGGATTTGTATGTCACCTACACCGTCAATATCCCAACCAACCTCACCAGCAAACAAAAGGAATTATTTACAGAACTATCCAAGATATGAATAGGGGAGCCATGAAAGAAGAAAACGTAATCGCATTAGATGAGATCTGTACCCATCATCAGGTAGAGCTTTCATTTATCCATTCCCTGCATGAGACAGGATTGATCGAAGTACTCACCATCAAAGAAGCTTACTTTATAAACCATGACCAACTTCCGATTTTGGAAAAATACATCGACTTCCATTATTCCCTAGAGATCAATTTGGAAGGAATTGAGACCATCAGCCATTTACTGAAACGAATCAATACCCTGCAGAAAGAAGCGAACATACTTAAAAATAGACTTCAATTTTATGAACCCCATCAATAGTTTAAAAAAACTGGCACTACTCACTTATCGTTTTTTTATGATCTCTTTTAGCTTTTGCAGATGACAGTTTTACAGCACATTATCTTATACTCTTTCCTCTCAGGGTCAACCGTTTTTTTGGGAGGGCTACTATCTCACTATTTTGGAGCGCATGTCAAGAACGGAATTGTAAAAGCAGAGATTATCCATAGCTCCACTGCATTTGGTGGAGGTATTTTAATGGCAGCTGTTGGGTTGGTATTGGTTCCTGAAGGGATCCGGGTATTATCATTGGCACCTATGGTGCTATTCTTTTTAGCAGGTGCCATCACCTTCTTTTTTATAGATCGATACATCGAAAGGAAGGGTGGAACTATGGCTCAGTTGCTAGGTATGCTGTCAGATTTCGTCCCAGAAGCCATTGCCATGGGTGCGGTATTTGTAGAAAACACTAATTTGGGAATACTGCTGGCAATCATAATTGGGATACAAAATTTACCCGAATCATTTAATGCCTATTTGGATTTGAAATCAATCTATTCAGCAAAACGATGTTTATTCATTCTTTTCCTGCTAAGTTTTTCAGGAATCATATCATCACTAGTTGGGTACTATTTTTTAGCAGATATGCCCAGAACTATTGGAGCGCTCATGTTATTTTCTGGTGGTGGGGTCATCTACCTGATTTTTCAAGATATAGCTCCCATGTCTCGAATTAAAAAAAGCTGGATTCCGGCATTAGGGGCTAGTTTGGGTTTTCTGGTAGGAATGATTGGTGTGAAAGTTTTGGGGTAAAATTTATAAATAAAGAACAAAAAGATGACGGAAACAGTAGGTAATTACTTAGATAACCACTACGTACACAGAAGCAATTGGTTAAGGGCTGCTGTCCTAGGTGCCAATGATGGTATTATATCTATAGCAAGTCTTGCCATTGGGGTTGCCGCAGCAAGCGATATGAGAGAGCCTGTTGTACTGGCAACTCTTGCTGGGCTAGTAGCTGGAGCTTTGTCAATGGCAGCCGGCGAATACGTTTCTGTGAGCTCTCAAACAGACATAGAAACAGCAGATATTCAACGGGAGAAACAAGAACTGGAAGATACTCCAGATATCGAACTACAGAGGTTAGCTGAAATCTATGAAAATAGAGGCTTAAAAAGCGAAACAGCATTGATTGTAGCAAAAGAATTAACAGACAAGGATGCTTTAGCAGCGCATGTAAGAGACGAGTTGGCAATAAATGAAATGAGCAAGGCTAACCCAATACAAGCCGCTTTCGCCTCCGGTGCGGCGTTTACCGTAGGAGGGATCCTCCCGCTTTTGGTCGCTGTTTTTATACCAATGAAATATATGGAGTATTATCTATATGGTTTTGCAATCGTTTTTCTCATTTTTCTGGGTGCATTAGCAGCTAAAACTGGTGGTTCAGGTATTACCAAAGCCGTTATAAGAATCACTTTTTGGGGTACCGTGGCTATGGGGTTGACGGCAGTGGTTGGATGGCTATTTGGCGCCAACATAAATTGAACCCCTATTACGAATAGCACTACTTAGAATTAGGTACAGAGACTTTTAAGAAGGGATATTATCACACCTTTTTATATAGCGGTTATTAATTCAGAAAATATACCCAGCACTATTGGTAGAGATTGTTAAAAAAGTATGTGTAAATCTTAATGCAGCGAGCAACGAAAATCATATTTGTCTTTTTATGCCTTTTAAGTGGCGTTTCAGAAATCCGGGCGCAGACTTCCGAAAATTCAGGTAAAAATGTCATTGACAGTCTGAAAAAACAGCCCGAGTTTACTATCTATGGAGATAATTATTTGATAACGGGTACGAAAATCGGTGAAATTCCATCTGCTAGCAATAGTGATGCAAAATTTCAAATAGGGTTTAAACAGCGCCTTGCTGAGTTTGATGGTTTTTATCAGAGCTTTTTGTTTCTGACTTATCGCCAGATTACTTTCTGGGATATTTATCAAGAATCCTTTCCCTTTCGGGATAATAATTACAACCCTTCTCTTGGTCTGGGCAAAATGCTAATCAAAAACAGTAAACCAGACGGGGGAATTTGGTTTGCCTTGGAACATGAGTCAAATGGTCTAAGCGGTGAATATTCCAGAAGTTGGAATTTCTTTTCTCTTCGATACATGACCAAGTTAAGTAACGGCTGGTATGGTTCTGTAAAAGGATGGATTCCGATTGGAATCTCGAAAGACAATGAAGACCTATTGGATTATAAATCCTATTTTGAAGGAAGTTTGAAGTACTATCCAACCGAAAAACTAATCATTGAGAGTGAGTTTCGAAGATCCTTGACTGCCGAATGGCTTGGGAAAATAATGCTCACGGCCAATTATAGATTAAGTCAACATAAAAATCAGTTCATCTACCTGCAATATTATAATGGACATGCCGAATCGCTTATTGATTACAAGCAACATGTACATGTGATCAGAGTCGGTATCACATTTAAAGATTTAAGCTGGTTTGTTTTTGAATAAACCATTACCAAAAGTTAATATGCGTGGATCTAAAGAACGAATCAGTAATTACATCATTGTATTCAGAAGTGACACACCATTTGATCGACAAGAAAGTGTGGGCAATGAAAATTTCGAAAAATATTACAGTTTGGGCGGAGTTAATCACTTATTTTTTCAAATACAAGGCGATGATGCTCCCAAATTCCTCGTTCGAAAGCCACTTTGATAGGTGCTATTTTCAAGTTATTCAAACGTTCACGCATCGAAGGTTCTGTTAATAGTCGAGGTGCAAGTTGAAGGTAGGCCCAGTACTTTTTCCAACCAAAAGCTTTAAGTCTTTTACGCCAAATTTTGATGGTTTCAATGTAGTCTAACCTACCGCTATGTTCAATGACAAGTTTAAAATACGGTGCTGCGTTTTTTATGATTTGCTCCTTTCCATACGGGATCCAGGAACCTGGATACTCATTCATAATAAGAGCCAACAAATATTCATTGGAACTTTTGGGTGCTTTTATATCAGCACTGTCAAGACCTATCATTCCTTTATCAAAAACCATCGTTTGGATAAAGCACTTGTTGCCCACTGCAATTAAACTGCTGGCAATTTTAAAAAAGTTTTTATACACTTCATCTTGTTTACCAGCTCGGTAGTCATCAACTGAGCAGAAATGTTCAAATGCCCCGACAGAAACGATCGCATCAAATCTTCCATAAGGGCCCAGTGGAAGGGTTACTGACACCAGCGGCCACGAACTTCGTAACAGATTGATATTCAGAAATATACTTGACTATAAATTTAACTCAAACGGAACTTTATGCACTTATTTTCAGAGGTATACGTTCCTCCATATTTAGCTCAAATTGGCCATAAGGATTGACATGCCTGTAAATAAGCGGAGATAACGCTCTAAGGTCTTCTGGTTCCAGTAGATTCTCCCATTTAGGCTTGGCGAGAACCTCTTGTATCATTAGGGTATTTATATAAACCAAGCAGTTTTGTAGTAATTGTAAGCATAGCACTGATAGCTCCTGATCTTCAAGGTTGTTAGTTGATATTTCACCAGATTTTCCATAGAAGATAAAGCCATTTGCTGAATTCCAATTTTCTACCACATTCAATCCTTCATTGATTTCTATCCTTAACGGTTTTGAAGTCAGGTATTCACAAAGGAAAATTGACTTAACGGCTTTCCCCAATTCTTGAAGTGCCTTGTATGTTGGGTGTTGAAGGTTGTTTCGTGTAAACCTCTTCATTATTGCTTCTGCACTTGCAGTACCCAATTTTAAAGCCGTTGTATATTTGATAATTTGATCATATTGCTCTTTAATCAAGTTCCAGTCAATACTTCTAGTTAAAATGGGTTTAAGATTAGGGAGGTTATTTTTTATCTCATTATTAGGCACATACAATTTTTTCTTGCTTAGACTTTTAAATCGGGGCATTAGGGAAAAATTCAACAAATGGGAAAAAGCAAATGCAACCTCGCTTTGTCCATGCGTATCTACATAGTTTCTATCTATTTTAAGGTCTGTACAGTGTTTTAACACACCTTCTATCATATTAGCTACTTCTGATGACGAACATGATTTTAGTTGTGAGTAAATACAAGTTGAGTTTTTTTCTACGTGCCAATAAATCATAACCCCTCTTCCACGATAGCGGATATGCCATTCGGTCATTAGATTTTGATCCCACGCACCGAATTTTTTTGAATCTGAAGCGCAACTGCTTGTGCCTTCTCCCCAAATATGGCTAAGCCTGGCTCTATGAATACCATTTACTACGGCAATATTGACATTTCTTAAATTGTCCTTACTAATGTACTTGCGCTTTAAATATCTTAAACTATCAATTGATACTGGATCATTGGTAGACCTTGCTATCCGTTTAAGGCCGGTATTGGTTCCCAGTCCGAAAAGCACCATTAATAATCTTCTTCTCTTTTTTGCTTCGTCCAAAATTTCCCTGTCGGCTGTGGATTTGAGAAGGTCTGTGAAGTTTATCCGAAGATCGGTCTCTTTGAGAATATCCAATAGGTTTACCATTGGCCACATATTCGATATTTCAGATTTTAGTAAATCAATGTTTTTAGGATCAGGCTGCTTGTCAAATGGAGTTAAACTAATATGACCTTTGTTTTTGCTAGTAATTCGTACATCAGGGTCATTTGGAACAGACTTATTAAATTTCAAAAGAGCCTTTTCCATTTCATTTTTTAAATTTATGATAAAAGGTTCAGGGTCCTCAGGTTGATTTAATGATTCGTAATATTCACTTCTTTTTGCATCAAAATCTTGAGGAAGGTCCTCTTCTGGGTTTCTGTATTTATCGGCACCCACAATCCATACTTCTTTACATCTGAGCTTTTCTCTTAATGCTTGTAGAACGCAAATTTCATATTCAACCTTTTGGATCAACCGATTGCCATATTTATCTTTTTGAATCATAGGATTTTTCATTCCCGATTTAATAATTTCGTTAACAGGAATAGCACCATCCAGTTCAAGAAACTTCGTTTTTGAGTCCATGAATTGTTGGACAATTTCCAGGGCCTCAATAACTGGTCTGTGTACATCGTTGTTAGATCTAAAATCAAGCATTTCTAGGATTTTAGGCATCATCTTCCGATAATGTCTAGAATAAGAACTCTTTATTACACTAAATACTTTCCCTTTAAATGTATTGTCACTTTTTTTAAGTTCTCTGACCAAATCTTTCAATGTTTCTTCTTTGGCCACAGGGTATATAACCTCACGCACCGTGCCATCTGGATATCGGAGGGAATTTTCAGCCATTTTCAGTAGTATATTATTCTTCCCATTTACCTTCTTGAAATCCTTGACGAACTCTTTTATTACTTTGTTTTCGGCATTTCGACTGATTTTGTGAATGATTTGGATTAGTAGATCTACTAAGTTGTCAGTTATTTCTTTGCTTCTTATCAAAAAGAAAATGGATAGTTGGGTATAACGCACTTTTATTGGATGAGCCTTTAGTTCCCCAAGTAGTTCTGAAGCAACACGGAGTTTATACTTTTTAAGTAACCCAGATGGTGTTGTCAAAAACAAGTCCTGCGGAATTTCAAGTTGTCTTATTGTCCTCAATTTATCTATTTCCTGAAAAACACTCTCTAGGCCAATTCTTCCAGGATCACTTCTTAGAGTGTTGAAAGTAACAGCACCACTATATTGTTCATTCTTGGAGAGTGTTTCTAGCAGCATATCCATTCTTTCCATCGTGTCCCGAGATAACTTATTGTATACACTTTGAAAAAAAATTTGCTCCTCGGTGTTCATTACTGAATCAACCAACTTAGTCATTCTATCCGCTGTGGGTGGTTCGACTTTTAATTCTCTGAACTTTCTATATGCATCATAACGTACTTTTTCTTGATCGTGCCACTGAGCGTTTTTACTTAGCCATAGATTAACTTGGTTATAACTATCTACATCAGTTTCTTTAAAGCCAAAGTGTTCTCGGATTTGTTCTTTATGGCGCCTGGTAGTCCGCCCTTCTAAGTCGTAATTTTTAAAAATGTTCTCGGATTCTTTTATTTGTTGAGCAATGAATTGGATCAAGGCCCTAGGAATATCCTCTATGCTCGATGGAAATCTGGCTTCTATTTGAAAGAACTTAAGCATTATAAGATACCCTAATTTCCCGGTACCTTTATGCCTTGAAACAAGATCAAATTCTTTTTCTAAAATGGTAAAATGTTCAAGTAATTCGTCAGCTGTCCAGTTTCTTTTCATAACTTAATTCCACATTTTGTTCGCAATATCGCGTTCTTCTTTACCCAAAGCGTTGGCATATATAGCTGTTGTTTTTATCTCTGCATGGCCTAACCACTTTTGAACCATGTTCAAGGGAATTTCACAATCAGCAATTGCGTAAACACCAAAGCCGTGTCTTAATCCCTTGGGTGTAGCCTGGGAACCTTCAATATTTGCCGTTGACATAATCTCTTTAATTTTTCTCCAACCCGTCATTCTAGAGAACGGCCATAGTAATGCATTTTTGTTTTTGGATTCTCGCAATGCATGAACAAGATTCAGAGAATCAATTAGCCTTTCCGGCACTGGGATACTTCGGAAAATTCCTTTTTTTCTTTTCTTCAGAGATTCAATACCAATTGAATTATTTTCCAGATCGATGTGCTTCACCTTTAGGTTTAGAGCTTCTGATAATCTGCAACCAGTATACAATAATACAAGGGCAAATGTCATCGTTTCTCTATCTTGTTTTTTGCTCATTTGCTCAAATCGTTCCCTTTCCGAAGCAGTTAAATATAGTCGTTCTCCATTGCCTGAATGCAGTTTCATTTCGCTCATGTTACAAAACTACTGGATTTTGTTTCATATCTAAGGCCATCTTGATGAGTTCTCCTATGTATACAGGTGTATTAGGTTTAAATATGTTACACTATCAATAATAGTGTATCATGCCTGTGGACTTCGTGGCCCTAGGTGTCAGCAACCCTTCCACTGGGCCTATTGGATAAACATCTTTACGATAAATTTCTGGCATGGGAGCTCGTTGGGAGTCAAAAATGGAATCCCTTTTGTACTGAATATGTTGATCAATATTGTAAGAATAATCGTTGAGTTTTGATGTTAATCTCTGAGCTGTTTTTCGAAATGATTCTCCAAACAAAGCTTCTCCTTCAGCTATCAAACTATTGAATTCTTGTGCTGCACTCAGAACATTCTTATGACGGTTAGAGTAAATATTGACTTGATGTTCAAGTTTTTTTTGATTTTCGTCTTCTGAAGGTGCGCTAGTCTCACGATTCTCAGGTGCAGTAAACATAATACTTCGAGCATCGTGGAGAGTATCACGAATGATATAAACCTGTTTTAAGAATCTATGTGAAAAATCAAAGTAGGTTTTTCCTCTTAACTCTTTCTTCCACCGATTAAATCCTAAAATTGCAATGGTCATTGTAAAAACAGCGACTAGAATATAGGCTAGATCTTTGATGTTTTGAATTGTCCATAAAGATTCATCCAGGGAAAGTACATCATTGGCTATTTGTAGAAATATCATAGCGAGTAGTTACAAAAAGGTTCTTGTAGTGCAAGTTAAAGTTACTAGCAAATTAAAACTTTAAACGTCCGTTTTAGAGAATTCATCATATTAGAGACATTGAGATCGTTGCTTAGAACGAATAATTTGTGATAATGAGAATTTAAGAAATCGAATTCTCAATTTCTTTTTAACATGCCCTTCAGTAATTCAAGCTGCTCTGAATGTTTACTTGAGTTGGATTCTTTGAGTTTCATTAGGTTCTGTAATTTCCATTGAACTGAAGGAAATCTTTCAAAATCATATATTTCCCATTTGGGTTTCAGGTTTGTGAAATCAATGAGGAATTGTTTGTCAAGGATGGTTAATGAATCAGAGATATTTTTTACAAGTTGTTTTCTTGTTGCTTCAAAATCATAATAGCTAAAAGGCTCTGTGGTCATGCCACTGAATTGATTCTCAAACGCAGCTCGTTGATCCAGTAGATTAGGCTGAAGAAGTTCATGTATTGGCCTGTTACTGCTAAGCATGGATAGAAACAACCCTGTTTTTATGTCTTGAGTAAATCCTTCGTTTTCTAATAAGTATTTTACATCAAACAAATCTCGTGGATGTTGTCGATCTAAGGCGGCACATATCTTTCCGCCATATAGTTGTGCCAGCGAGACTATTGCAATGGCACAAAATGCATCAAATTGATCTTGTGCCTTTTCACATAGCATGTGTTCTTGTGGTTCGGTGAGAACTCCTCGATTGGTTTGGTTCACTTCTACCTTAATCTGAGAACCTTGATTGGAAATTTGAAGCTTTGAAATATCTTTTTGATGAATGATTTTTGAATGAGATATTACGGCTAAAATTCTTTCTCTAATTCTTTCTAATGCCTCTTCAATGTTTTTAAATGATGTTTGCCTATCCTCAATAGGCACATAAGTCAAATCGATATCCACTGATAACCTTGGCATTTCACGTACAAACAAGTTAATGGCTGTGCCTCCATGTAGTGCAAAGCATTCCTCTTTCGCTATTTCTGGCAAAACAGACAGTAATAAAGATACTTGTCCTTTATAAGTTTCATTCATCGTTTAAACTCAATTCCTTGTTCACGGTGATTTTATATTTTGATACATAAACCCCACCTTTTACTATACTTCGCTTCCCTGTTCCTAAATCTATGTTATTCATGTCTACATGATTCAACCAACTATGGCCTGCTTTGTCGGCTAACAAAAGGAAAAGCCTTTTTGCTTTCAATGAGTTACATGCTTCCAATAGTTTTTGCACTTCCTTCGGCCTTAGATTGTTGAGCCCTTCCATTATCTCAAAAC
>Ga0208414_1002963_pt1 | contig 10631 bp, 9 predicted proteins | sample AntAceMetag02UKE_FD_184770 | JGI IMG/M metagenome (GOLD analysis project Ga0208414, IMG submission 184770) | Saline lake microbial communities from Ace Lake, Antarctica - Antarctic Ace Lake Metagenome 02UKE (SPAdes) (version 2) | ecosystem: Environmental > Aquatic > Non-marine Saline and Alkaline...
CTTTTTAGCAGCATTTTTTGTCGAGGATAATATGCGTCGCGTAGTCATTACAGGTATGGGAATAGTGTCTTGCTTGGGCAACGACAAACACGCCGTGTTGGATTCACTCCAACAGGGCAAAAGTGGAATTCGCCATAATGCTTCCTATAAAGAAATTGGCATGAAAAGCCAGATTAGCGGGTCGGTGGATTTAGATACTACAGATCTAATAGACCGCAAACTAAAACGCTTTATGGGAGAGGCTGCTGAATATAGCTATGTGGCAATGCTGCAAGCTGTAAAAGACTCGGGGCTAACCGATGAGCAGGTTTCCAATCCTCGAACCGGCCTAGTAGTGGGTTCAGGTGGAGGGTCGCCACAAGATCAGCTTGAGTCGACAGATATTGTGCGTGAAAAAGGCGTGCGCCGTGTTGGCCCTTATCGAATTCCTCGAACAATGAGCAGCAGCGTTTCTGCTTGTCTGGCCACTCCATTTAAAATTAAAGGCGTGAATTATTCTATTTCCTCTGCTTGTGCAACAAGTGCCCATTGCATAGGGCACGCCGCTGAACTCATTCAGCTGAACAAGCAAGATGTAGTCTTTGCTGGAGGCGGAGAATCAGAGCATTGGACTATGTCTCATATGTTTGACGCAATGGGAGCACTTTCCACAAAGTACAATGACACCCCTGAAAAAGCGTCTCGGGCATTTGATGCCGACAGAGATGGTTTTGTAATCGCTGGCGGCGGCGCCGTATTAGTCGTTGAAGCACTAGACCATGCCCTCGCGCGGGGAGCCAATATTCTCGCGGAACTAACTGGTTATGCAGCAACATCCGATGGCTACGATATGGTTGCTCCATCCGGTGAGGGCGGTGCGCGGGCAATGATAATGGCAAAAACTAACCTAGAAGGCCCAATCGATTACATCAACACCCACGGCACTAGCACACCAGCTGGGGATGTTGCAGAGCTGGGCGCTATCAAACAGGTTTTTGGCGATAACATTCCAACTTTAAATTCGACTAAATCTCTGAGCGGCCATTCATTAGGGGCGGCCGGCGCACAGGAAGCCATCTACAGCCTCCTGATGATGGAAAACAACTTCATCGCCGCTTCTGCCAATATCGATACCCTAGATGAAGCGGCGGCTGGTTTTCCGGTTGCACTTACACGCCAAGACAACGTTAGCCTTAATCGCATCATGTCCAATAGCTTCGGCTTTGGCGGCACCAATGCCTGTTTGATTTTCGATAAATATAGGAATTGATCAACAAAGCTAAAATAAAACATTGATTTGGCGGTCCTATCTATAAAGCGTAGTTATAAGGGCGCAGTTACAAGGGTAAAAAAACCGCCACCATCAAGGCAACCAAACTTAAAGTTGTTAACCATGCCAATCAGACCACTTTTAAATTTAACTCACCGCTCAAAAAACCTTTTAGCATTAGGCCTCCTGCTATTGCCGCAAATACTTTTCGCTCAGTTAGATGGACCGAGCCTAAGCAGCTTCACAGACCAAAATCGCGGTCAATGGCGGCCTTTGCCATTGGAGCAGGCTTTTCCTTTCTATGTCAGCGAGAGTGAACCAGGCGCCTACTCAATTGTTTGGGAAACAGCTCAGGAGCATTACCTTTACAAACACCAATTCAAATTCTCCCTACAACAGTCCCCAGACACAAGCGCCCAGCCTGTGGCTTTTGAGATGCCCCAAGGCGTTAAAAAGAATGACCAATTCTTTGGTGAGGTCGAAGTGTATTATTTAAAACTCGCCGTGGATTTAAGCCTCCCCGAGAAACCCCGCGATGGCGCAATTCTACTTATCGAGTTTCAGGGCTGCGCAGAATGGGGATTTTGCTACCCTGCGCAAGAGATACAATTCGAGCTATAGCAGGAATTATTGCTAATTCGTCACAAAGTTAGTGAAATCTACATCAAATTCTGAGAATATGACGCTAAGTTTGGTCAATGACCAAAAAACTAATTTGCAAACCATGCCAGAAGAAGTTTTACCAAGTTCTGGCAAGATAGGCGAAGATGGCGACAATACTTGTACTAAACGGCCCAAATTTGAACTTATTGGGACAAAGAGAGCCTCATATCTATGGCTCAGACAGTCTTGATGATATTAACCGGCGATTGAGTGCCCAGTGCAGCGATCTTGGCTTGGGCTTTGAACATGTTCAAAGCAACTCTGAAGCTGATCTGATCAATCGATTGCAACTAGCACGCACCGACGGAACGTCTTTCATGTTGGTTAATTTTGGCGGCTTTACTCACACCAGTATCGCCATCCGAGATGCAATACTCGCATCCGAAACCCCTTTCATTGAAGTGCATCTTTCAAACCTCTTTAAGCGCGAGTCTTTTCGACATCACTCTTATTTCTCTGACATAGCCGAAGGCTGTGTCATAGGCCTTGGCGCGCAAGGATATGAATTAGCCCTCCAGGCTGCCGCAAAAAAACTAACAAACTGAATTAGTATTTAGGAACCTACTATGGATATCAGAAAAGTAAAAAAGCTCATCGAACTTCTTGAAGAATCAGATATAGCCGAAATAGAAATAAAGGAAGGAGAAGAGTCTGTGCGAATTAGCCGCAACTCCACCTCCGCTCCACCTCCAATGATCTACCAAACCCCTTTCGCTCCAGCTCCAGCCCCAGCTCCAGCTCCAGCAACACCGACGAAAGAAGCTGAAGCGGCTGCGCCGGTCAGCAATGTCAATGATGTCCACTCTCCGATGGTTGGCACTTTTTATCGCTCGCCCTCTCCCTCTTCTCCGCCTTTTGTCGAGGTTGGAACCCATGTGAAGGTAGGCGATGTTGTCTGCGTAGTTGAGGCTATGAAAATGATGAATCAGATCGAGGCCGATCACGCTGGCGTGGTAGAAGCCATACTCATTCAAGACGGGGAGCCGGTCGAATACGACCAACCCCTTATCAGAATCGTCTAATTTTATTCGGGAATCGAGCGGATGTTAGAGAAAGTATTGATCGCAAATCGCGGCGAGATTGCGCTGCGTGTACTGCGGGCTTGTAGAGAGTTAGGAATTAAAACCGTTGCCGTTCACTCCACCGCCGACAAGGAGTTAATGCATGTTCGGCTAGCTGATGAGTCGGTGTGCATAGGCCCAGCCAGCCCCACTGACAGCTACCTTAATACCCCGCGGATTATTTCGGCAATGGAGGTAACGGACTCAATTGCCGTTCACCCAGGCTACGGGTTTCTATCCGAAAACGCGGATTTCGCAGAACAGGTCGAGAACAGTGGTTTCATCTTCATCGGACCAACCGCGGAGACTATTCGTTTAATGGGCGATAAAGTATCTGCCATTAATGTGATGCGTGAGGCCGGCGTACCAACCGTACCCGGCTCAAATGGCCCAATCGATGAAAACAAGGACCGTACTTTAGGCCTTGCACGAGAAATTGGCTATCCCGTTATCATCAAAGCGGCAGCCGGCGGAGGCGGACGCGGTATGCGAGTCGTGCACAGCGAGGCGTCTCTACTGAAAGCCATTTTCGTTACCCAAACTGAAGCAAAAAGCTTTTTTGGCAGCGGTGTCGTTTACCTAGAAAAATTTCTTGAAGATCCGCGCCATGTTGAAATCCAACTGATTGGCGATGGCCAAGGCAATACTATTCATCTCGGTGATAGAGACTGCTCACTGCAGCGCCGCCACCAAAAAGTAATCGAAGAAGCGCCCGCGCCTGGAATCCCTGACAATATCCGCGAAAAAGTTCTCGCAACTTGCATAAAAGCCTGCAATGACATGAACTACCGCGGCGCGGGAACCTTAGAATTTCTGTATCAGGATGAGAAATTCTACTTTATTGAAATGAACACCCGTGTACAAGTCGAGCACCCTGTAACTGAATTAGTCACAGGAATCGATATCGTTCAGGAACAGCTGCGAATTGCTAGTGGTATGCCGCTTTCGGTTAAGCAGGAAGACATTAAGATTACCGGCCACGCATTTGAATGTCGCATCAATGCTGAAGACCCGGTTAACTTCCTCCCCAGCCCCGGCAAGGTAAGCCATTTCCATGCCCCTGGAGGACCCGGTGTTCGCGTTGACTCTCATTTGTACAGCGGTTATACAGTCCCGCCTTACTATGACTCACTTGTTGCCAAGCTCATCACTTATGGCGCAAGCCGAGAACAGGCGCTAATGCGCATGCAAATTGCATTGGATGAGATGCTCATTGATGGCATTAAAAGTAATATCCCACTGCATAGAGATTTAGTCAGAGACGCTGGATTCCAAAAAGGTGGTGTGAACATCCATTACTTAGAGCAAAAGCTAAAGCTCTAGAGCCAAACTCAGCGTGTGCGGTTAACATTGTTGTTGCTAGGAATGGTGCTGAAATACGTGCAGAAATAGGTGCAGAAATAGGTGCTAAGGATGTTGCCGCGGTCGTTACTAACGACCGATACTGAGATTTTTAGCGCAGCTGTTGCCCGGTATTTATGACCTTTAACTATTAGCCGGCACTGCCGGCTTGTCACTGCAGGTCTTGAATATCTGCTCAACGGCTGGTGCGTATTATTAGTTTTAGCTCTCGGTTCTAGGTTTGGGTTCTGTCTTTTAGTTTTTAGTTTCAGCTTTTAGTTTCAGCTTTTAGTTTCAGCTTTTAGTTTCAATAACAGCAAATTAGCTCAAGCAGTTGAGTGAGGCGTAGAGTTCAGTAAAATAATGCCATGGCAGCAAATCAAAGTTAATACCACCCCTGAGCACAGCAGTGCGGTCGAAGAGTCGCTGTTGGAGTTCGGAGCCGTATCCATCTCTTTCCTCGATGCCCAAGACCAGGCTGTTTTTCAACTAGAACCCGGCGGCACTATTCTTTGGGAAGAGACCGTTGTCGTTGCGCTTTTTGAAAAGGCAACCGATCTGTCGCCCTGCATCCAATTCCTTGCAAATAATGAAAATATAAAAAATCAACACTCTTTGGTTATAGAAAACATTGAAGACCAAGATTGGGAACGGGCGTGGATGAATGATTTTCATGCCATGCAGTTTGGTGCCAGACTTTGGATCTGTCCAAGCTGGCAAACTCCCCCGGAGCCAGACGCCGTAAATATCATGCTCGATCCAGGCATGGCCTTCGGCAGTGGTACTCACGCCACAACATCACTGTGCCTGCAATGGCTTGAGCAAGCCGACCTCGAGAACACTGTCGTGATCGACTATGGCTGTGGTTCTGGAGTGCTTGCCATTGCGTCTATACTGCTTGGCGCAAAACAAGCCCTCGGCGTTGATAACGACCCCCAGGCTGTTCTCGCCACAGTGGACAATAGTGCTCGCAACAATCTAGACCAGTCAGTAATAAGCGCTTGTTTACCAGATCAATTACCTTCAATTCAAGCGGATGTGCTTATGGCAAACATTCTCTGCGCCCCTCTTCTAGAACTTGCTAGCCTTCTCGCCAGCCTTGTAAAAAGCAATGGCAGTATCGTACTTTCAGGAATTCTTGAAGAACAGACAGATCTAATTATTGACCGTTATTCACAATGGTTCGATTTGGCCGTACCTGCAATAGAAGATGGCTGGGTGCGCATTGATGGGTTACGCAATACAATACCAATAGCCGGTTAGCTATCCGCCTCACAATCCCCTAAACTCTCGATCAAACTTTCTAACTAACTCGATTTTTCTGAACTTAGATTCTACTGTAAAGTAAACTGCGCAATGGCTTTTCACGTCACACAGTGCCCCAAGTGCGAATCCACATTTAACACCAACGCTCAAGTGCTAGAAGCAGCATCGGGACAGGTGCGCTGTGGTTCATGTTTATCTGTGTTTGATGCCTTAGATAATCTTGTAGAAACCGATGGTGCGTCTGAGCAAGAGTCCGTTTTTGTGGGGAGTCATCCAGAGGGCTATTTTAACCCCTCGGCATTTTTAACCCGCAGCTCACTGCAAGAAGATTCAGCTAAAACGCCCTCTCCAATTAAGCCGACATTTCCCGATCGAGCTGCGTTATTTGCTGGCTTTGCCAAACCCAAGCCGGTTCTAGAGATTCCGCCTGAGCCCGAGGTGAATCTGTTTGAACAAACCCCAAACTTTGAGGCCAACCAACATTTAGCCATTGAGATAGACGAGATAAAAGAATTTGAGGCAAAGGCTGACACAGAGCTGGAAGTTCTGCTTCGGGAAATAGAAGAATTAGGCGCAGAAAAACTCTCGAACACCGATGCTGAAATTTCAGTGCCAAACGCCGGCCAAAAAGACAGTGATCACTCCGAGCCAAGGGCCAGTTCTTGGACCAGCAATAGCGGCTCAAACCCTGAGGATCTGACTCTTAGCGTATCGTTTTCGATGCAACAGTCCGGCAAAATCCAGCCAGCTGTAAAAATGACAGCCGGCGAGCGCGAAGCTCCCGCAGACCCAGAACCGCAAAACAACACAGAGATTGAACAATCAAATGTGCCGTCATCATTAGCAATGACAAGTGAGCCCACGAATACAGATACTCATGCAACGGGTTCGGCCGCCGAACTGGCCTTAGAACCACATCTAGATGAGCCGGTCCTCAAGCAGCCTAGCCCCAAATCACTAGGGCCCGAAGAAACTCAGCGCAATATTAGTGACGCCCATGATACGGCAAAAAATGAGTGTTGGGACTCAGCCCAGAAGCGGCAACGCGCTCTCGACGAAGCTATTAGGAACGATACTACTGTAGAGGTCAGCACGGAAATCACCGAAGTTGTTGCCAACGTTATCACCGAGGTGTCCGCTGATAATTTACCCGCACAGAAACATAGCGACCAATCTGACAAGCAATTCTTTGACCCGGCCCTAAAATCAGGCCCAACCTCAGATTCAAGCCCTGACGCTGAATCAACGCCAACATCAAAGCATAAAAAGCCTCCGTTTCACGCCGCGGTTGAATCGGGTTTAGATTCTGGTTCTTTAAGATCAGAATCCTTGATCAGTGAGGTCACCACTGACGTAGCGCCCAGCGAAGCCGAAGCCGAAGCCGAAGCCGAAGCCGAAGCCGAAGCCGAAGCCGAAAGTATAAGCACTGAAGATATTCGCGCAAGAGCTTTGAATACCCATTTTGAAGACGATGACGCACTTGAAGTAATCCCTGACCTGAATCTCGAGGAGCTTGGCAAGATGGCGGCTCCGGTGACGCTTGGTTCTGCGCGGCGACTGCATTGGCGCTCTACATTAGCCTTGGCATTTGGCTGCACAGCTTTGTCCGGCACGCTGCTAGCGCAGTATTTTTGGTGGTATCTCCCCCTGTACAGCCAATTAGACCGATTTCGTCCTGCCTACGTCTTTGTCTGCAAGTACGTAAGCTGCCAACTGCCACCCTATTCAAATCTCGGTGCCATAAGAAGTGATGACCTTACTGTTCGCAGTCACCCTGAACAGCCAGATGCATTATCGATAAATGTCTCGTTTAGAAACACAGCGAGCTTTCCTCAAGTGTTCCCGGTTATGATTTTAAGTTTCAATAGTTCGGCAAACGAGGTCATCGCTTTGCGAGAGTTCTCGCCGCAGGAATATCTGAGCCCAGGACTACAAAGAGTTACTTACATGCCTCCCAACTCGCCTGTACAAGTGCAGCTAGAAATAATGGACCCTGGCCCATTTGCTGTAAACTATACCCTCGCGTTTAGAACCCCCTGAATCAGCCGGCCCAGCACTGCGATACAAAGCGAGTGTGTCAGCGCCCAAAGAGGCCGCCAAACTTAACCGCAGCTACATACTCTTTAGCATTGGCAAAGTATTGCGCAATTTCACGTAGGAGAACTTCCCAATTTCCTTTGCCAAGCAAAAAAGTGGTGAATTATTAACCAAATGCCTTTCACTCAGTTAAGCTCCCAGCTATTATGGCCTGCCATAATAAGAATAGAGCTTTGCTGCTTCGATGCTCAATATTGGCCCCTACAAACTTCGCAATTCGCTTTTTTTAGCCCCCATGGTTGGCGTTTCTGACGCTCCCTTTAGAGAGATCTGCAGTCAGCAAGGTGCCGGCCTTACCGTTGGTGAAATGCTGCCAGCGAATAGCGAGCTATGGAAGCGCGAACGCAACCGCCTTAAGCAAGTAAAACCCATAATTGAAAGCCCCCATGTAATTCAAATCGCTGGATCAGAACCTGAAATGATGGCCGAGGCGGCTAGACTTAACGTCGAACTCGGTGCTGATGCCATCGATATCAATATGGGTTGTCCCGCGAAGAAAGTCCTAAAAAAGGCAGCCGGGTCTGCGCTTTTAAAAGATGAAAAATTGGTAGCAGAAATTTTACAAGCCGTAGTTGCCAGCGTCTCGGTGCCTGTAACACTAAAAATTCGAACCGGCTGGTCACCCTGCGAACGCAATGGAGTCACCATAGCAAAGATCGCTGAACAGGCTGGCATTCAACTTCTTACCGTTCACGGTCGCACCCGAGCCTGCAGATTCATGGGCAGCGCTGAATACGACACAATTGCTGATATAAAGCGGGCCGTCTCTATCCCCATAATCGCCAACGGTGATATCGACTCTCCCGAAAAAGCAAAGGCAGTCCTTGCGCAGACCGGAGCGGACGGCATTATGATCGGCCGCGCCGCTTGGGGCAAACCGTGGCTATTCAATCAAATAGAACACTATTTGAAAACCGGCACCACGCTGGCCTCGCCACCATTGGCCGTTCAAGGCGCAGTAATCGAACTTCACCTTACCAAACTCTATGCCTTTTACGGCGACCACAAAGGCGCATTATTCGCCCGCAAGCACGTCGCTGAATACGTGGCAGATTTACCTGGATCAAAACTATTTAGAGCACAGTTTAACCAATTCGCAGACCCACAAAATCAATTAGAAACCCTGCAAGAATACTTCGCGATTCTAGAAGGAACTAACGGAGCCCTTGCGGCATGACTAAACTAGAAGAATCGTCAGAAATTAGCTTTCAAACCAATTCTCAAATCGAATCTTTTGCCACCCAAGAGAACACTCTTCGTACCGAAGTAGACAAGGCGCTGCGCCGGTATTTCGTACATTTGGAAGACGAGCCAGTTACCGATCTTCACCACATGGTTATGTCAGAAGTAGAAGCGCCATTGCTGCAAGCAGTCATGCGCTATAGCGGCAATAACCAAAGTAAGGCCTCTACCATGCTCGGTTTGAATCGTGGTACGCTGCGAACCAAATTAAAGCAATATGGGCTTCTCTAACGCTTACTAGCAAAGCAATAGACCCAATATTAAGAACGCAAAACCAGCACCTAATTCAACAACCAACTCGAGATTTTTAATCCTATGAGCTCAGAAAATTCTGGCGCCATTCGTCGCGCATTGATCAGTGTTTCCGACAAAACCGGTCTTATACCATTCGCGCAATCTCTCGCCGCAATGGACATAGAAATCTTATCCACTGGCGGGACCTACAAAAAACTAAAAGCTGAAAACATACCAGCGATCGAGATCTCTGATTACACCGGCTTTCCGGAAATGATGGACGGACGAGTTAAAACCCTCCACCCCAAGGTCCACGGTGGGATTCTAGCAAGGCGCGATCAAGATCAAGAGGTTATGGAGAAACACAATATTCCTCCTATTGATTTAGTGGTCGTGAACCTTTATCCATTCGAGGCAACTGTTGCCAATCCGGACTGCGACCTCCCAACCGCAATAGAAAATATAGATATTGGCGGGCCAACAATGCTGCGGGCAGCAGCTAAAAATAACCGTTTTGTATCCGTAGTGGTTAACCCTAGTGAATATGATGAAATCATTGAGCTTCTGAAAGAAAATGGCGGTTCCTTAAGCCAAGAAAAACGCTTCGATTTAGCTGTCAAAACTTATGAACACACAGCCGCTTATGACGGTGCCATCGCCAACTATTTAGGCACTAAGCTAGGCGGGAAGCTGGGCAAAGAGCCAGGCACCGACACCACAGATTCCAATGAAGAAAAGGCTGCACAAGACACTTTTCCACGCACCTTCAACACGCAATTTATCAAAAAACAAACCATGCGATATGGCGAAAACCCTCACCAGAGCGCGGCATTCTACATTGAAAGTAATCCTGGCGAAGCTAGCATTAGCACCGCGCAACAGTTGCAAGGCAAAGCCCTCTCTTACAACAATATAGCCGATACGGACGCCGCTCTAGAATGTGTGAAATGTTTCGATGAGCCGGCTTGCGTCATCGTTAAGCATGCCAACCCTTGCGGTGTCGCAGTAACGGATTCAATTTTAAGCGCCTATGAAAAAGCCTTTAAAACTGACCCTACTTCTTCTTTTGGCGGCATCATCGCGTTTAATCGCGAACTGGATGCAGTGACAGCAAAGCGAATTGTCGAGCAGCAGTTCACCGAGGTGATAATTGCTCCTAGCATCTCTGCCGAAGCGCTGGCTATTACTGGGAGTAAGAAAAACGTCCGTGTTCTTAGCTGTGGCCAATGGCCCAGGCAGCGGTTAACAGGACTGGACTACAAACGGGTAAATGGCGGCCTGCTGGTGCAAGACCGAGACATTCACCAACTTAAAGCAAGTGATCTTAAAGTTGTCAGTGCCCGCGCCCCTTCTGAAAACGAAATAGAAGATTTGATGTTTGCATGGACGGTAGCGCAATACGTCAAATCAAACGCCATTGTTTACTGTAAAGATAAACAAACGATAGGCATAGGCGCCGGTCAAATGAGCCGTGTTTA
>Ga0208414_1002968_pt1 | contig 10624 bp, 11 predicted proteins | sample AntAceMetag02UKE_FD_184770 | JGI IMG/M metagenome (GOLD analysis project Ga0208414, IMG submission 184770) | Saline lake microbial communities from Ace Lake, Antarctica - Antarctic Ace Lake Metagenome 02UKE (SPAdes) (version 2) | ecosystem: Environmental > Aquatic > Non-marine Saline and...
GGGCTCGGCTTGATCCGGAGTTATTGGAAACCGTTTCCAACCGCATCATGAATGAAATAGTCGATGTATCGAGAGTAGCTTATGACATCTCTAGCAAGCCCCCAGCAACTATTGAGTGGGAATGACAGACGTATGTTTCAGTAACGGGGCTTAAACCAAAGGGGCTTATTGGATGAATTAGATTTTGGTTGCATGCAATACCAGCATCTAATGCGGCTCAAAAGGCAGAAGGTGTATTGCATTGTGAATTTAAAACTCACAACGGATACCAGCAAACCTTAACTGTTTGGGAAGCAAAAAAGCATATGATGGCTTACATAGTATCTCCAGCACATTTTAGAGTAATGAAGGGTATTTCACAGATTGGCAGTGGAAAAGTATTTGGGTACGAGACCGACTCTATTCCAAGTTGGGATGATGCTCTCGTCGAGTTTGATAACAACGCGAGAGTGATTTGAGCTTACTGGTCTTGCGAGTGTTTTGTCAGTGTGGATAACTCGATGCTTAAGTTATTAGAAACTGTAACATTTGTAACACTCATTTCTGACATCGACTTAGGTCGACTGACAAAGCCAAAATAAAACGTAATAAAAACAATGCAGTAAAGCAAGGCGCACTATTGAGCGTGAGTAGTTATTTCAACTTAAGTCATTGATTTTAAGAGTTTCCAATGGAATTGACTATCGAGCAAGCGTTGCAGCAGAGTTTAGCTGCACACAAAGCAGGTAATCTTGAAGAGGCTGAACGACTTTACCGCACTATATTACAAGTCCAGCCAGCGCATCCTGATGCCAATCATAACTTAGGCTTAATAGCAGTCTCTATTAACGAGGCTGTGGCCGCTTTGCCATTGTTTAAAAATGCTCTGGAAGCTAATCCAAAAATAGAACAATTTTGGTTAAGCTACATCGATGCACTTATTAAACAAAACCAACTTGAAACCGCTAAGAAAGTCCTCGCGCAGGCTAAGATAAGCGGAGTTAATTCAGAGAGACTAGATGCGCTGAGCCAGCAGCTAAGCACCGGCAAATCTCCGTCGCAATCACGACTAAGCAGTCTTCTCGAACTATACCAAAATGGACAATATGACGAGGCTGAGAGGTTATCTGTATTAATGACTCAACAATACCCCGAACATCAATTTGCTTGGAAAGTGCTTGGCGCAGTATTTAGGCAAACAGGCAGGAAATCTGATGCCGTAAATGCCATTCAAAAAGTCGTGGAATTATCCCCTCAAGATGCCCAAACGCACAGCAGCTTGGGTAATATGCTGCGAGAATTGGGTAGATTTGAAGAGGCGCGGCTGAGCTGCAAACAAGCGATAGCGGTGAATCCAGACTTTGCCGAAGCCCACAACAACTTAGGCGTCACGCTGCAAGGGCTAGGAAGACTAGAAGAGGCGCAAGCTAGCTACCGGCAGGCTATAGCGCTGAAATCTGACTTCGCTGAAGCCCATAGCAATTTGGGCGGCACGCTGCGAGAACTGGGCAGATTAGAAGAGGCTGAGCTAAGCTGTAGGCAAACTATAGCATTGGAACCTGACTCTGCCCTAGCCCATAGCGACTTGGGTATCATGCTGCGAGAGCTGGGTAGATTTGAAGAGGCGCAAGCTAGCTACCGGCAAGCGATAGCATTGAAACCTGACTTTGCCGAAGCCCATAACAGCTTGGGCGGTACGCTTAGAGAACTGGGCAGATTAGAAGAGGCGCAGCGCAGCTACCGTCAAGCGATAGCATTGGAATCTGGCTTTGCCCTAGCCCATAGCAACTTAGGCGTTACGCTGAAAGATCTAGGCAAATTAGAAGAGGCGGGGGCAAGCTGCAGGCAGGCGATAGCGCTGCAACCAGATTTTGCTGGAGCACGCTACAATCTGGGAATGCTGTTGTTTGAGAGTAGGCAATACCAAGCAGCCGCTGAGCAGTTTGCGCTAATTGATATTCATCAAAGTAAATTCTATGCGATTCAATGCTCGTACCATCAGGACGAAGAACCGATTTTCTTTGAAAAATTAGATTCTTTGATAAGTAAAGGTGAGATCAACGCTGTCATTGGTTCGTTAGGTTGTAGCTCAGAGATCAAATATGGAATTAAAAAATCAAACCCATTTTGTAACGATCCGTTAAAGTATGTTGTAAAGACAGACTTAAATGATCAGTGCGATTTCGAAAACATTTTCGTTAAGACCGCTAAAGGCGTCTTTGGGGACAATTCGGTGTCCCCAAAGGCTCAAGTACATTTAACTAACGGGACCCAAACTGCAGGCAATTTTTTCGCTCTGGAAAAAGTATCTAGAACCAAGATTGAAAGTATTATTCATGCAGAAATTGAAAAGTACCGGATTCATTTTAAAGATAGCGAAGAAGGTTTTATAAAGAATTGGCCTACTTCGTATAAAATTAGTGGTTGGCTTGTCTGCATGCAAAGCGGTGGTAAATTAGCTGCTCATATGCACGATACCGGTTGGATAACTGGCAGTGCGTACATAAACGTGCCCCCAAAATCAAAGCCTAATAGTGGCAATCTGGTTTTGTGCGCGAGTGATCAAGAGAATTTGCGGGGAGTCGAGAATAGCCAAGAAAGTGTTATCGATGTAGTAACTGGCAGTTTGTGTCTTTTTCCCTCTTCGCTTCATCACTACACAGTTCCATTTGAAGAAGAAGAAAACCGAATAGTGCTAGCATTTGATGTCATCCCGACAAAATAACTTTTTAGGGAGCTTATGCTCATATTTTACTTTTACTTCTAAAACTTGTTTTGAGACCAATGCTGACACAGTGCGTTAGCCGGTTGCTACAGGGCTTCAAGTTAGCTTATGCAAAGGGTTTTAGGCTGAAGCGATGAGTGAATGATAAGATATGCAACAGCTGTCAAATACCAAGTTGCGGGTTTACAAAGTAAGCAATATATTTGTAAGCGTTATTCTATAAGTCCCTAGTATTACGTGGCCACTGAATGGCAATAGAATCCTAATTACCTCTTGATTCAGTGTACAAATTATTTTACATTATGTAAAAATATCCATACATAAGGATCGCTATGGATTTTTCTTTCAAAGAGAAAAGCGTGATTGTCTCACTAGTGGTCACTCTGCTGATATTCGGGTGGTATTTTTATCGCGTATTTTTCAATTTAGCTCTGACTGCAAACGAGGCGCTCAGTGTAAGCGATCTTATTGGTATAATTACCCTCATTGTAATCCTTGAGATTGTCATCCATGCTTTTGTTGCTATAAGAGAAAAGAGCCCAGTAGAAAATGAAAGAGATAAGCTCATCGAGCTGGTTTCTTGTCGAAATGGTTACTGGACATTGTGTGTTGGGATTTGGTTTCTATTTATTCATCTTATAATTGAAGGCTCAGCAACTTGGTTCAATCTTTATCACAACCTAATTTTTATGTCACCATCATACTTAGCCCACTTACTACTCTTGTTCTTTGTTTTGGCGGAAGTGGTTTTTTTTGTTACCCAGATTTATTATTACCGTAAGGGCACCCAAGTTGTCTAAGCGATTAAGTAACAACATTAGAAGACTGCGGTTTGAGGCGGGTGAAATGTCTCAGCAAACTTTGGCGACTAAAGTTAATGTGACCCGTCAAACTATTATCGCGATTGAAAAAGACAAATACTCTCCATCTTTAGAAGTAGCTTTTAAAATATCGAATATTTTCGGCGAGCCATTGGAAAACGTTTTTAACTACGAATAACCGAAAGGCAATGTGCTTTGTTTTAATTGTCTATAAGGTACTATCCCATAACGGTTTGAGAGCTAGATGCGGCTAAGCATGAACTAGCTGAGCGAGAGTTAATTAAGTGGAAATTTTTGAAATTCTAACCAAGCGTCTGGCTCTTAAAAAGTCCAGTCCTGCTGATGGCAAAGCTTTATGTTTGGAGCCTAATAATTGGCAGGTTGCTAAGTGGCTTGCACGCGGTCCTAATCCCTATACCTTATCTGAAACTGAGCCTTGGGTTGACGTCATTAATCACATGGGCAGTAAAATTATAGCAAGCCGTTTACAAAGTAACGAAGTGTCGTTAAAAATACTGCAAGCTTTTAGTTTTGAGATTCAAGGTTATGGTGAATATTCTTGTCATCCACAAGGGGAGATGTAGCCCTGTTTGTAATTGTCGCTAACGCTACGATAAAACCCACTTTTCAAATATTTTTTCATTTCTTCATCTTTAGAAAATGAATAAAGTGAAGCGAGTCAACATAAAGGTTACTAAGCTTTCTTATCGGGCAGAAATCGACGGAATAAGAGCTATAGCCGTTATTGCCGTTGTTTTATATCACGCTCAGTTAATTTTCTTTGGGAGGGATTGGTTTGAAGGTGGGTATATTGGGGTCGATATATTTTTCGTCATCAGTGGATACTTGATTACTCGAATCATACTTGCAGAACTATACGAAACAGGCGCGTTTAGATTCCTAAGTTTTTACGAGCGGCGAGCACGCAGAATTCTGCCAATGCTATTTCTCGTGATATTTGTTTCGTTGCCTTTTGCATGGCTAAACCTTCTCCCAAGAGATTTTGTAGAATATGCCGGTAGTGTATTAGCCTCTGTATTTTTCAGTTCCAATTTCTTTTTCTATTTTAATACCACTGCATACGGTGCTGATAATGCCTTGTTGATGCCGCTCCTACACACTTGGAGCTTAGGTGTCGAGGAGCAGTTTTACATCGTATTCCCTATCTTAGCTTTGCTCTCGTACAAGCTATTTAGAACATATTTCTTGATGATTTTAATCGGACTCTCACTTCTTAGTCTTTTGTTTGCTGAGATAATGGTGTCATGAAATCCAGAATTGAATTTTTATTTACCGTTTAGTCGGTTCTGGGAAATAGCTGTTGGCTCCATCCTTGCGATAAAAGAGTTGTTCTATAAGAACAAAAATTCTGTCTTTTTAAATAGTTTGCTGCCAAAACTAGGTTTGTGCTTGGTTGGCTACGCTATCTTCTTTTTCGATGGCAATACACCCCACCCAAGTTTGCACACTCTAATTCCGATAGTCGGTGTGGGATTAATAATCAGCTTTTCATCGAGTGATGAGCTAGTCGGTAAAGTGCTAGGTGCTAAACCATTCGTCGGGGTTGGATTAGTCAGCTATTCGCTGTATCTATGGCATTTCCCCATTTTTCTTTCTCGCGCCTAGGCTCTCTGTTCACCACCAACTATGACAAAATAGGATGGATTCTTTTAGCGCTGGTAGTGTCGGTCGCTTCCTATTACTGGGTTGAACTACCCTTTAGACATCGCAGTAAGATTAGCAGTCGACATCTCTTATCTTTTTTTGCAATATCGGCGACTGTTGTTGTAGTGATGGCTTTTTTTATCATTGGATCAAAAGGGTTTCCGGTAAGGTTACCACCAATTCTATTGAAATCGGCAGAAGAGCTCATGGTTCCAACCTGGGATAGACTTACGCAAGCCGGGAGGGGTTGTCACAATAGGGTAGAAGATTTCTGTTATTTTGAAAAAGACAGTGCTGCAACTAATGTTTATGTTTTCGGCGATAGTCATTTGTCTGCAATAGCGACCGAGCTATCAGAGGCGCTTAGTAAAAATTTCAACTACTTGGAAGCCAATCTGGGTTCGTGTCCCTTTGTGCTGGGTGTAGATGGATTAATTGTGAATGGGGAGAATTTGCCTACTCAATGTAATGATGAATTTGAGCATAGGCGATTGGCACAAGTATCAAACGATCCTTCGGTTATTATTGTAGGTGGGCGCTTTCCCCTCTATTTGGAGGGCGCTTATTTTGATAATCTTGAAGGCGGGGCAGAGGGTGGGGGAGAGCTTGTAACTGGAAGACTTTCAACGTTAGGTGATGTTCCTTTGGAGGATCTAGTCAGGGAAACGTACCAATCTTTGTTAGATCTCGGTCATCATCTAGTTATTCTTTACCCTATACCTAGTGTTGGTTGGAACTTGCCTCAAGAATTTTTGAGGCGCTTTAAAAATGCCGATGCGTCAACTTCTATTGATGAATTGAAGATAAACCCGATAACCACGAGTTATGAAGTCTATAAGCTCCGGTCGCAGAGTACCTTTGAGTTGTTTGATTCTATAACGCATCAAAATATTCACAGAGTTTACCCTGATCAGCTTTTCTGTGATCTGATAATACAAGCGCGATGTGTTACTCACGACACTGAGTGGCTTTTTTACTACGATGATGATCATCCAAGTATTAAGGGTGCTGAAATGATCACTTCTCTTTTAGAAGAAGCCGTCTTAATTGCCGAGGCTGAATTGAAATCTCAGTAACGCATTGGTGTTATTTGGGGTTCTGATCGTTCCCTTTCGATTTTTTGATTGTCAATGACTTGGCCCATAAGTTTGCGGCGACAAGTTCGTGATATTTTCATGATAGCTGTATGATAGTTTCGCGAGATTAAGCTTAAGTAATTCGGCTAACAATTTAATCAGAGTTACAACAGTATGAGGCAAAGATAAAGTTGAAATCAACACTGCCCATAGTGAGAGGTTTAGCTTTTTTAGCGGCCAGTTTTTCACTTGGTTGTTGCCAGACCAATCCTTACGCTGTTGTTAACTCAGCTAATCAAAACAGCCGTGTCGACTACTTAGTTATTCATGGCACCTCGGAGAATTTTGCGGAGTCTCTGCGTTTGCTCACGACGAATACACCAAACCCGGTAAGCGTTCATTATTTAGTTCCAGAAATTAATGACCACTCTTACCCTGTAGATAAGTTGCGGGTTTACTCTTTAGTTCCGGAGTACCGCCGTGCCTGGCATGCAGGCATGAGCTATTGGGCAGAAGAGTCGTCTCTGAACAACCGCTCGATAGGAATAGAGGTTGTTAACGAGTTTAAGTGCGGTGGCAGCACCGCTAAGCCGCTTTTCGAGTCCTCTGCTAGGGCTCTCTCTTGTATGTTTGTGCCTTATTCCGATGAGCAGGTTTACCTGCTTATCACGTTAATCAAAGATATCCTCGCGCGTTATCCTGAGCTGGACCCTATCGACATCGTCGGCCATTCGGACATTGCCATAATGAGAAAGTCAGATCCTGGTCCTTTGTTCCCCTGGCAGCGACTCTACAATGAAGGCATCGGTCCTTGGCCAGATGATGAGATAGTTGCAAAGTACATGCGTTTATTTAGCAGTTCCAAGCCTGCTATAAAATCAGTGCAGCTAGCACTGTCAACCTTAGGCTATGAGATAGAGTTGACCGGCATAGTGGATACTCAAACTCAATTCACAGTGCGAGCATTTCAATTGCACTTTCGGCCAATCGACTATTCTGGTGTTCTTGATATAGACACGCTTGCTCGGCTATGGGCGCTTCTGGAGAAATATCGTTACGATGAACTTGCCGAGATGCCGCTGTGAAATTATTCGCGGTCAAAGCAGTACCTACTGTGAATTGGAGTTCTAGCCATCCCCTGAATTTTAAACCCGCACCTATAACGTTGTTTCTGCTTTGTTTAGGCCTGACTCTATTCGGCTTAGGCGAGGCATTGATGATAGCGGCGGGTTATGGCGTCAGTCCGTGGATCGTTTTATCGCAGGGCATTGCAGAAATCACAGGTATTGGCGTCGGTTTAACGACTTTCTTTGTTAGCGCTATGGTTCTGCTGCTATGGATTCCGCTTAAGCAAATCCCTGGGCTCGGCACGCTACTCAATGCGCTGATTATCGCGGTTGTTATTGATTACAGCTTGCCTTGGCTGGTATATCCTCAATCTCTTGTTTTCAAAGGGCTGGAGTGCTTGGCAGGAATCGTCATGGTTGGGTTTGGCAGTGCGATTTATTTAATGGCGCATCTAGGGCCCGGCCCCAGAGATGGACTCATGACGGGGCTGCAAAGAGTGACTCAATACCCCATCGCTAGAGTCAGAACAAGCATCGAAATTGTGGTCGTAGTATTAGGTTTTTTCCTGGGAGGCACAGTGGGTTTAGGCACTTTTTTGTTTGCCTTCACAATTGGACCGTCCGTTTCGGCTGGACTGTTCGTGGTATCAAAGCTCTCCAACAGTGGCAACGATTATGAGGGATGATCAATATGTCATCTACAGGTGAATCTGTCTCGGACTTGGAAACTCATGAACGCTGGATGGCTTTAGCTTTAGCTGAAGCAGAGCGGGCAAGACAATTAGATGAGGTGCCAGTGGGGGCGGTTGTCGTTTATAGAGACAAGCTCGTAGGGGTCGGCTGCAACCGTCCTATCACGTCTAATGATCCAACTTCCCATGCTGAAATACAGGCCATAAGACAAGCCTGTGATTCTGAGCAAAACTATCGCCTGCTTGGAACTACGATCTATGTCACTATAGAGCCTTGTGTGATGTGTGTCGGCGCCATGGTGCACGCAAGAATAGACACGGTGGTGTTTGGCGCTCGAGAGCCAAAAGCCGGCGCGTTGGTAAGTCAGATGACGTTAGGGCAAGCTCCCCATTTTAACCACGAGCTTCAGGTAATCGAGGGCGTGCTCGCTGAGGATTGCAGGTTGATCATGCAGACATTTTTTAAATCAAAGCGTTCGAAAGCTTGATCTATTGGAGCAGCGCTTGTATAAAATCCTATTCATTCTGATCTTTAGGGGTAGATAGCCACAAACTATGAGATTTTTAACCCTACTTCTAACCCTTCTTCCAAAGCTTCTTGTGCTTGCGTTGCTAAGCGGCTGTGCCGGTTCATACACCTATAAAGCCTACTTGGGTGCTCCTCGCGAAACACTGCAAGTTGCTAAAATAAAGGGTTCTCAATACGTTCGCCGAGACACGATTAATCGCTATGTAGATGCCGTGAAATTTTATGGTATCGATGGCAAATCGATAGAAAACAGTTTGGGTTATAACGTCGTCGAAGTTGCTCCGGGCTTTCATGACGTTGCGGTGTATTTTTATTGGGACATGGGCAGTCAAAAAGGCTTAGCCTCGGCCCTAGTTAGCTATGCTTCTTCCCGTGAATCACTTAACCGGACTCTGCGCTTTAATGCGCGTGTAGGAATGACTTACTCAGTAAAAGCAAAACCTTTTTTTACGGGTGATGAGGAAGATATAACTAGTCTCTCGCATGTTGATTTTTGGATTGAAGATCAAAACGGTATTGTGATCGTGTCCAAAGAAGCAGGGCGATATCAGCCGCAATCTTAAGCGCTGCTCTGATCACTTCAAAGTATCGAGCCCTCTTGTAGCGGCGCATGAAAGGTTAGCTAAACAAGCCACTATTTTTTTCTGAATTTACGCTGTAAATCAATTATCATCCTGCCTGCTCATGGTCAGGCAGTTCAGCTGCTACTTCTGTAAATTAATCAAAGGACTTATCCTCCATGCAAGTGATGTTTGGGGCTTCGGCTCTTTCTCCCTTCAATAACTCCAAACTACTTAAAGTTCTGCAAAGTAAAATCTCCGGCATCAATGCTATTGATGCTCGTTATGTTCACTTGACCGATACGACACAGGCGCTAACCGAAGACCAAATCAAAATTGTCGGCTCCTTGTTAAGCTATGGCACTGCCTATAGCAACTCGGCAACTGCCGCCGATCCAGTCGGGGACATAGTGCTAGAGCGTATAGTAACTCCGCGCCCAGGCACTATTTCCCCTTGGTCCAGTAAGGCTACTGACATCATCCACAATTGTGGCTTAACTTCGGTTAAGCGTGTTGAGCGTGCTATCCAATTTAAAATATCGGTCACGGCACCACTAAGCAGCACACAATTGCTGCAACTTGATAGTTTGCTGCATGACAGGATGACGCAAGCTGTGATGGGGGATACTACTGCCGCTGCTATTTTGTTCAGGACAGCGCAGCCCAAGCCAGTGCTATCGGTAGATATTATAGGGAGCGGACGAGAGGCCTTGGCAGAGGCCAATTCAGCTCTGGGTCTGGCGTTGGCAGATGACGAAATAGATTACTTAGTAGACAGTTTTACTGCGCTTAAACGCAATCCAAACGACGTCGAATTGATGATGTTCGCGCAGGCAAATTCTGAGCACTGTCGTCACAAAATTTTTAATGCCAGCTGGGAAATTGACGGTGAGGAAAAGGCCCATTCCTTGTTTTCAATGATTCGAAACACGCATGCTTGCTCGCCGCAAAATGTGTTGTCTGCGTATTCTGATAATGCAGCAGTCATGAGCGGCAGCCAAGGCGAACGTTTTTTTCCGAATCCAGAATCAAAGCAGTATGAGTTCGTTGATGAGCCTATTCACATTCTGATGAAAGTGGAGACTCACAATCACCCAACGGCTATTGCACCTTTTCCTGGCGCGTCCACCGGGTCTGGCGGGGAGATTAGGGATGAGGGGGCCACTGGGAAAGGCGGCAAGCCTAAGGCGGGTTTGACTGGGTTTAGTGTCTCCAATTTGAAAATCCCGGGCTTTGAGCAGCCTTGGGAAGTGGATTTTGGTAAGCCCGCGCATATTGCCTCGGCGCTAGATATTATGATCGAGGCGCCGCTGGGAGGCGCTGCATTCAACAACGAATTTGGTAGGCCCAACCTATGTGGGTATTTCCGAACATTTGAAGAAGTTAAAACTAACGAAGCCGGCGTTGATGAAGTGCGGGGCTATCATAAGCCCATCATGATCGCTGGCGGTATTGGTAACATTAGAGAGATGCACGTCGAAAAGGGTCAGATTGACCTAGGTGCTAAACT